>Ga0308159_1002564_pt1 | contig 20682 bp, 28 predicted proteins | sample PhyCR1_FD_201040 | JGI IMG/M metagenome (GOLD analysis project Ga0308159, IMG submission 201040) | Phyllosphere microbial communities from UC Gill Tract Community Farm, Albany, California, United States - DLSLC.R1 | ecosystem: Host-associated > Plants > Phyllosphere > Unclassified | place: USA... | reverse complement strand
GACGGTGGTGGCTTTCGATGTGGGCATGGGCGGCTGGATGCTTCTCATGCATTTCGGGAACTTCATGCCGGCTCCGACCGATATCCGGTTCTTCTTCCTCATGCAGATCGGGCTCGTCCTCGGATTTCTCACCGCCTACCCGATGGTTCGGGAACTGCTTCGCCGCCGCGCCATAGCCATGTGAACGGTCCCGCAGCGTCCGGGCCCTCGGACCCGGACGCTGCGGCTCCTGCTGGCCGGCTACGACAGCGTGGTGGCCTCGTGGCGCGATGCCTGCGGCTGCGGGGCACGGTCTCCCCCTCGAGCCAGCGCTGACCGGGTGCTGGCCTGCGGGGTGAGATCCAGCCGGCGCAGCAGCTGCGCGTTCACGGCGACGACGACGGTCGACGCGGACATCAACAGAGCTCCGACCGACATCGGCAGCACGAACCCGATCGGGGCGAGCACTCCGGCGGCCAGGGGGACGGAGAGGAGGTTGTAGCCGGCCGCCCACCACAGGTTCTGCTTCATCTTCCGGTAGCTGGCCCGGGACAGCTCGATCACGGACAACACCGACCGGGGGTCATCGGAGGCCAGGATCACCCCGGCGGACGCGATCGCGACATCGGTGCCCGCGCCGATCGCGATTCCCACGTCGGCCTGCGCGAGAGCGGGAGCGTCATTGACGCCGTCACCGACCATCGCGACCCGTCGGCCCTCGCGCTGCAACTCGATGACCTTCGCGGCCTTGTCCTCCGGCTTCACGCCGGCGAACACCCGGTCGATGCCGAGCTCTTCGCCTACCGTGCGGGCGACCGCCTCCGCGTCGCCGGTGATCATGACCACCTGCACGCCGATCGCGTGCAACGCATCGACAGCCTGCCGGGACTCCTCCCGCACCTCATCCGCCAGCCCGAGAGCACCGATGACCCGCCCACCGGAAAGGACGTGGAGAATGATCATCCCCTCCGCCTCCCACGCGCGCGTCTGCTCGAGCGCGGTAGCGTCGTGCGCACGCAGCATCGACGGGCCCCCCACGCTCACCGAACGGCCCCCGACCTGCGCCGTAACTCCGACGGCGGTCGATGCCTGGAAACCGGTCGCTGCCGGCACCCGCACGCCGCGGCTGGTCGCAGCAGCCACGATCGCCCGAGCGAGGGGATGCTCACTATCTGCCTCCACCGCCGCAGCGACTGCGAGCAACTCCTCCTCGGTCACGCCGTCGATGGTGTGCACGGCGACAAGAGTGGGCTCGCCCTTGGTCAGGGTGCCGGTCTTATCGAACAGGACCGTGGTCACCGTCCGCATGCTCTCCAACGCGAGACGGTCCTTGACGAGGACGCCGCCCTTCGCGGCGCGCTCGGTCGCGATGGACACCACCAGCGGAATCGCGAGCCCCAACGCGTGGGGGCATGCGATAACCAGAACCGTGATGGTGCGGATCACCGCCTCGTCGGGACTACCCAGCAGCGACCACACGATCGCGGTGAGCACTCCCGCGCCCAACGCGAACCAGAACAGCCACGCGGCGGCGACATCAGCGATGCGCTGCGCCCGGGAGGACGAGTTCTGCGCCTCGGTCACCAGGCGTTGGATGCCGGCGAGAGCGGTGTCGTCTCCGACCGCCGTCACCTCCACCCGCAACGCCGTATCCGTGGCGACCGTGCCGGCCACGACCATCGACCCCGGGCCGCGACTGACCGGGCGCGATTCTCCGGTGATCATCGACTCATCCACGTCCGCGGTGCCCTCGAGTACCCGGCCATCGGCCGGCACCCGGCCGCCGGGACGCACGACCACGACGTCCCCCTGCACCAGGTCCGCGGGAGACACCTTCTCCACGCCGCCCTCGCGCACCCGTTCCGCCTCATCCGGCAGCAGTGCAGCGAGAGAATCCAGCGCGGAGGACGTCTGCGCGAGGGAGCGCATCTCGATCCAGTGTCCGAGCAGCATGATCACGATCAGCAGCGCCAGCTCCCACCAGAAGTCCAGCTCGTGATCCAGCAGCCCCGCGCTCGCACCCCACGATGCGAGGAATGCGACCGTGATCGCCAAAGCGATCAGCAGCATCATACCCGGCGTCCTCGAGCGCAGCTCCGACACCGCCCCTTGCAGGAACGGCCGGCCGCCCCACACATACATCACCGTCCCGAGCACCGGCGAAATCCAGCCGATCCCCGCAACGTCGGGGAGGGAGTAGCCCAAGATCATCGAGAACATGCCACTGAACACGACCACCGGCACCGCGAACACCAGCATGATCCAGAACAACCGCCGGAACTGGCCGACATGATCCCCGTGACCGCCGTGACCGCCGTGACCGCCGTGACCGCCGTGACCTGCGTGGCCGCTGTGGTCCTGGTGCCCTGCATGGCTGTCGTGCTCGCCGTGGCCCGGGTGACCGGCGGGGTCCTCGTGCTCACTGCTGACGGGGTGACCGGCGTGACCGTCCGGAGCTGTGCTCACGGCCGCTCCGTCCGACGAACTCTGACCCTCCGACATCTCGTGGCCGCCGTGCTCGGACCGCGCCGGCACCCCCGCGCCGTGATGCTCGCCGTGCCCGCTCGAATGACCCTCGTGCTTGATCATCGTGACTCCTTCCGGCCTGAACCGACCTCACCGAACCGTATACCCCCCGGGGGTATCACAACAACGGGCGTGAAGACCGATTCATTCCCTGAGCAGCGCGTCCACCGACGCGTCCGGCTCCGCAGATGCCACCTGCGCGCGCACGGTCAGCGCCTGCGAACAAGTCACGGGAACACCGCCGCAAGACCGCGCTTCGCGAACCCGACACCACCGACGACCTACCCACCCACCGAACGGAGCACGCTGTTGCTACTGGAACTGCTCACAGAACTCGCCACCACCCCGCCGACCCCCACTCCTGCTCCGTTCAACGAGGACACGGTGACGCCTGGTATCTGGGGCTTCCTGTTGACCTTCCTCGTCGGGGCAGCCGCCGTCCTGCTCTCCATCGACATGATCCGTCGTGTCCGGAGAACGACCTACCGGGAGATCGTGTCCAGGCAGCTCGACCTCGAAGAAGCGCAAGCGCAGCAGAAGAATGCCGACGAGCAGTAGCGGCACCCACCCCGCGACGGTCGAGGCCGGTGCTTAAGCTGTGAGCATGAGTGACTCCGACCCCGCCGGAACGCCGCCACCGCCGCGTCCGATGTGGGTGAAGGTGTTCTCGCTCGTCGTTGCCGTACTCGGGATCGTCTTCATCGCCGTGCACCTGCTCACCGGTGGCGGGGCACAGATGATGAACCACTGATGATGCTCGGCCCGCGAACTCGCCGCGTCGCTCTCACCGTCCACGTGCTGGCATCCATGGGCTGGTTCGGGGCGGTGTGCGCGTTCCTCGCAATCGCGCTCGTCGGAGCGACCAGCAGCGACCCGTTCACGGTCCGAAGCGCGTACCTGGCGTTGGACCCGCTGGGAACGTTCGTCATCATCCCGTTCGCCCTCGCCTCCCTCGCCACCGGGATCCTGCAAGGCCTCGGAACGCACTGGGGACTCGTGCGCCACTACTGGGTGGCGATCAAGCTGTGGCTGAGCGTCTTCGCAACCGCAGTCCTCCTGCTGCACACACGCCTCATCGAGACGATGTCCCTCGCCGCCCGCCACGGGCTCATCCCCTCCACCCTCGAGGGAACCCGCACGCAACTGGTCGTCGCGACCGCCGGCGGCGCCATCGTCCTCGTGGCCATCACCGCCCTGTCCGTCATTAAGCCTCGCGGCCGCACCCGGATCGGGCTGAGAGCAACCCGAACGACGTGACCGGCGTTCGAGCGCCGGCGTGTCAGCGCCGAGACGATGAGGAGGCGCGCGGGTGATCGCTGCCCGGGCGCAGCGCTATCCAGAGCCCGCACCGCCGACACACGTACGCGGCGCCGTCGTTGAGCGCGTGAACCTGACGTCGACGCCGGTCCCTTCCGCAGCAGGAGCAGGTGACGGAGGAATCAGGGTTCACGGGAAGCGATCGCTTCCACGAGCTGCTCCGTCGTCGGAAGACCCGCCAGCCCGCTCGGCGTGAAGTAGATCCGACAGGCGAGATCCGTGGTCCGCCCGCCCGACGGGAACAGGTCTTCCCCGTCGAGGGTGATCGTCGGGGAACCCGCGAAGGCGACGCCGGCCGCGTCCTCCGATGTGACCAGCAGCCGGTAGGTGACAGGGACGTCCGAGTGGCCGGTGGTCGAGAGCGCCTCGTCCAGGCGAGGGCCGACGTCCTTCCAGTTCGGGCAGTCGTCGATGTGGAGAACCTCGATCATCATTCCCCAATCATCCTCCTGTCCTGCCCCTTCGGGCCCGCGACGGTGCTTCGAGAGCGCGTTCGCTTGTACTCCCATGAACGATCGTTCACGAGACGGTCGAGCAGTACATCGCCCCAATCGGCGCGCCGTGTTCCACGGCCCGTGTCCGAGACCTATGAGCCGTCAGGTACGTTCGCAGTACAGTCGGCCCATGGCTTCGATCGGATACGCGCGCGTCTCGACCAGAGACCAGAACCCTGACGCTCAGACCGACGCGCTCACGGCCGCCGGCTGCGAGAAAGTGTTCGTGGAGCACGCCTCCGGAGTGCTCGCGAAGCGTCCCGCGCTCGATGACGCTCTCGACTACCTCCGCGAGGGCGACTCCCTCGTCGTGACCAAGCTCGACCGCCTCGGCCGATCCGTGCGGAACCTGAAAGAGGTGGCCGACGGCCTCCAGCAGCGCGGCGTCGGACTGAAGGCTCTCTCCCAGGGCATCGACACCACCACTCCGGGCGGCCGGCTGTTCTTCCACATGCTCGCCGCGATCGCCGAGTTCGAGCACGACCTCATCGTGGAGCGCACCCACGACGGCCTCGCCGCCGCTCGAGCCCGCGGACGCAAGGGCGGCGGGCGCTTCAAGATGACGCCCACGAAGGCGAAGCAGGCGCGCGCGATGTACGACGAGAAGACCTACACGGTCCAGCAGATCGCCGAGACCTTCGGCGTCTCCCGCGGCACCATCTACCGCCACCTCACCGAAGACCACTGAGAGCCGCCGCGACGAGCGTCGCGGTTCACAGACCCGAGCGGACGCCGACCTCCGGCCGGCGGCGGTGCTGAGCGCTGCGCGCATTTTGCCTGGAAGCCTTCGGCAGCGTACGGGCCTGCGGCGTCCACGCAAGCCGCTGCGCGGCCGACTCCTCCGAGGTTCTCGACACGCGGTCGCTGCGCTCCCTCACATCGCGCCGACAACCTCTCCTCCACCGCCCTCCAGGTTGCGCTCCCACCTCCGACCCTGCTCGGCACTACGTGCCTTCCAGGCAAAAAAACGCTGGGAGAGAAGGAAGAACAGACGAGCCAGACCACCCCCGCTGGCTTGACAAACCTGATTGAGAATCACGGCAAAAAAACGATGAGGAAGAGGAAGAACATGCAGCAGATCACCACCGTCAGCACCTTCGTCCCGACCGCGAACGAGGACGGGATGCAGAGCCAGTTGCGCCGGATCGCTGAGCGCGACGTCGACCTCTCCGGTCTCGCACGCAACGGGTGGGCACTCGCTCACACCGCCACGATCCCCGGCCCCGAGGGCGTCACGTTCGTGGACACCCTCACCCGCTCCGAGCAGCACTGACCCGCCCACCACCACCGAGGAGGAACCCACGATGACCGACACGATCAGCACCGCACCCACGCCCCAGGAGCCGACCCTCCTCGACGCGATGGCAGAGTTCGCATCCGTGTTCAGCGGAGACACCGCCGTCGACGTGGCCCCGCGCCTCAACTGCGCGGAGGTCGACGCGCTGGCCGGACTCCTGCGAGCATTCGGACGAGACGAGGCCGCGGACCTCTGGATCGCGGAGCACGCGACCGACGACGACGAGGGCGACGCCCACACCCCGGAAGGAGCGGACCGATGACCGAGCAGCAGAAGGCCGACGCCGTGACGACCTACCTCGCCGCTGCGGCCGCCTACGACGAGGCGGTGACCGCGTTCCTCGCCGCTGGTGCTACCTACACCGCGGCCCTCGCGAACTTCCGCGTGGCGATATGACCGTCTCGCCCACTCTCTCCTGCGAGAAGGTCAACGTGATCGCCCAGATGCTCGACAAGGCCGGTGACCGCGAGGCGGCCGGATGGTGGATCCACGCGCATTGCGCCGAGGAGAAGCGCGAGGAGCTCGAGGCGCACGTCGAGTTCTATCAGGAGGAGTCCTCATGGCTCTGACCGTCTATTCCAAACCGTCGTGCGTGCAGTGCACCGCGACCTACCGAGCCCTCGACGCGAAGGGCATCGAGTACACCACCGTCGACGTCACGACGAACGCCGCCGCGCTCGTCTACGTCACGGAGGAGCTGGGCTACTCCGCCGCCCCGGTGGTCGTCGCGAGCGACGAGGACCACTGGTCGGGCTTCCGCCCCGACCTCATCGAGAAGCACGCAGCGTGACCGGCCCGGACGTCGAGAGCGACGAGTACCGGGCCGGGTACCTCGCCGGGTGCGCAGACCGTCAAGGCGAGGTCGACTGGGCGGAGAACGAGGCCGATCGGTACTACCGCCTCGCCTACGGCGACGAGCGGCGTCTCCCGGCCTACGCCGTGACGCGCGCCGAGCTCGAACAGCGACGGGCGCTGTCCGAGCCGCCCGTCGAGGTCACCCGACGCGATGCCCTGGCGTCCTGGGGTATCGAGATGCCCCCGACCGACACCCCCGCGGCGGACGCCGCGAACGAGATCCCGCCGACGTCGACGGGACGACCCACGAACCGAACGAGCAGGAGACGACAGATGAGCACCAGGACGATCACCGGGAACCTCGCCACCGACCCCGAGGCCGTGCAGGCGGGCCGCGTGCAGATCGTGAAGCTGCGCGTGATCGAGAACACCGGCGAGTTCCGCGGAGGGGAGTGGACCGCGCACGAGGCCCCGACGACGCACTTCGTGGAAGCGAAGTTCGAGCTGGGCGAGCACGTGCTCGCCTCCCTTCACAAGGGCGACGGCGTGATTGTCGTAGGTTACGAGCACACTGTCGCCTGGGGTGAGGGAGAGAACCGCCGCACCGGCCGAGTGATCGAAGCCGACGCGATCGGCCCCAACCTCACCCGCGCGACCGCCGTCGTCACGACGGCCGCGCAGCGCACCCCGCGCCGCAGCGCCGCTCCCGCGGCCGAGTAGATCGAGAGAAGCGATGTTGTACGACTCCCTCCTCCCCCAAGTCCTCACCGTGATCGCGGTCGCCCTCTTCGTCACCGGCGCCGTGCTGCTGGCGCGCATTCCGAACCGGCACCTGCCGATCCGGACCCAGAAGCACGCGCGCGACTTCGTGCGCGTCTACGTCACCTTCGAGGTCGGCCTCGGCTTCCTGATCGCTTCGATGTGGATTGACAGCACCAACTGGCTTCCCGGACGCATCTTCGCGACCGTCACCTACGTCGTCCTGCTGGTGGGCCTGCTGCCCGTGCAGCGCCGGATCCTCCGCGTCGCGACCGAGCGCGAGAGCGCCGCGCGCACCGCAGCGGAGTAGTCCCTACTCCGAGCCGCCGTCGACCCGGAGCACGTACAACATGACGTGATCCTCCGGGATCGCCGCGCGCACTTCCGCGATCGCCGCGGCGCTCGTCGCTGCGCTGCTGCGCACCACCGTCGATGCCGATTCCGCGCGCGTCCGGTGTGCCAGCTCCCACACGCTCCCCTCGTTGCACCCGACGCCGACGCCGACACCGGCCGCTCGAGCGGGCGGACCGGCGCCGCCGGCCCGTGAGGGGCGACCCCCTCACACTCCCCGGCATCCCGTTCCGGGGGCGCGAGCTCCGCACGCGCAGCGGCGACGGAGCGCCGCAAATCGGAGGCCGCGATGCGGCCCATTCTCCGCGTTTTCTTCACCTCTCCGCGGTTTCAACCTATTTCGCTCCATCGGCTCCGTGCCACCGCTATCGGACGCGCCCTTCGGGCTTATCTCGCCCGATAGCGGCGTCACTGCGCCGCCTCCACTCAAACGGTCTTCCCCGCCGGAAAGGCAAAGAAAAACGATCAGCCAGAGGGAGCACCCAGACCATGCAGACCAGCACCGTTCCGCAGACCACGGCGAAGACCTACCTCACCCTCGCGAACACTCGCGCTGTCAGCGTCCGCGTCGAGGGCACCGACCCGAAGACCACGCCGTCCGTGCTCGTCACCCGCCGCCCGTCGGGGACGTGGGAGGCGTGGCACTCCGACGAGCTGCACGGCTTCACCAGCGGCTCGTTCCGCATGTGCGTCATGTACGCACGCCGCGCCGCGATCCGCCGCCACGCCCAGACCGTCACCCGCTGAGAGGAGCAGACCATGACCCGCACCGACACCGGCCGCGCCACCCCGGCCCAGCTCGACCTCATCCTCACTACGCGCCGCGACGAGTCCGACGAGGACACCGCCGCCACGGACGCCGAGATCCTCGCGCACGTCCGCAACACCCTCACCCTGCCCGGGCAGGGCACCCCGGGCGGGTCCCCCGTCACGGATGACGGCACCGACTACGCGGCCGCGCTGATCGCGTTCCTCAGTCCCGCCGCGAACGCGGACGCGATGCTTGCCACGATCGAGAGCCTGCACCAGCAGGTGTGGGCCGCGGCCCCGGTCCTCACGGTCGAGACCGTGACCGATGACGGCGAGACCTACCAGGCACTCCGGTGCCCCGTCTGCGCCCGACTCGTCAGCGACGGGGGAGAGCTTCGCGCCGTGGACGTCTCGACCCGGTGGAGCAGTGCGGAGCCGGACGTCGAGAACCGCCAGATGGACGTGACCGCGGGGGATCACGACTACAGCGGCACGCTCTACTACGTCCACTGGACGGGCGAGGCGCACGCTGTCGTCCCGCCCGAGGGCTGGTCGGAGAGCTGGCTCTGACCCAGCGGGGCGGGACCGGCCTTCGGGCCGGCCGCGAGGGGCGCCCCCTCGCACTCCCCGGTATTCCCCTCCGGGGGCGCGAGCTCGCGCTCGCGCAGCGGCGACGGAGCACCGCAGCGGGGAGCCGCTACGCGGCGCGTTTCCAGGTTTTCTTCACCTCTCCGCGGTTTCAACCTATCTCGCTCCGCCGGCTGCGTGCCGTCTCTCTCGAACGCGGTCGCAAGCTCCCTTATTTCGCCCGAGAGAGCCGCCACTCCGCCGGCTCCACTCAATTGGTTTTCACTCGCCGGAGAGGCAAAGAAAAACGATCAGGAAGACGACAAAAGCCCCGTAGTTGGCTTAGAACCACGGGGCTTGTCGCCTCAATGATCGCACACCGATTGAGGAGAAACCATCGTGACTATCACCACCGGAACCGGGACCATTCAGCACGTCGCACCCGCAGACCTCATCATCGAGGCGAACGTGCGCACCAGCGCCCCAGTCACGCCCGAGTTCATCGCGAACATCCGCGAGAACGGCGTCATCACCCCTGTTCTCGCCCGCCGCGATGAGCACGGCAACGTCATCGTCCGCGCCGGACAGCGCCGCACCCTCGCTGCCCGCGAGGCCGGAGTCGCCACCATCCCGGTCTACGTCGTGGAGGGCGACGAGACGACCGCCGACCGGATCGTGCAGCAGATCATCGAGAACGACCAGCGCGCCGAACTCTCGACCGCCGACCGCACCGCCGCGTGGGCGCAACTCTCCTTCGAGGGAGTCTCCGCCGCAGCGATCGCCAAGCGCACCGGCACCAAGACCGCGACCGTGAAGAAGGGCCTAGCCGTCGCGGAGTCCGCGACCGTCACGTCCGTTCTTCACGAGCACGAGCTGACCCTGGACCAGGCCGCGGTGCTGTTGGAGTTCGAGGAGGACGAGCAGACCCGCGGACAGCTGATCACGGTCGCGACCACCGATCCCGCCCAGTTCGTCCACACCGCGCAGCGCGCCCGCGACGAGCGAGCCCGCGCACAGGTCAAGGCCGCTGCGGAGGCCGAGCTGACCGCCCGCGGATTCGCGATCCTCGACAGCGAGGTCTACTACGGCGACACCAGCCACACCAGCATCCGCGACCTCCGCAAGGAGGACGGCTCCCGCGTGGACGCCGCCGACATCGAGAACGTCGAGGGACGCGCCGCCTACGTCCGGGTCGTGTTCACCGGCAAGAGCGCCGATGTCAGCTACTACCTCTCCGACCCCCGCGCCGCGGGCTTCCGCAAGGAGGGCGGAATCACCGCTGGACCGATGACCGACGAGCAGAAGGCCGAGCGTCGCATCCTCGTCGCCAACAACAAGGCGTGGAACGCGGCCGAGACGGTGCGCCGCGAGTGGATCGCCTCGTTCCTCTCCCGCAAGACCCTCCCGAAGGACGCGGACCGGGTGATCGCTCTGGGCCTCACCGTGCACCGCTTCTCGGTGTCCTCCGGGATGAGCAACGGCAACACGCTCGCGCACACCCTCCTCGGGATCACGCAGCCCTCCGGCTTCCACGCCGACGCTCTCGGCGCGCTGGTCGAGGCGAACCCGGCGAAGGCCCGCCTCGTCGCGCTGGCCGTCGTTCTCGGAGGAGAGGAGGCGAACACGAGCAAGGAGTCGTGGCGCCGGGGCGACGAGCGCGCCGCCGCTCACTTCCGCCAGCTCGCGGCCTGGGGCTACGCGCTCTCCCCGGTCGAGCAGGTCGTCACCGGCGACACCACCGCCGCCGACGCCGCGGGCCTCAGCTAGCCCGCTCCGCGGGGACCGGCAGTCGCCGGTCCCCGCCCTCCCGCCTCGACTCTGCAGAAGGGCCCACCATGACCACCACCACGACTCCCACCCTCGACGTCGACGTGTGGGGACACACCCCGGCGCTGCGCGACGCGCAAGCCGCCGTCGACGCCGCCACCGCCACCGGCGACCAGGCCGCAACCGCCGCCGCCGCGCGAGCGCTCATCGTCGCCGCGGCCGCGCACGGCTGGCCCACCGCGACCGCTCTCGTGTTCAAGTACGAGACGACCGGCCCCATCGCCGGAGTCTGGGGACTCTGGCGAGTCCTCGACGCAGACCGGACCGTGCTCCGAGCGTGGGACGACGACCCCGACCCGATGACCGACGAGTCCGAGGAGGAGTTGGTCGCCCTCGACCTCATCAGCAACCGCCGCGAGACCCAGGACTACACCGACTTCGGCACCCCCATCGGCTCCACCGTGCTCATGCTCCACACGCTCGCGCTCTGAGCCCTCGTGCGGGCCGACCCGAAACGGGCCGGCCCGCACGAGGGGGAGAGCCCCCTCGACCCCCCGGATCGCCTAGTCGGCTTTCTTCCAGGTGCCGCAGTTCGAGGAGCTGAACGCGAAATCAGTCGCAGCGATCCGTACTTCAACGCGAAGGGCGGCGCTGACGAAGTTGTTGTCGATGATTTCTCCGGCGCTGTCCTGCCGCTCCCAGTAACAGCCGTCCAATTCACCTTCGCTGACGTATGTGCCCGGCTGCACGTCCGTGCCGACGCGCTTCACGCCCCCCTGGAACTGAGTGCCGTTCGCGACCGCCGCGACCTCGGCGCTTGACGTATCCAGACGAGCGCGCACCTCTCCTGCTCGCGGGTGATCGGGGCAGTGATTCACGGCTGCGCCCAGTTCGAGAACCTGAGCCGCAGAGTAGGTGGGCAGACTGCCATAGGTGCTGAAACCGAGCGCAGCGCAGATCGAATCGAGGATCCCGAGGCGAGTCTCATTGACGACACCACCCGAGTCGATCGCCGCTTGCTGATCCGCGCTGATGTAGTCGCCCGAGCGAGCCTTGGCCTCACAGTTTGTGAGCTTCAAGGCAGCGGCGTCGACGGCCCACACGGCACGGAAGTTGCTGTACTGATGTGAGTACCCCGAGGAGTCCGAGCAGTTTAACGACCAGTAGTAGACCTCCGGCCGATCACCGATCTTCGCGATCAGCGTCGCCACCGACTTGCGAGCATCTGTGACAACAACGGGATTGTCATCGCCCGCACGAGCGCGAAGCTCCTCGAGTGCGGACGTCAACCCAGAGACATCGGCAGGGTCGGCGTAATCCAGGTTCGTCGCCAAAAATGACTCGGCAGTGCCGATCAGGTCCCGAGCCTGCTCCTGATCCTCGGCAAGCTCCTCGGCAGCCTCAGCCGCGGCCCCCTCTTCGGCCTTGACCAACGCCGCTTGCTCCGCAGCCCGCTGCTCTGCCGCCGCCTGCTGCGTGATCACGATCGGCACGATGACCGCGGCAAGCACCACTACGACGAGGACAACACCGAGTAGACGACCCAGCGGCCGACTCAAGAACTGCTTGATCTGACGGCCCAAGCCCTGACTGCGATTCACCTGCACGCGCTGAGCCTAAGGGAGCGTCACCGGCCCGCAGGGAAGCATCCGGCTCCTGACTATGCTCCCGATCGAGTGTCAGCGGCGAGGGCGCGGCTTGTGAGTCTTTCCCGCCCGAATGTTCCGGTTCTCGATCACACCGACTATCGCCAGGCCGGCGGCCACGGAGACGAGGAGCACCCATCCGAGGACGTTGAACCACTCCCCGGTGAACGCCGCATAGGTCTGCTCACCGGCGATCGCGAAGAGCATCAGCGACAGGCCAAACCACACCATGCCGTTGGAAATCAGCGCTGCACGCGCGAGCTTGGTGCGAGGCTTGGCCATGATGCCACCCTGTCACCGGCACCTGAACGTGTCCACGAGATCGCGGCGCGACCTCGCGGGCGGTGTCGCCCGCTGGCCGTCCTAGACGATCCGCGCACGAGCGACCCGCTGCGCGGATCGCGCGTACAGCACGAGGAACCCAGGCGCGATGTCGACGTCCAACGCGACGCCCTGGACGCGAGCGAAGTCGGCTCGACCGTCGATCCGCCACACCTCGTGCTCCCGGAACCCTGACCGCTCCATCAGCTCGTCGCACACGCGGACCTCTCCGAGGACAACCCGAGCAGATCCCGCCGCGGCGACCGGGAACGCCCAACCGCCGGCTTCCCGTCGCAGTGCCGGCGCCACGACGACCGCCCGGAGACTTAGATCGGAATCAGCAAGAGAGAGCGCGGAGTCGAGGGTCATGCGACCAGTGAACCGGCCGACCTCCGCCGATCCGCGCTCCGCGCCAGGATCGCGGTGGGATCGGCGCCGACTGCACGGTGCCTCAGCTCTAGGGTGGGCGCATGCGCACCCCGACGCCTCGCGAGCTGCTGGCCGTTCACGTCGCGGTCGACTGTTCCGGGATCACCGCGACCTTCACCCTGGGCGACCCGATCGCGATGCGTGAGCCGGCCGAGTGGTTCACCTACGGCCTCGAACTCACAGGCGCCGACGGCGCCCTGGTGAAGCACTTCGGCGTCCGCCTCTCCACTGCCGGGACGAAGGCATTCGTCTTCGAGTTCGAGAGCGCCACCCAGGCCAACTACGACGCCTCCCACATCGAGGACCGTGGCGCCTCGCTCGTCGCCCGGTTCCCGGACTCCTCGCTCGGCGTCGACGCGATCGGGACAGCCACCGGATTCGCCACCATCGAGGGCGAGGACGTCGCCGCGGGCGTCCCCGTGCAGCTTCTCACGTAGGAGACGCCGCTCACGAGGGTCCCTTCTTTCTGGGCTCATCGGCACCGGAGCGCAGTTCGAGTACAGCCCGAGCGTTACCGCTCCGGGTCTTGTTCCCGAACGTGGCTACGAGCGGCACAACGACGGTATCGATCGTCCGCGCCACCAGATCGATCGTCCGCGACCCCAGCGCAACCAGCAGAAAAAGAGCGCAGAAGATTCCGACGACCCACGGCCCGAAGGTCCCGAGCCCGGTCAGAAGGGCGGAGAAGGTTGCGACCGTACCGGTCGCGGCGAAGAAGTCGCTCACAAGAGTCTCGATGCCGACGCGAGAGCCCGCGCTACCGCGCCTAGATCGATTGACTACTAGGGGCGTTGCTACTTCCACGCCGGGGTTACATCGTTCGAGTGGTTTCGGCTCTACGTCGCGGGACGCGGAGCATGTGACTCGACGATCTTCGGTGAGGAAGTGGTGGCCGTCTCCTGGCCGGTATAGATACTCAACTGCTGGAAGTCCACCGCATTCGCGGCGTCCGGTTGCGCACCGCCTTCGCGGTGTCAGTGTGGGTGCCTCCAGAGCTGACCGGCCCGAGTGGCCAGTTGATCTACTTTCAGTTTCCCACGGTGCCTTCACAGTTCACCTCCGTGTTCGCTGTGAGCGTGAGGACCGAAGGGAGTCCCGCACGGCCCATCTGCCGATGGGCGCTGTGCGGCGGCTGGTAGATGCGCAGACTGAGCCCATGACATCGGTCGAACTACTCAACGCGCGCCCTCGCGACGACGCTCAGATGGAGGCACTCTTCAGTTCGGGGTGGCCGGCGTTCATCTCTGCCGATCGCCTAGCGGAGGAGTACCTGCCGCGGGTGCACGAGCGGTTCACCCGGTTCGAGCTGGTGGTCCTCGATGAGGATGTGCCGGTCGCTGCGGGCTGGGCAGTGCCGATCCGGTGGGACGGCACCCGCAAGGGGTTGCCCAATGGGTACGGCGACTCCCTGCGCCGCGCGCTCGAAGAGGAGGACGAGGCGACGACCCTCGTCGTCTGCGCCGCACAGGTGCACCCGAACCGCACCGGCACCGGCCTCGCCGGGACGCTGCTCGGCGCCTTCCGCGACATCAGCGTCACCGCCGGCTACGAGCACGTGATCGTGCCGCTGCGCCCGACGATGAAACCGCGCTACCCGCTGACCCCGATCGACGTCTACGCGGCGTGGACTCGGGAGGACGGACTGCCACTGGATCCGTGGTTGCGCACACACGTGCGGATGGGCGCGAGGGTTCTCGACGTCGCCCCGCGGTCTCAGGTGATGACTGGCTCCGTCGCTCAGTGGGAGGAGTGGACCGGGATGGCTCTGCCGTCCCCTGGGGAGTACGTGATCCCCGGCGGCTTGTCGACGCTGCGCATCGACCGCGACGCGGACGAGGGAATCTACGTGGAACCGAACATCTGGGTGCAGCACCGCTGAGCCGGCGGGTGCTGCGGCACCGATCCAGCTCAGGGTGTGCGGCCGGATCCTTCCGCGCTGCGCGGAAGGTGGTCCGGCGCAATCGGCTCACCGATCGCGTGGATGCGCCAACCCCCGGGCACGACCTCAATCTCCGGGCGCCACACGAGAGTCACCATCGCTGCCTCCGGCGCGCTCATCGGAGCATTGACCCACTGCTCAGTGCTCACCAGGCGGATGTACGCGACGTCCGGTGCACCCGCCGCGTGCAGCGCGGTCGTGCTGATCTTCAAGTCTCCTCTGGCCCACCGGCGTGCCGCCTGGCCCACCGGCGTGCCGCCGAGAAGTTCCCCCACTGCCGCACGGACTCGGGCGTGATGAACGCCTCGAGGATTTGTTGCGCCTGGGGATCACCGATTTTCTGCAGACCAGCTTTGAATGCGTCAACGACGAGAGAGGGGTGTCCATCGGGCAGGGCCTCCGTGGCTACCGCCGCGTCATCCTCGTCTGTCCACTGGTCGAAAGCGTCGCTCATGGCCCCAAGCTACGCCGCCGCCTCGTTCACCCGCATCAGGGGCTTCCCGATGTCTTCGTGCCTTTCCTATTTCAGAAGCTGAGCAAGGCGCAATTCCCCGCGCAATAGGTCTTTCCAGTTTCCATCCGGATAGCTAATGTAAGCAAGTCCAGCAATATCTGAAGGGTGTTCGACGCTCTTGTCGATCACCACGATATTGCTGCGCCCGATTTTTCCAATGAAATAGCCAAGTTCTAGAACTACATTCTGCCGAGCACGTGCCTGAGGGTCTTTTCCTGCCGCGTGATCAGCGGCAGTCTGGCCCACGTCGTCGGGCGTAAGAAGAACAATTACGTAGGATGCCTCTGTTGCGTAGGCCTCGAACTTCTCGATGATTGTTCGACCTCCGCTCGGTTCTTCAGCGAGAGAAATTGGATCTATGCCCGTTTCTCTGAAGACGTATCGACTCACCTCATGCATAGCACCCAGATCGTGCCCATGAACCGCGAAGATTTTCCGCGGAGGCGCGGGCGCGGACGTGGGCGCTGGTGCGGATGCCGATGCGGGCGCTGGTGTGGATGCCGATGCGGGAGCTGGTGCCGATGTGGGCGGGAGTACGGGCGGGAGTACAGGCGGGAGTACAGGTGCTAGCTCGAGGTCCGCGGGGTCGTCCGGAAGTTCGAACCCGAAGGCGTCGATTTTCTTCTTGGCGGCTGAGGTATCTCCTTCACCCGAAGGCGTGGGTGAAGGAGTGGCGCCGGCTCCGAAAGCTGAGCCTGATGAGGAATTGTTTTCAATTCGGCTAATAGCGCCAGCACCAGACTGTATCGGGCCCTTTATCCACATAGTTGAAGACGTCGGATCGGCGGGTGCTGGTGCAACATCGTTAAAAATATGAAGTTGCTTTCGCCATTCCTCGGGAACAGCGCCTTTCTTCTGCGAACGCAGGTACGCCGCGAATATTCTTTTGGTTCGATTCGGGCTTTTGCTTCGGACCCAGTTAAGTAAGTCCGGCATGGATTCCGCTAGGAGCTCCATCCGCCCCCTCTCTCCAGATCCCGGCTCTGGCCCTCTTTCAAGAACCCACCCCATAACCTGGAGAGCGGCCTCCGGGTAATCTTCGTCACGAAAACTCAAAGATCGGTATAGGCGATCGTGGCTCGAAATGATGTCGTTCGTGCCCGTGTCGCGACCGAACTTCCGCCACTCACGCTCTCCCCATTCCTCCCCGGCGTAGGTGCCGGCGGCCAACTGCAACGGGTCCATCTCAGGCATGCCGTCTTACTTCCTCGTTCCAAGCGCAGTCTCAACCACACTGCGAATTTCCCCGTTCACGGGCACCTCCGTGGCTTCGATGTCGTCCGCCGGACCGACTCGAGGAGTACCGCCGGAAGTATCGCGGTCCTCGATGACCTTCTCGAGGGCGTCAGCGCCGTCATTCAGGATCCCGATCAGCGTCGCTTTGGAATCAGGCGAGGTGTTCAGCCCCTCAACAACCGCGGCCAACTCCCGAGCGGTGGTTCTGAGGTCGATCAGTGACTGTCGGTCTGTCGCGTCCATGCCGCCAGCTTGGCAGATTCCCCCGCCCAAACCTCGCGTATCCAGCGTCAGTGACCGTCCGTGAGATGCCGGTAGATGGTGCCGCGGGACACTCCGAACGTGTCAGCGATCTGCTGCACCGTGTAGGTGTGGAGCCCAGGCCGCTGACGGCGTAGGTGACGAAGGGAAGCAGCGTCTTCCCGGTGAGGTCGACGCCCTCGGTGAAGGTCGCGAGGATCATCGGCGGCTGCACGTTCCAGATCGGGCTGCCCAGCAGCACCGTGTCGTAGCCGGTGAGGTCGGGGAGCGGGTTCGCGATCGCGGGACGCGCGTTCGCGTCCTGCTCCTGCACGTTGCGCGCCACGGTGGGGTCGTAGCGGTCGGAGTAGGGGTCGGCGGCCTCGATGCGGTGGACGTCGCAGTCGATGCGGTCGCTGATCAGGGCGGCGAGACCCTCGGTATTGCCGACGTCGAGGGTGCGGCGGCCGCCGTTCCAGTAGTTCTCGCCCGGGCGGGAGAAGTAGGCGAGCAGGATCCGGCTGCTGGGGGTGGGAGGCACGGAGGTTCCTGTCGAGCTCGATGGAGTCGGCGCCGACGCGGCGGCGTCAGGCGTGGACGGGGAGGGAAGGGGCGCCGGGGTGGTGCAGGCGGCCAGCAGCTCGGCTGCGGCGGCGCTGATCGCGCCGGCCGCGGCGCTCCGCAGGAGCTGCCTGCGGGTGGGCTGGTGAACGGGCATGCTTACGCTTCGGCGCGGCCGGTGAGCCAGCGGACCATGTCGGGGTCGACGTGGGAGAAGAACTGCGACTCGCCCGCCTCGAGCTCGGCGATCTTCGCCATCTGCTCCTCGGTGAGCTCGAAGTCGAGGACGTCGAGGTTCTGCTGCATGCGCTCGGGCTTGACGGACTTGGACACGACCACGACGCCGCGCTGGACGAGCCAGCGGAGCACGACCTGTGCGACGGACTTGCCGTGCGCGTCACCGATCTCGGTCAGGACGGGGTTCGTGAACAGGTCGTTCTTGCCCTCGGCGAACGGCGCCCACGCCTCGAGCTGCACACCCTCGGCGTGCATCAGCTCCTGGTAGTCGACCTGCTGGTGGAAGGGGTTCGTCTCCATCTGGTTCACCGCGGGCACGACGTCGGCGAACGCGATGAGGTCCACGAGGCGGTCGGAGGCGAAGTTGGAGACGCCGATCGCGCGGAGACGGCCGTCCTTGTGGGCCTGCTCGAGCGCACGCCACTCGCCGTAGTAGTCACCGAAGGGCTGGTGGATCAGGTACAGGTCGAGGTAGTCCAGGCCGAGCTTCTGCAGGGACGTGGTGATCGCGTCGCGGGCGCCCTCCTCGCCGCGGCGCTGGATCCACAGCTTCGAGGTGATGAACAGCTCCTCGCGGGGCACGCCGCTGGCGGCGATGCCGCGGCCGACCTCTTCCTCGTTGGCGTAGGAGGCGGCGGTGTCGATGAGGCGGTAGCCGGCCGTGATCGCGTCGATGACGGCCTGCTCGGTGTCCTCGGCGGGGATCTGGAACACGCCGAAGCCGAGCTGCGGCATCTCAGCGCCGGTGTTCAGGGTGACGGTGGGGATGGTGCTCACGAGCATTCCTTCCAAGAAGCGGACCGGCTGCGGTTCCGCCGGTGATCCCATCCAACAGCGGCCCCTTCTTACGGAACAGGCAGCGGCGTTTGGTGTACTGGCAGTGTCTGTTTCACCCGGACGGGTCCGGCCTACGCTGCCCACATGGACAACGGAACCGAAGCGAGCGACTTCCTCCGCACCCGTCGCGACCGCATCACCCCCGAAGCGGCTGGTCTCACCGCCTCCGCGACGGGTCGGCGCGTGAAGGGCCTGCGCCGCGAGGAAGTCGCGACCCTCGCCGGGGTCAGCGCGGAGTATTACAACCGGATGGAGCGCGGGAAGCTCGCCGGTGTCTCCGAGTCCGTCCTCTACGCCGTCGCGCGAGCGTTGCAGCTCGATGACTCCGAAGAGCAGCACCTGTTCGACCTCGCCCGGGCCGCGAACGCCGAGCACGCCCTGACCCGACCCGCGCCCAAGCGCACCCCTGCGAAGTTCCGTGCCAGCAACCGGGTGCAGCGCATCCTCGACGGGATGAGCGGACTGCCCGCGTACGCCCGGAACGGCCGCACCGACATCATCGCCATGAACCAGCTCGGCGCCGCCCTCATGCCGGGCCTGGTCCCGAACGGGAACGAGCCGGCGAACCTCGCCCGATACCTCTTCCTCGACCCGTCCTCGCGGGAGTTCTACGGCGACTGGGAGCGCGTCGCCCGCGACATGGTCTCCGCGTTCCGCATCGAAGCCGGCCGCACCCCCTTCGACCGGTCCCTCACCGACCTCATCGGTGAGCTGAGCACCCGTAGCGACCCGTTCCGCACCTGGTGGGCCTCCCACAACGTGCGCCTGCATACCAGCGCCACGAAGACCCTGCACAACCCCACTGTCGGCGAGGTCGAGGTCACCGGCGAAGCGCTCACCCTCGCCAGCGAACCGGACATCACGATCATCACCTACGTCACCGAACCCGCCTCCGTGTCGGAAGAACGTCTCCGCGTCCTCGCCAGTTGGACCGCCAGCCCCATCCCGACCACGGCACCCACCACGACCCGGTGACAGCGGCGGGCTCACCCCGCCCGCATTACGGCCCCCGCTCGACACCCCAGCCGCCCCGGCTGTCGTCGTCGCGCCCATCGAGAGGATTCACGCCATGAAGTACACCCGCCTCGGCAACTCCGGCCTGAAAATCAGCAGCATCGCGCTCGGCTGCATGAGCTTCGGCGACCCCGCCAGCGGCCACCTCCAGTGGTCACTCCCCAAGGACGACGCCCTGCCGTTCTTCCGGCAGGCGCTCGAGCTCGGCATCACGTTCTGGGACACCGCGAACGTGTACTCCTACGGCGACTCCGAGCGCATCGTCGGCCAAGCGCTGCGCCAGTTCACCCACCGCGACGAGATCGTCCTCGCGACCAAGGCCCACTTCTCCGACACCCCCGGCACAGGCCCCGGCCTTCACGTCGCCGGCCTGTCCCGGAAGGCGATCATGCAGCAGATCGACGCGTCGCTGACCCGCCTCGGCACCGACTACGTCGACCTGTACCAGATCCACCGCTTCGATCCGGAGACCCCGATCGAGGAGACGATGGAAGCCCTGCACGATGTCGTGAAGGCCGGCAAGGCCCGCTACATCGGCGCGTCCGCGATGTGGACGTGGCAGTTCGCAAACATGCAGCACGCCGCGGACCTGCACGGCTGGACCCGGTTCGTGTCAATGCAGGACCAGTACTCCCTCCTCTACCGCGAGGAAGAGCGAGAAATGTTCGGCCTGCTCGCAGACCAGGGCGTCGGCAGCATCCCCTACAGCCCTCTCGCCAAGGGCCGCGTCGCCCGCCCCGCCGGAGAGCAGACCCAGCGCTCCTCCGACGACCCCGTGGGCAACAGCTTCTTCGCCGACACCGAACGCGACCGCCCCGTCATCGACGCCGTGCAGAAGATCGCTGAGGCGCGGGGCGTGTCGATGGCGCAGATCGCGATGGCGTGGGTGCTCAACAACCCCGTCGTCAGCGCACCGATCATCGGCGTGACGAAGCCCCACCACCTCGATGACGCGGCCGCCGCTGTCGACATCGACCTCACCCCGGACGAGGTCACCGCGCTCGAAGAGCACTACCAGGTGCGCCCCGCCGGCGGCTTCTGAACACCAGCTCCCACCATCACCACGAGGCGGCCCGACCTGCGCGACTGCGCGGCCGGGACGCCTC
>Ga0308159_1002563_pt1 | contig 20686 bp, 15 predicted proteins | sample PhyCR1_FD_201040 | JGI IMG/M metagenome (GOLD analysis project Ga0308159, IMG submission 201040) | Phyllosphere microbial communities from UC Gill Tract Community Farm, Albany, California, United States - DLSLC.R1 | ecosystem: Host-associated > Plants > Phyllosphere > Unclassified | place: USA... | reverse complement strand
TGTGATGATCCGCAATCGGTGCGCATGCTCGGTCCGCCGAGAAGCCTAAAGATTGTGACTGAACGTTCACCTTGAACCATGGGTTCAAGGGTTACAGCCTGCGGCGGCATCTCGGAGATTCCCCTTTTATCTCCCGCTCTCTCTTCTCTGGTTTTCTCTATGTCCTTTACAGCTCAGTCCTTTACGGGTCAACATGCGCTGCTCAGGCAAGCTATTCGTACCGAAGTTCGTCAGCGCAGAAAACAGCTCACCCAGCAGCAGCAACAGGTTTTTGCCCTTGAGGCAACGCAGCGTATAGCCACGCATCCGCGTATTGTGCAGGCTGAAACGCTGTCGGTTTTTCTGTCTTTCGACGGTGAACTCGACACCGCGCCGCTCATCGACAGACTGTGGCAGGACGGCAAAAAACTCTATCTTCCCGTATTGCATCCGTCCGAACCGGGCCATTTGCTATTCCTGCGCTATACCGCCGAGACCCCTTTGGTACGGAATCGTCTGAATATTCTCGAGCCGGTTCTGGAAGAGAGCGAGATTCTGCCGCTTGAACAGCTGGATATCATTCTTACGCCGCTGGTCGCTTTCGACTCGCAGGGGCAACGCCTCGGCATGGGCGGTGGATTTTACGACCGCACGCTGGCGAACTGGCGCGAACGTGGCCCCTACCCAATCGGCATAGCGCACGACTGCCAATGGGTAGAAGCCCTGCCGATAGAAGAGTGGGACGTTCCCCTGCCCGAGATTTTAACGCCGGGCAAGAGCTGGCGTTGGGAACACGAATCTCCCGCATCGTGAAACGTAAAAAGGGCATCTTTCGATGCCCTTTTTTTATGCCAGACAGGAGGATTGCAGATTAGTAGAGCAGACGCGCACGAATGGTGCCCGGAATCGCTTTCATCAGTTGCAGCGCGGTATCGACGGTTTCGATATCCGCTTCCACGTCGATGACCACATAACCTACTTCCGGGCTGGTTTGCAGATACTGCGCAGCGATGTTGATGCCCTGCTCCGCGAAAATCTGGTTGATGCTGGTCAGCACGCCCGGACGGTTTTCGTGAATATGCAGCAGACGGCTGGCCTTGTCGCTGTGCGTTGGCAGCGAAGCCTCGGGGAAGTTAACCGCAGACAGCGTAGAACCGTTGTCGGAATACTTCGCCAGTTTACCGGCCACTTCAAAACCGATGCCTTCCTGCGCTTCCATTGTCGAACCGCCGATGTGCGGCGTCAGGATCACGTTGTCGAACTCGCACAGCGGCGAAGTAAACGGATCGCTGTTGGTTGCAGGCTCTTCCGGGAAGACGTCGATGGCAGCCCCTGAAAGGTGTTTGCTGCGCAGCGCGTCGCACAGCGCCGGAATATCGATAACCGTTCCGCGCGAGGCGTTGATAAGCAATGAGCCCGGCTTCATCTGTGCCAGTTGTTCAACACCAATCATGTCTTTGGTATTCGCCGTTTCCGGAACGTGCATGGTAATCACGTCGCTGGTGTTCAGCAGTTCGTTCAGGCTGGAAATCTGCTGCGCGTTGCCGAGAGGCAGCTTGCTTTCGATGTCGTAGAAATAAACCTTCATGCCCAGACCTTCGGCCAGGATCCCGAGCTGGGTGCCGATATGGCCGTAGCCGACGATGCCGAGACGTTTGCCGCGCGCTTCATAGGAGCCGACGGCCAGCTTGTTCCAGATACCGCGGTGCGCCTTGGCGTTGGCCGCAGGAATGCCGCGCATCATCAGCAGCATCTCGCCCAGCACCATTTCGGCAACCGAACGGGTGTTGGAGAACGGCGCGTTGAAGACAGGAATACCGCGTTTGGTCGCGGAATTCAGGTTAACCTGGTTGGTACCGATACAGAAACAACCCACGGCAACGAGTTTTTCCGCCGCAGCGAAGATCTCTTCGGTCAGTTGGGTACGGGATCGGATTCCGACGAAATGGGCATCACGGATGGATTCTTTCAGCGCTTCGCTGTCGAGCGCGCCTTTATGAAACTCGATATTGGTATAACCCGCCGCGTGAAGCGTGTCGATCGCGCTTTGATGGACGCCTTCCACCAGCAGAAACTTAATTTTGTCTTTTCCGAGTGATACTTTTGCCATTTCCCGACCCTACTATTTTATTCATACCGGCAGTAACGCATACCGAAAGTTATTCATGCTGAATGCAGACTTCAGAAGTCACTGCTTGATGCAGTTCACAGTCAACATAACAAAATTTTTGCGTCGGGCAATACAAACGATTGCCTGACTCCTAGCACAAGCCCTGATCCCGCCCTTCATTTTCAGCATGTAACACTTTCAATGCACAACATCATGGAGGTAAACGTTAAAACGGCGTCATTGTGTGACATAACTCACCAAATTCGCCGCTTTGCAGAAAAGATGATTCAGGCTAAAAATTATCATCTTCATAACATTGCATTATGACGCTGGCACAAAGCAGATCGTGAGCTTATCCTCAGCGCGAATTTTTGACGACTTTTACACCGTCTGCGGTGCCGACCAGCGCAATATCTGCCCCGCGATTGGCAAATAACCCGACGGTCACGACACCGGCAATGCCGTTAATCCTGTTTTCGAGCGCGATGGCATCGAGGATGCTGAGATTATGCACATCGAGAATGACATTGCCGTTATCGGTGACGACATTCTGACGGTATTCCGGTAATCCCCCAAGCTTCACCAGTTCGCGGGCGACGTAGGAACGCGCCATCGGAATCACTTCGACCGGCAGCGGGAATTTGCCCAGCACGTCGACCTGTTTGGTCGCATCGACGATACAGATGAACTTGCGCGAAATGGCGGCGATTATCTTCTCGCGGGTCAATGCAGCGCCGCCGCCCTTGATCATCTGCATGTGGCCGTTGATTTCGTCCGCGCCGTCGACATAAATATCGAGTTCATCGACTTCATTGCTGTCAAACACGTGGATACCGTAGCTTTTCAGTTTGGCGGTGGACGCATCGGAGCTTGATACTGCGCCTTCGATCTGGTGCTTGATTGACGCCAATGCATCGATGAAATGCGCCGCCGTGCTGCCGGTACCAACGCCGACAATCGTGCCTGGCGTCACGTAATCCAGCGCCGCCCAGCCTACCGCTTTTTTTAATTCATCCTGAGTCATGATGGTTTCTCTTTGGATATAGCTCTGTGGATATAGCTCTGTGGATATAGAAAGGAATCGCTAAGTTGTCATTAGTATAAAGCAAGACGCGGGCGGACTCGTAGCCGATAAGGAGAAGATTTTGTGCGCCGCAAATTTTGATGAACTGTGGCATAGTGTCGGAATATGTGTGAATCCCGAACGAGCCAAGGAATAGATTTTCGATGAAACGCCCAGACTATAGAACGCTGCAAGCGCTGGACGCTGTGATCCGTGAACGCGGTTTCGAACGCGCAGCGCAAAAGCTGTGCATTACCCAATCCGCTGTTTCTCAACGTATTAAACAATTGGAAAATTTATTCGGCCAGCCTTTGCTGGTGCGGACCGTTCCGCCACGGCCAACCGAACAGGGCCAGAAACTGCTGGCGCTATTGCATCAGGTCGAACTGCTCGAAGAAGAGTGGCTGGGCAGCGACAACATCAACGACAGTAATGATACGCCACTGCTGCTCTCGCTTGCGGTCAACGCCGACAGTCTGGCGACCTGGCTGTTGCCGGCGCTGAAATCGGTGCTGGTCGACTCCCCTATTCGCCTGAACCTGCAGGTTGAAGATGAAACCCGAACCCAGGAACGTCTACGTCGCGGTGAAGTAGTGGGCGCGGTCAGTATTCAGCCGCAGCCGCTGCCGAGCTGTCTGGTCGACCAACTGGGCGCGCTGGACTATCTCTTCGTGGCCTCGAAAGGTTTTGCCGAACGCTATTTCCCGAACGGCGTGACCCGATCTGCGTTACTGAAAGCGCCCGCGGTCGCCTTTGACCATCTCGACGACATGCATCAAGCCTTCCTGCAGCAGTATTTCGACCTGTCGCCGGGCAGCGTGCCGTGCCACATCGTCAACTCGTCCGAAGCCTTTGTGCAGTTGGCGCGTCAAGGCACCACCTGCTGTATGATCCCGCACTTGCAGATTGAAAAAGAGTTGGAAAGCGGAGAGTTGATTGACCTGACGCCGGGTCTGTTACAACGCCGGATGCTGTACTGGCACCGCTTTGCGCCGGAGAGCCGCATGATGCGCAAAGTGACCGATGCCCTGCTGGCACATGGTCGTCAGGTGCTGCGCCAGGACTAGGCGCGTTATCTTTCGCGTCGCAGAATATTGGTGGCTTGTATGGAGCCCCAAAACGTCGTTTAACACGTTGCGGGGCTCCACATACCCTCTTTCGGTCAGCCGAAAATGTTGCAAATCAAAGGGTTTTACTTCGCCACTTCGCCGTTCTTCAGCTCGAACACCACATCAACCTGATCGTCAAAGTGAATGCTCTGCTGCTCGTAGGTTTGCGCGGCGTCACTCTGGCCCGCGGCATCGGCGGTTTTATACATTCTGGCTACCGGCATCGGCTGATAGTTGGCGACGTGGTAACGAATGCTGTAAACCTGACCGAGCTGGCTGTGGAAGCCTTCCGCCAGCGCCTTGGCCTGCTGGGTGGCGTTATCAATCGCTTTCTGACGCGCCTGATTGCGATAGGTATCAGGATTCGCCACGCCCAGCTCAACCGCACGGATTTCATTCAGCCCTGACTTCAGCGCGCCGTCCAGCAGCTCGTTGAGTTTGTCCAGCTGACGCAGCGTAACCTGCACCTGACGCACTGCGCGATAGCCTTTCAGCACGCTGCTGCCATCTTTCAGATAGTCATATTCCGGCTGGGTGCGCAGATTGGCGGCATTGATGTCTTTCTTGTCGATATTGTTTTTTTGCAGAAACGCAAAATACTGCGCGACGCGCTCGTCTGCCTGTTTTTTGGCAGAAGCGGCATCTTTTGCAGAAACATTGACTTCAATAGCCAGCGTAGCGATGTCGGGTACGGCATCGACGCTGGCTGTACCTGAAGTTACCACATGCGGTCCCTCTGGTACTTCAGCGGCCTGAAGTGCAGCGGGTAATGTCCCTAATCCCAACATGGCGGCCATAGCCAATGCTTTCAATTTCACAGTGTTTCCCTCAGTCATCTGGTGAGCTACAACCCTACCATAGTCGTTTGGCAACGAAATTAAGATTAGTGATAATTAGTTCACAAATGCAGGTTTTGCAATGCCAATTGTAGCGCGATACCCCACATCACGATGCCCACGACAAGATTGATCGCCCGCTGCGTTTTACCTTTGTTTAACCAGGGCGACAGCAGCGCGGCAAGGATTGCCAGACCAAAAAACCACAGCGTCGAAGAGAGCACCGCGCCGAGGGCGAACCAGGCGCGTTCGTCGCTGGCAAGGCGTCCGCCCAGACTGCCGAGCACGACAAAGGTATCGAGATAGACGTGCGGATTCAGCCAGGTTACTGCCATCATGCTGCCGACAATACGCCAGCGGCTTTGCGCCATGACTTTCGCTTCCACCTGCTGCGGTTGTGCGGCCAGCGCCGTGCGAAATGCGCCCCAGCCAAACCACAGCAAGAAGGCGACGCCGCCCCAGCTGACGATAAACAGCAGAGTTGGGTAGCTGTCGAGCAGCGCGCTACCGCCAAAGATACCGGCGCAAATCAGCGCAATGTCGCTGAATGCACAAAGTGCGGCAATCATCAGGTGATACTGACGGCGAATGCCCTGATTCATCACAAAGGCGTTCTGTGGGCCGATAGGCAAAATCATCGCCGCACTGAGCATCATGCCCTGCAGGAAGGTCGTGAACATAGCCGAAATTTTCCTTAAAACGCGCTTTCGAAAGAAGATGACGCGAAGTGTAAGGGAACAGGACTATTAGAGGAAATTGAAGTTTCTTATCGAGTATTAGGACAGCTTATGAGGCAGGCATTGATAGCAAAACGCCCTGTAAACAGGGCGTTTTCGTTAAAGCATGAAAGCGAAATTACTCGATGCCGACCTGCGGCGCGCCTTTGCTTTCTGCGGCTTTGGTTTCGGCTTCTTTGGCTTCTGCCTCTTTGGCTTCAGCGCTACGGAACAGGTGAACGTCCATCTGCGGATAAGGAATGCCGATGCTGTTGGCATCCAGCGCTTCTTTAAACTGCTCCAGCAGATCCCATTTCACGTTTTGCGAGTCGCCGTTGGTGGTCCAGTAACGCACGACGAAATCCAGCGTCGAAGCGCCCATTTCGTTCATGCGGATTACGATGCCTTTATCTTTGATGATACGTTCATCGGCGTTGGCGATGTCGCCCAGCACCTGTTTCACCTTGGCGATTTCGGCATCATAGGACACGCTGACGATAATGTCGGTACGGCTGGTCGGTTCGCGTGAGTTGTTGGTAATGTTACCGGCAATGATTTTACCGTTCGGCACGACAATCACTTTGTTGTCTGGCGTCAGCAGCGTGGTGGAGAAGATCTGCACGTGCGTTACCGTACCGGCCACGCCGCCCAAATCAACATATTCACCCGCGCGGAACGGACGGAAGATAACCAGCAATACGCCTGCGGCAAAGTTGGAAAGCGAGCCCTGCAAAGCCAGACCCACGGCCAAACCGGCAGCACCGATTACGGCGATTACAGAGGTGGTCTGCACGCCGATTCGACCCAGCACCGCAATCAGCGTAAAGGCGATGATTGCATAACGTACCAGCGCCGACAGAAAGTCGGAAACGGTCAGATCGATGCCACGCAGATGCATCACGCGACTCACGCCTCTGGAAACCGCTTTCGCAACCAGCAAGCCGATAATCAGGATAACCACAGCGGCCACGATATTGACCGCATAATGAATCAGTAAAGCCTGATTTCTGGCTAACCACGTTCCGGCATTCTGAATGCCATCCACTACGTTCAAATCTTCCATTTAACACACCCTAGCAAGCAATAATGAAACCAGACATTCGCGCTGACACGCACGACGAATGATGACTAAGCCCTTAAGGGTAACCAACATTTCCCCTAACTGCCAACCCGCGTGGCCGCTTTGCCTGCTTTTTAGGCATTGTTGAGAGGCTTATCGGCAATTCTTGTCGCAGGCTTGAAAGCTTGCAGCGGACCGCGTCCGGTCAGGGTAAAAATCGACAGCAACGTGAACGCCAGCGCGATAAGCCCCAGAATCAGATAGGTGCCGTGGAAACCGATTTTGCCGTACATGTCGCCGGCAAAGACCGACATGAACATCATCGCAATCTGCTTGAAGAAGCAGAAACAGACCAGATAGATGGTGGCCGAAAAGCGCACTTCAAATACCGAGGTGATGTACTTGAAACAGCCGACAATCAGGAACGGGATCTCGAACATATGCAGCGTTTTCAGCAACACCACTTCCACCGGCGTGCTGGCAAAGGAGGAGCCGATAATACGGATGGACATAATGGCACCGGCCAGCAGCAGCGCATTCTTGCCGCCGATGCGGTTAACGATGGCGGGCGCAAAGAACATGATAAGTGCGTTGAGCAGTTCGCCGAGTGTCGTGATGTAGCCAAAGACGCGCGTCCCTTCGCTGGGGCTGCTGAAGAACGAGGTAAAGAAGTTGGCAAATTGCTGATCGAACACCTCATAGGTGCAGGACACGCCGACCACGTAAAGCCCGAGGAACCACAGCTTTTTATCCTTGAGCAGTTCTGCCGCCAGACGCAGGTTGAACGGTTTGCTGTTGGCGCCCAGTTCATTGGCCACCCGTGCACTCGACCCGACCGCCGGTTTGGCGATAAGCAGCAGAATCGCCAGAATCACCGCGCAGCCCGATCCCAGCCAGAAGACAAACTGATTGTTGATGGTAAACATGATCCCGACAACGGAGGCGCAAATCGCCCAGCCCACGCAGCCGAACATACGCGCGCGGCCAAATTCGAAATCGCTGCGGCGGCTGACTTTCTCGATATAGGCTTCAATCGACGGCGCACCGCCGTTGTAGATAAAACCGAGATAGATACCGCCAACGATGGAGCCCAGCAAAATGTTGGTTTGCAGCAGCGGCCCAAAAACGTAGATAAAGAACGGCGCGAACAGCACCAGCATGCCCGTGATTATCCACAGCAGATGTTTCTTGAGTCCCAGCTTGTCGGAAAGCAGGCCGAATATCGGTTGAAACACCAGCGAGAAGAAAGAGATACAGGCAAAGATAATGCCGGTGTCGCTCTGACTGATGTGGTTGATGTCGTGCAACCAGATAGGAAAGAACGGAAAATAGGCACCCATGATGAAAAAGTAGAAAAAGAAGAACAGTCCAAACGTCCAGAAATTAGTATTTTTTATATAATTCATCTGCAATCCCTCAACCTCGACGGCTGCCGCACACGCCGTGCGGCAGCGTAGCTTTCAATTAACGCGATGCGCTTTCGCCCACGGATTTATGCGCCCAGCGCAGCGAATATCGGTATTCACCCGCCGTCAGCAGATATTCCGGGCTGACGCTCGGACTCCAGGAATCATCGCCGCCAATCCCCATGCGGAAAGCATCGATGTTGAGCCAGGTGCCCTCTTCTTCCCTGAGCAGATGACGATGGCTGGTGTCCATCAATTGACGCAGGCTGAAGCGGCTTAGGCCGAAGGCAAAGTCGCCCTGCCATTGCCAGTCGCCATAACGCAACTCGCGTGTCCCGCCGCGTGACCCGTTTTCCGACGGGAACACGTAAGGCGTATAGAGCTGTTCGAGCGGCAGCGTCCAGCGCGAGAACTGCGCGGCCAGCTGGCGATCGGGATAGTTTTCGTGCGGCCCCAGACCCAGCCAGGTTGCCGACTCCTCAACCTGACGCAGACAGCAGGTCAGGCCGATACGCGCCGGAGAAGGCAGGTCGCCCGCGACCTTGACGTTAACCTCGAGTTGCAGTTCGCCCTGCGAGGTAATGCGATAGGTTTTACGGCTTATCAATGCCACGCTCTGTCGTGAAATATAAGCATGCGCCGTATCGATAATGACGGCATCTGCCTGCTGATTCACCTCGAAGCGCAACAGCTGGGTTTCCAGTTCGTACAGACCCGCCGTCTTCCAGCGCTCGACCCAGGCGTTGGGATCGATACGGGTCGCTTCGCTGACGCCAATGTCGTTATCCAGCGGCGCGCGTACAAACTGATCCCGTAGCGGCGACAGCAACTGGGGTTCGTCGTGATGCCACCACTGTTCCAGCAGACCGGTTTGACGATTGAACTGCCAGCGTTGAGTCTCCGCCGTCACCTCGACCGCGCCGTCTTCCTTATGCTGCACTGACGCCGTCTGATGCGTCGATGTCGGGACCGTCGGCAGCGCCAGACCGCGCGGCAGTGGCCATTGATGCCAGGCGCTGCGATGTCCGGCTTCCGACCACGGCGTCTGTTCAGGCTGGATAACGTCGAGGTTGAGCCAGATTTCGCCCGTCGCACTTATTGCCGGATAGTCGCCGAGCGTGATGCGCTGACTGCCTTTCGGCGCGATATCCAGTGCTGTTTCACCGTGATACAGCGACTGCCCGTCCAGTTCGATGCGCCAGCTCAGGGTTTCATTGTCCGTGTGGCGGAACAGATAATCGCTGAAGACCTCGACCACCAGAGGTTGATGGCTAACCAGCGTAAAGTGGAAGAATTGCTGCGCGCGCTGCGCCTCGAACAGCGCCGGATGCGGCGTGCGGTCCTGAAACACCAGGCCATTCATGCAGAACTGGCGATCGTTGGGCTTGTCGCCAAAATCACCGCCGTAGGCCGAATAGCTGATGCCATCCTCGCCGGTGCGCGTCAGACTCTGGTCGACCCAGTCCCAGATAAATCCGCCCTGCAAGCGCGGAAAGTCACGGAAGGCCTGCCAATATTTGTCGAAGCCGCCGAGGCTGTTGCCCATGGCATGGGCGTATTCACAGAGGATAAGCGGACGGGTTTCGTCTGGCATACCAATCCATTTCTTGATGGACCATTTCGGTACCGCCGGGAAAGGCTGATCTTCGTCGACGCGGGCATACATCGGGCAGATGATATCGGTCGCCGCCGTATTGGCTCCGCCGCCTTCGTACTGCACCGGACGCGTAGGATCACTGGATTTTATCCAGCTATACAGCGCGTCGTGCGTCGATCCATGCCCGGATTCATTGCCCAGCGACCAGATAATAATGCACGGATGGTTGCGATCGCGCTGCACCATGCGGGTTACACGTTCGCTAAACGCATTGAACCACTGCGGGTCGTCAGACAGACGGTTCATCGGCTGCATGCCGTGCGTTTCAATGTTGGCTTCATCCACCACGTACAGACCGTAGCGGTCGCAAAGCGTGTACCACAGCGGATGATTCGGGTAATGCGAGCAGCGCACGGCATTGAAGTTATGCTGTTTCATCAACAGGATATCTTGCAGCATCGTCGCTTCGTCTATTGCCTGACCTTTCTCGGGATGATGTTCGTGACGATTGGTGCCGCGAATAAGCAACGGCTGGCCGTTGAGTTTCAACAGACCCTGACTTATCTCGACCTGACGGAAACCGACGTCGTAAGCTTCGGCTTCAATCAGGCGATTATCCGCGTCCAGCAGAGACACTACCGCGCGATAAAGGTGCGGCTGTTCCGCGCTCCACAGCAGCGGGTTCGCCAGCGGCAGGCGCAACGTCGCCTTCTCGGCATAAGCTCCGCGCTCGTCAATGATCTCACTGCCAAGCGGCTGAATATTTTCTGCGACCTGCTGATTTCCCTGCCACAGCTGCACCTGAATTTTCAGGGCCTCGAGCGAGGTGGAAGGCGCACGCACAGCGATGTTGGCTTCCAGTTCACCCAGAGTAAAATTGGCATGCAGATGGGTTTGCAGCTGAACATCGGCGAGCTGGATTGCAGGTTTGTGCAACAGGCTGACGTCGCGGAAGATACCGCTCATTCGCCACATATCCTGATCTTCCAGATAACTGCCGTCGCTCCAGCGCAGCACCATCACCGCCAGTCGGTTGCTCCCCGCTTGCAGATAATCGCCAAGACTGAACTCGGCGGGCAGGCGACTGTCCTGCGAATAGCCGACCCAGCGGCCGTTGCACCAGAGATAAAAAGCGGAATTGACGCCGTCGAAGATAATGCGCGTTTGCCCGGCCGCCAGCCAGTCTGCATCCACCTCAAATGTGAGCGAGTAACATCCAGTAGGATTTTCTGCGGGAACGAAAGGCGGCGTTACCGGTATCGGATACTGGACGTTAGTATAAATCGGCGCATCATAGCCCGACATCTGCCAGTTTGACGGCACGGTAATATCGTCAGCGTTTGCCAAATCGCCTTCGAGCCAGGCTGCCGGTACCGCCTCCGGTTTCGCGAAGTAGCTGAATTTCCACTCACCATTCAACGATTTTCGGCTCGGAGACTTCTTGTCTTCTCTGGCTTCGTCGGCGTTACGCCAGCTTTGAAACGGCGGATGGGCCGGCAGGCGATTTACCTGCGTACAAACCGGATTCTCCCAGTCGCGGCGCGCCAGCACGTTGCCTAGCGGATTGATCGCCTCGTCTTTGTAACCTTTCATAAACCTTCCCCGTAAAAATGTTATGCGCTCACATTAATGATTTTAAAATGAGGGGAGAGAGCGGTTAAGTAAAGAAAGGAGCATTCAGAAGGCGACGCGGATCACAAATTCACTGGCAGAAGCGCACGCAAGGTATCAAAGCCGTTCCAGTCTTCGCGCAAGGCGTTTCAACTCGTCGGCGAGTGTCTGGGCGCATTCGTGCTGTTCGCCCGGAGATGAGGTGGTGTGACGTAACATCAGCGTCGTGTGCAGCAACAACGACTCGGGAATGCCCTGCTGGGGATGTTGCAGCACCTGCACCATCCTGTTGACGCTTTCCCTTCCACTCAGGCGAAAATCCTGCGCGATGGTGGTTAAAGGCGGTTGAAAATAGGCGCTGTCTTCCGTGTCGTCGTAGCCTACCACCGACAGCTGTTGCGGTATCGCAACGCCACCTTCATGCGCGGCACGCAGCACGCCGAGCGCCATCTGGTCATTCGCGACCAGTATTGCCGTGGGCCGCTGCGGCTGGTTTAACAGCCCGAGGGCAAGTTGATATCCCGAAGCCGAACTCCAGTCGCCGTGCAGGACACTAAACGGATTGAGGCTATGTTCTTTCAGTCCGCTCAGCCAGCCTTCGTAGCGCAGACGGGCAGACACTGATTCCAGCGGGCCGGTGAGCAGCGAAATATCCCGATGTCCGAGTGAAATAAGGTGCGCCAGCCCCTGACGTGCGCCCTCCAGCGGATCGAAAAGGATACTAAACAGATTGGCGTGCGGATCGACATCCAGAAACAGCACCGGCAGATCGCCGCAGCACTGTTTCACCTCATGGGCATCGGCGGTTTCGAGCGGCACATTGATAAGAATGCCGTCGACGCGCTGGGCAATCAGTTCATTGACGGCCGCGCGGCAGGATTGCAGCTGCAAATCCTCGACCATCGAGATAACCACATGATAACCCAGCTGATTGGCGCGAGTCTTGATTGCCGAGGCACCCTGCGACGGCGCATTCAGCGCCAGATTGGTACTCGCCAGTCCCAGCGTAAAACTCCGTTTTCCCGCCAGCTGCTGCGCCATGCGATTCGGCACGTAGTTCAACTCGCGCATGGCCGCTTCGACCCGGACACGCGTTTTATCGGAGACCTGCGCCGCCTGATTCAGCACGCGCGACACCGTCTGATAAGAGACGCCGGCGTGGCGGGCAACATCATCGAGCGTAACGGATCTTGGCTTGTTCAACGGCGGTATCCTGAATCGGTTTGGAGAGGACAATGGCCGATAATAACAGATTTTTTGACGCACAGAGTAGCCGACCGCGTAACCACGCAGGCCGTGCACCGATTTGGTTCAACCTCTCTCGTCAAAAGCAGAAATATTGCTCACCTCGCGCACAAATCAGGCCATGACAGCACAAAACTTGAAAGGTCAGGTCATTTAACGCGCGGATCACGCATGGTGTCATGAATTATTTATTCCAATCTATCAATGAGTTAATCATTACGGCTTAGTGTTGTGCGTCGGGTGGCCCAGGAATTGCTAATGGGTGGAAAGACAATGATTTTACCTTTGGGGAAAAGACATGGATTCACAACACACAGAAAGCCAGCTCAAAAGAGGGCTGAAAAACCGCCATATTCAGCTGATTGCGCTGGGCGGCGCCATTGGCACCGGCCTGTTTCTCGGCATCGCGCAAACCATCAAGATGGCGGGTCCGTCCGTGCTGCTGGGGTATGCCGTCGCCGGTATTATCGCCTTCTTTATAATGCGTCAACTGGGTGAGATGGTCGTTCACGAGCCGGTTGCAGGTTCTTTCAGCCATTTTGCCAACAAATATTGGGGTGGTTTCGCCGGTTTTATGTCGGGGTGGAACTATTGGGTTCTCTATGTGCTGGTCAGCATGGCGGAACTCACCGCCGTCGGGATCTACGTGCAGTACTGGTGGCCGGAAATCCCGACCTGGGTTTCCGCCGCCGTCTTCTTCGTCGCCATTAATCTCGTCAATATGTCCAGCGTGAAGATTTATGGCGAAGTCGAATTCTGGTTTTCCATCGTCAAGGTCGCCGCCATTGTGGGCATGATTGCCTTTGGCGCCTGGCTGCTGGCCAGCGGTAATGGCGGTCCCGAAGCCAGCGTCGCCAACCTGTGGCAGCACGGCGGCTTCTTCCCGAACGGCGTCAAGGGGCTGGTGATGGCGATGGCGGTTATCATGTTCTCGTTCGGCGGCCTCGAGCTTATCGGCATTACCGCCGCCGAAGCGGACAATCCGCAGAAAAGCATTCCGAAAGCCACCAACCAGGTTATCTATCGCATCCTGCTGTTTTACGTCGGTGCGCTGGCGGTGCTGCTGTCACTTTATCCGTGGCAGAAAGTGGTTGAAGGCGGCAGTCCTTTTGTGTTGATTTTCCATGCGCTTAACAGCAATCTGGTTGCGACGCTCCTGAACGCCGTCGTGCTGTCGGCGGCCTTGTCCGTCTACAACAGTTGCGTATTCAGCAACAGCCGTATGCTGTTTGGTTTAGCGAAACAGGGCAATGCGCCCAAGGCATTAATGAAAGTGAATCGCCGCGGGATCCCGTTTAACGCGCTCGCCGTGTCTGCCGTGGTGACCGCGCTATGCGTGCTGCTCAACTACCTGATGCCGGGCAAGGCGTTTGAGCTGCTGATGTCGCTGGTCGTTTCGGCGCTGGTGATTAACTGGGCGATGATTAGCATCACTCACCTGAAATTTCGCCGTGCGCTGCATGGCGAGGGTCGGAAAACCCGTTTCCCGAGTCTGGGATATCCGTTGACCAACGTTGTCTGCCTGCTGTTTCTGGCCGCGATACTGGTCATTATGTTCCTGACTCCGGGCATTCGGATTTCAGTCTGGCTTATCCCTGTCTGGCTGCTCGTCCTCGCCGTGAGCTATCAGTTCAGGAAAAAGAGCTCTGCCGTCTCGGCGGTCGACATTGTAGAAACACCTCACTCATAAAACAGGGCAACAATGAAAAAAATATTCCCTCTGATCCTGCTGCTTGCCGCCGGAAGCGCCAGCGCCGAATCCCACCTGCAAACGGTGGTTAAACAAGGCACGCTGAATGTCTGCACCACGGGCGATTACAAGCCTTACACCTTCCAGAAGCCTGACGGCAGCTATGAAGGTATCGACATCTCGATGGCCGAATCTCTGGCGAAAAGTCTGGGCGTTAAACTCAACTTCGTGAAATCGACCTGGAAGACGCTGACGCCGGATCTGGTGGCCGGAAAATGTGATATCGCCATGGGCGGCGTTTCCGTCACCCTGCCCCGCCAGAAGCAGGTCTATTTTGCCGAAAGCCTCGACGTTGACGGTAAAATTCCGCTGGTTCGCTGCGAAGACGAGAAAAAGTACCAGACAATCGAGCAAATCAACGTCGCTTCGGTACGGGTCATCGAGCCTATTGGCGGCACCAACGAGGCGTTTGTCCACGCTTATCTGCCAAACAGCAACCTGATTCTGTCGCACGACAACGCCGGTATTTTCCAGCAACTGGCCGATAAAAAAGCCGATGTCATGATAACCGACGCCTCGGAAGCGCTGTATCAAAAGAAATCGCATCCTTCGCTGTGCGCCGTGAATCCCGAAAAACCGATGCAGTACGGCGAGAAAGCCTACATGCTGCCGACCGACGACATCAGCTGGAAGCTGTATGTTGATCAATGGCTGCATCTGGCGCGCGCCACCGGCGAGTATCAAAAGGTGGTGGCGGGCTGGCGCGGATAAAACCCGCCCCTGTCGACATCTGCCAATAAAAAAGGGGCCGTAAAGGCCCCTTTTGCGTGTCTCGTCGTCTGTGTTCACACCAGGCTGCTTTCACAGTCTGGCAATGAATTACAGGCGGTCGACGTCGTTCAGTTCCTGGAACGCCTGTTCCAGACGCGTCACCATGGATGACTGTGCAGAGCGCAGCCAGACACGAGGATCGTAGAATTTCTTGTTCGGCTTGTCTGCGCCTTCCGGGTTACCCAGCTGCGCCTGCAGGTACGCTTCGTTCTTTTTGTAGAACTGAAGGATACCGTCCCAGTTTGCCCACTGCGTATCGGTATCGATGTTCATCTTGATAACACCGTAGCTGATGGACTCTTTGATTTCGGCAGCGGAAGAACCTGAACCCCCGTGGAACACGAAGTCCAGGGAGTTGTGCGGCAGGTTGTGTTTCTTGCTGACGAAATCCTGGGAATCACGCAGGATAGTCGGGGTCAGTTTCACGTTGCCTGGCTTGTACACGCCGTGCACGTTACCGAAGGAAGCCGCGATGGTGAAGCGTGGGCTGATAGCACTCAGTTTTTCGTAAGCGTAATCAACGTCTTCTGGCTGGGTGTACAGCGCAGAAGCGTCCATGTGGCTGTTGTCGACGCCATCTTCTTCACCGCCGGTGCAACCCAGCTCGATTTCCAGCGTCATGTCGATCTTGGCCATACGCGCCAGATACTTGCTGCAAATCTCGATGTTTTCTTCCAGCGGCTCTTCCGACAGGTCAATCATGTGGGATGAGAACAGAGGCTTGCCGGTAGAGGCGAAGTGTTTTTCACCCGCGTCCAGCAGACCGTCGATCCACGGCAGCAGTTTCTTGGCGCAGTGGTCGGTGTGCAGAATAACCGGCACGCCGTAGTGTTCTGCCAGCAGATGCACGTGCTGTGCACCGGAGATGGCGCCAAGAATAGCTCCGCCCTGAGGGATATCGGTTTTCAGACCTTTACCGGCGATGAAGCCCGCGCCACCGTTGGAGAACTGAATGATGATAGGGCCTTTGACCTTCGCCGCCGCTTCCAGCGCAGCATTGATAGAATCAGTGCCTACACAGTTAACGGCAGGAAGCGCAAACGCGTTCTCTTTGGCTACAGCGAAGACTTTCTGAACGTCATCACCAGTGATAACACCAGGTTTTACGAAATCAAAAATTTTAGACATATTACGTTGTCCTGTTTCGTCGGTCGTAGATGGATTGAATCGGATTACAAAAAATACAGCGTAGGCAGACGATGTCTCTCATCTGCCCTGGATTATTACTTTTTAGCACGCTCTTCCAGCATCACAACGGCTGGCAGCTCTTTTCCTTCGACGAACTCGAGGAATGCACCGCCACCGGTAGAGATGTAGGAAATTTTGTCGGCAATACCGAACAAGTCGATGGCTGCCAGAGTGTCGCCGCCGCCCGCGATAGAGAATGCATCGCTATCGGCAATGGCATGCGCCACGATTTCGGTTCCTTTACGGAAGTTAGGGAACTCGAACACGCCAACCGGACCATTCCACAGAATGGTTTTGGCGTTTTTCAGGATCTCGGCCAGACGCTGTGCAGACACGTCGCCCATATCCAGAATTTGCTCTTCGTCTTTGATATCGCTGGTCGATTTCACGGTCGCGGTCGCCGTTTCGGAGAATTCGGTCGCGACACGCACGTCGGTAGGAACCGGAATATCACAGGTTTCGAGCAGCTTTTGCGCGGTACCGACCAAGTCGGCTTCGTACAGTGACTTACCGACGTTGTGGCCCTGCGCCGCGACGAAGGTGTTGGCGATGCCGCCACCGACGATCAGCTGATCGGCGATTTTGGACAGCGCATCAAGCACGGTCAGTTTGGTCGACACCTTGGAGCCGCCAACGATAGCCACCATCGGGCGTGCAGGATTCCCGAGCGCCTTGCCGAGCGCCTCAAGCTCTGCCGACAGCAGCGGACCCGCACAGGCGACAGGCGCGAATTTGCCTACGCCGTGTGTGGAAGCCTGCGCACGGTGTGCGGTGCCGAAAGCGTCCATGACGTAAACGTCACACAGCGCGGCGTATTTTTTGGACAGGGTTTCGTCGTCTTTCTTTTCGCCCTTGTTGAAGCGAACGTTTTCCAGAACAACCAACTCGCCCTCAGCAATATCAACGCCGTCCAGATAATCTTTCGCCAGACGCACTTTAGAACCGAGCTTGTCCTTCAGGTAATTCACGACAGGCAGCAGAGAAAACTCTTCGTTGTATTCGCCTTCGGTCGGACGACCCAGATGTGAGGTCACCATCACGCGCGCACCCTGCTTCAGGGCGGTTTCGATGGTTGGCAAAGAGGCACGGATACGTGCATCAGACGTCACTTTCCCGTCTTTGACCGGCACATTCAAATCTGCACGGATCAATACACGTTTACCTGCCAAATCCAGATCGCTCATCTTAATTACAGACATGGTGAATCCTCTCGTTGATTCTCTTTAAAGTTGCTTGAGGGCGCATCGGTCGAAACCGAGTGACCTTTTAGAAACCGCTTTCGGACATCGCCAACGTCGTGTCCAGCATTCTGTTGGCGAAGCCCCATTCATTGTCGCACCAGACCAGAGTCTTGATCAGGCGCTGACCGCTGACCCGCGTCTGTGTGCCATCAACGATGGCGCTGTGCGGGTCGTGGTTAAAATCAGTAGAAACTAATGGTAGTTCGGTATAGTCAACAATACCACGAAATGCCCCATTCGACGCCTTTTGCAACAGCTGGTTAACATGCTCTACGTCGACCTTTCTGGAAACAAAAACGCTGAGATCGATAGCGGTCACGTTGATGGTCGGCACGCGCACCGAGATGGCCTCGAAACGGTCGCAAAACTTGGGCATGATGCGGGTGATACCGGCAGAAAGCTTGGTATCTACAGGAATAATCGACTGGCTGGCCGCGCGGGTACGACGTAAATCGGGATGGTAGGCATCAATCACCGGCTGGTCGTGCATTGCAGAGTGAATGGTGGTGACCGTGCCGAATTCGATGTCGAACTCGTCGTCCAGCAGTTTGATAATCGGAATAATGCAGTTGGTGGTACAGGAAGCGTTGGAGACGATGCGGTGTTCGCGTTTGAGCAGGTGATGGTTCACGCCGTAGACGACGGTGGCATCGAGATCCGGCCCACCCGGATGCGCAAAGAGGATTTTCTTCGCCCCGGCGGCAAGCTGCGCTTCACCGTCTTCGCGACTGCCGAACACGCCGGTGCAGTCCAGCACGACATCGACACTAAGTTCGCCCCAAGGTAACAGGCTGGCATCGGGCTGATGAAGCAGGCGAATGGTGTCATCGCCTACAGAGAGCACTTCGCCTTCCTGACGCACGTCCCAGGCAAAACGGCCGTGACTGGAGTCGTATTTCAACAGGTGCGCCATCCCTTCGGGACTCGCAAGCTCGTTGATTGCCACGACGCTGATTTCCGCACGGCGACCAGATTCGTATAATGCGCGCAATACGCTACGGCCAATGCGGCCAAAGCCATTAATTGCGATACGTATTGGCATACTTCTCCCTGTTACACGGTTGTTACCTAAATGCGATAACCCTATAGTAATGCAGTGCGCCTTTGCGGTGAATCCTCATTGCACGCTCTTCGCAACAATTCAGAACGCAGCACCCAACGCCAACCCCTCTCACATTAACGCTATTTAGACGACGTTAAGCAAAATAACGTTAACTGAAACGGTTCAGCAGAGCATAAACCAAACTTTCAGCAAAGGGAATAATTGAATTAAATTTGCTGAAACACCTTGATCGACTGCTTTAAAATTGTTCAGCAACGTCGGTTTTACCTCGCATCAGCGCGGCGCAATAGTAATGCAGAAGCCGTTTTGGAAGGTTGACGTACATCAAGACCTTTTTAAAATCAGAAAATCTCCCCCTCGCCCCATAAAAAAAGGCAGCCCCGGTCTTCACCGGAGGCTGCCCTCGCTGCACCGCGGCCCCTGCGGGCCGTCGCGCTTATTTCAGCAGGGACTGCGCCTTCGCCACCACGTTGTCGACCGTGAAGCCGAACTCCTTGAACAGCAGGTCCGCCGGCGCCGACTCGCCGAAGGTGGTCATGCCCACAATCGCGCCGTTCAGGCCCACGTACTTGTACCAGTAGTCCGCAATGCCCGCTTCCACCGCCACGCGCGCCGACACCGCCTTCGGCAGCACGGACTCGCGGTACGCCTCGTCCTGCGCGTCAAACGCGTCGGTCGACGGCAGCGACACCACGCGCACGCGGGTGCCCGCCGCGGCCAGCTTGTCCGCCGCCTCCACGGTGATACCCACCTCGGAGCCGGTGGCAATCAGGATAACCTCCGGCGTGCCCTCGCAGTCCTTCAGCACGTAGCCGCCGCGGGCCACGTTGGCCAGCTGTTCGGCGCTGCGCGGCTGCTGCGTCAGGTTCTGGCGCGAGAAAATCAGCGTCGTCGGGCCGTCGTTGCGCTCGATGGCGTACTTCCACGCAATCGCGGACTCGACCTGGTCGGCCGGACGCCACAGGCTCATGTTCGGCGTCACGCGCAGGCTCGCCAGCTGCTCGACCGGCTGGTGCGTCGGGCCGTCCTCGCCCAGACCGATGGAGTCGTGGGTGTAGACGAACACGTTGCGGATTTTCATCAGCGCCGCCATGCGCACGGCGTTGCGCGCGTATTCCACGAACATCAGGAAGGTCGCGGTGTACGGCAGGAAGCCGCCGTGCAGGGCGATGCCGTTGCTGATGGCGGTCATGCCGAACTCGCGCACGCCGTAGTGGATGTAGTTACCCGCCGCGTCGTCGCCGATGGACTTCGAGCCGGACCACATGGTCAGGTTGCTCGGCGCCAGGTCGGCGGAGCCGCCCAGGAACTCCGGCAGGATTTTGCCGAAGGCTTCCAGCGCGTTCTGCGACGCCTTGCGGCTGGCGATGTTGGCCGGCTTGGCCTGCAGCTCCTCGATGAACTTCTGCGACTGCGCCTCCCAGTCGGCAGGCAGCTCGCCCGCCATGCGGCGTTCGAACTCGGCCGCCAGCTCGGGGTGCGCCTTGGCGTAGGCCGCGAACTTGTCGTTCCAGGCGGACTCCTTGGCCCTGCCCGCTTCCTTCGCGTCCCACTGGGCGTAGATGTCGGCAGGGATGTCGAACGGCGCGTGGTTCCAGCCAATCGCCTTGCGGGTGGCCGCCACTTCGTCGGCGCCCAGCGCCGCGCCGTGCACCTCGTGCGACCCGGCCTTGTTCGGCGAGCCGAAGCCGATGATGGTCTTGCACAGGATGAGGGTCGGACGGTCGGTGACCTGGTGGGACTCCTCGATGGCCGCCTTGATGGCGTCCGGGTTGTGCCCGTCCACGCCGCGCACCACGTGCCAGCCGTAGGCTTCGAAGCGCGCCGCGGTGTCGTCGCTGAACCAGCCTTCCACGTGGCCGTCGATGGAGATGCCGTTGTCATCGTAGAACGCGGTCAGCTTGCCGAGCTTCATGGTGCCGGCCAGCGAGCAGACCTCGT
>Ga0308159_1002561_pt1 | contig 20700 bp, 18 predicted proteins | sample PhyCR1_FD_201040 | JGI IMG/M metagenome (GOLD analysis project Ga0308159, IMG submission 201040) | Phyllosphere microbial communities from UC Gill Tract Community Farm, Albany, California, United States - DLSLC.R1 | ecosystem: Host-associated > Plants > Phyllosphere > Unclassified | place: USA... | reverse complement strand
CCGAGATGATCCGCGCCCGCCACCGCGGCAAGGCCGTGGGCCTGGTGCAGAGCAGCTGGGCCGTGGGCTGGGGCCTGTCGGCCATCGCCTTCTGGGCCGTCTATGCGCTGGTGGACCAGCAGTACGCCTGGCGCGTGCTGTTCTGGCTGGGCGCGCTGCCCGCGCTCTTCATCCTCTACATCCGCCGCAACATCAGCGAGCCGGCCGTCTTCCGCGAAACCCGCGCCGAACTGGCCCGCACGGGGCAGAGCGCCAGCTTCTGGCTGATCTTCAAGCCCGGCGTGCTGCGCATCACGGTGTTCGCGAGCCTGCTGGCCACCGGCATGCAGGGCGCCTACTACGCCGTCACCACCTGGCTGCCCACCTACCTGAAGATGGAGCGCAACCTCTCCGTGCTGGGCACCAGCGGCTACCTGATGGTGCTGATCGTCGGTTCCTTCGCCGGCTACCTCACCAGCGCCTGGCTGTCCGACCGCCTGGGCCGCCGCCGCTGCTTCATCCTGTTCGCCGTCTGCGCGGGCGTTCTGGTGACCTGCTACACGCAGCTGCCGATCACCGACGCCGCCATGATGGTGCTGGGCTTCCCGCTGGGCTTCTTCCTCTCGGGCATCTTCTCGGGCATGGGCGCCTACCTGTCCGAGCTGTTCCCCAGCCACATCCGCGGCTCGGGCCAGGGCTTCTGCTACAACTTCGGCCGCGCGGTGGGCTCGGTCTTCCCTGCGATGATCGGCCACATGAGCGCCAGCATGCCGCTGGGCGTCTCCATCGGCTACATGGCGGCGGGCGCCTACCTGATCGTCGTCATCGCCTGCCTGCTGCTGCCCGAGACGCAGGGGCGCGAACTCTCCGCCAGCACCGAAGTGGCGACCTGAGGGCTGCGGTCCTGCTGCCTGCCCGCATCCCATTCCTCGACATCCCTTTTCTCTCGTATGCATATCGACCTGAACAGTGACCTGGGCGAGAGCCTGGGCGCCTGGCGCATGGGCGACGACGCCGCCATGCTCGGCATCGTCACCAGCGCCAATGTGGCCTGCGGCTTCCACGCAGGCGATGCGGCCGGCATCCTGGCCACGCTGCGCGCCGCGCGGGAGCGCGGCGTCTCGGTGGGCGCCCACGTCGCCTACCCGGACCTGGCCGGATTCGGCCGCCGCAACATGGATGTGGCGAGCGCCGACCTCGTGGCCGACGTCATCTACCAGATCGGCGCGCTGCAGGGCCTGGCCACGGCCGCCGGAACGCGCGTGACCTACGTGAAGCCGCACGGCGCGCTCTACAACACCATCGCGCACGATGAGCGGCAGGCGCGCGACGTGATCACGGCCATCCGCGCCATCGACCCGTCCCTCGCGCTGGTGGTGCTGGCCGGCTCGCCGCTCGAACGCTGGGCGGCGGACGCCGGCCTGCGCGTGGTGGCCGAAGCCTTCGCCGACCGCGCCTACACGCCGCAGGGCACGCTGGTGTCGCGGCGCGAGCCCGGCGCGGTGCTGCACGACGCGGCCGAGGTCGCACGCCGCATGCTGCAACTCGTGCGCGAAGGCACGGTGCAGGCCATCGACGGCAGCACCACCCGCGTGCGCGCCGACTCGATCTGCGTGCACGGCGACTCGCCCGGTGCCGTGGCCATGGCCCGTGCCGTGCGCGAGGCGCTGGAGCGCGAAGGCATTGCGCTGCGCGCCTTCGCATGATGAACCCGACCCCACGGAGCCGCCCATGAATTCCCCCCTGCAAACCGCCCGCGCCGAGGCCATGCAGGCCGCGCGCGACGCCCGCAACCGCTACCGCGCTGGCCTCATCGAACCCACCGCCGGCCGCGCCCCGGGCATGACCCAGGCCAACATGATCGCCCTGCCGCGCGACTGGGCCTGGGACTTCCTGCTTTACGCGCAGCGCAATCCCAAGCCCTGTCCGGTGCTGGACGTGATCGAGGCCGGCAGCCACGCCACCGTGCTCGCCGAAGGCGCCGACCTGCGCACCGACATTCCCCGTTATCGTGTCTGGCGCGACGGCCGGCTCGCCGAAGAAGTCTCCGACGCCACCGCGCTCTGGGCCGAGCACCCGGATCTCGTCACTTTCCTGATCGGTTGCAGTTTCACGTTCGAGACGCCGCTGCAGGAGGCCGGCATCGAGGTGCGGCACATCGCCCAGGGCTGCAACGTTCCGATGTACCGCACGCAGCGCCAGTGCCGGCCCGCGGGGCGGCTGCGCGGCGAGCTGGTGGTGTCGATGCGCCCCGTTCCCGCCGACCGGGTGGCCGATGCGGTGTCGATCTCGGGCCGTTTCCCGTCGGTGCATGGCGCGCCCGTGCACGTGGGCGACCCGGCGGCGCTGGGCATCGCCGACCTGGCGCGGCCCGACTTCGGCGATCCGGTGGAGATCCGTCCCGGCGAGGTTCCCGTGTTCTGGGCCTGCGGCGTGACGCCCCAGGCGGCCGTGATGGCATCGGGCGTGCCTTTCGCCATCACCCACGCGCCGGGCTACATGTTCATCACCGACGTGCCCGACAGCACCTACCACGTGTGACGGCCCGCAGTTTTCCCTTTACCGGCTGGAGTTCCGATTGCGCTTTCTTCCCGTCAACCTGAATGCCCTGCTGGTCGAGCTGGACGATCTGGACCAGACCCTCGCGCTGCTCGCGTCGCTGCGGCGCACGCCCGTCGGCGGCATCGAGGAACTGGTGCCGGCCGCGCGCACCCTCCTGGTCCTTTTCCGGCCCACGGTGCAGAGCTTCGCCGCGCTGGTGGATGCCATCGCGCGGCGCGACGTGCGCGGCACGGCGCAGCGCGGCGACATGCTGCTGGAGATTCCCGTGCGCTACGACGGCGAGGATCTGGCCGAGGTGGCCGGGATGCTGGGCACGACGCCCGAGGACGTGGTGCGCCGCCACACCGGCAGCGAATACACCGTGGCCTTCACCGGCTTCGCCCCCGGCTTCGGCTACCTGGCCGGCGGTGATCCGTCCCTGGACGTGCCGCGCCGCCGCACCCCGCGCACCCGCATCCCGGCCGGCGCCGTGGGCCTGGCGGGCGTGTTCAGCGGCATCTATCCGCAGGCCAGCCCGGGCGGCTGGCAGATCATCGGCACCACGCCCCTGGCGATGTGGGACATCGACCGCGATCCCCCCGCGCTTCTGCAGCCCGGCGCGCGCGTGCGCTTCGTGGACATGGCCACGCTGAGCGCGGCGGCGCGCGAGGCGCTCTGCGCAGCGGGGACTGGAGCGGCTCTGGCACCCGCACCCGCACCTGCCGCCGTCGCTTCGGCCGAGAGCGGGGCTGGTGGGGCGGCGCTGGGCGTGCTGTCCGCAGGCCTGCAGACCCTGTTCCAGGACCTGGGCCGCCATGGCCATGCAGGGCAGGGCGTTTCGGCCTCCGGCGCGATGGACCGGGCCGCCTGCCGCGCCGCCAACCGGCTCGTGGGCAATCCTTCCGGCGCCGCCTGCCTGGAGACGGTGCAGGGCGGCCTGCGCCTGCGCAGCCAGGGCGACACCGTCGTGGCCGTGGCCGGTGCGGATGCGCCCCTGCTGTGCACGGCCGCCGATGGCCGGCGCTGGCCGGTGCCGCGCTACACGCCGGTGGCGCTGGCCGATGGCGACGAACTCTCCATCGGCGAGCCGACCGCCGGTGCGCGCTGCTACGTGGCGGTGCGCGGTGGATTCGGCGTGGCGCCGGTGCTGGGCAGCTGCTCCACCGACACGCTCGCCCGCGTGGGCCCACCGGCCGTGGCCGCCGGCGACGTGCTGCCCGTGCGCCCACCGCAGGGCCTGCCCGTGGTGGGTGCTGCCGAGATGCCCCCGGGTGGGCTGCCCGGGGCGGGGTGCGAGGTCGTGCTCGACTGCGTGCCCGGACCGCGCACCGACTGGTTCACGCCCGAAGCCGTCGCGCTGCTGGCCTCCCAGCGCTGGCAGGTCACGCCGCAGTCCAACCGCGTGGGCCTGCGCCTGGCGGGCGAGGTGCCGCTGGCGCGCGCCGTGCCGGGCGAACTGCCCAGCGAAGGCACCGTGGCCGGCGCCATCCAGGTGCCGCCCAGCGGCCAGCCCGTGCTGTTCCTGGCAGACCATCCGCTCACCGGCGGCTACCCCGTCATCGGCGCCGTCGCACCGTACCACCTGGATCTGGCAGGCCAGGTCCCCGTGAACGCCTGGGTGCGTTTCCGGCCCATCCGCGCCTTTGAACCCGTCACCCGTTCCTGAACACCATGAAAAAAGTCCTGATTGCCAACCGCGGCGAGATCGCGGTCCGTATTGTCCGCGCCTGCGCCGACTACGGCCTCGGCTCCGTCGCCGTCTATGCCGACGCCGATATCGACGCGCTGCACGTGCGCATGGCCGACGAGGCCTGGGGCCTGGGCGGCGACCGCCCGGCCGATACCTACCTGCACATCGAGAAGCTGCTCGATGCCGCCCGCAAGAGCGGTGCCGATGCCGTGCACCCCGGCTACGGCTTCCTGTCCGAGAACGCGGGCTTCGCGCGGGCGGTGATCGGTGCCGGCCTGACCTGGATCGGCCCGCCGCCCGAGGCGATCGAGCGGCTGGGCGACAAGGTCGAGGCGCGCCGGCTCGCGCTGCAGGTGGGCGCGCCGCTCGTGCAGGGCACGGCCGACCCGGTGCAGGACGTCTCCGAGGTGCTCGCCTTCGCCGAGCAGCACGGCCTGCCGATCATCATCAAGGCGGCGTTCGGCGGCGGCGGCCGCGGCATGAAGATCGCCTGGCGCATGGACGAGGTGGAAGACCTCTACGCCTCCGCCGTGCGCGAAGCCACGGCAGCCTTCGGCCGCGGCGAATGCTTCGTGGAGCAGTTCCTGGACCGCCCGCGCCACATCGAGGCCCAGGTGCTGGCCGACACGCACGGCAACGTGGTGGTGCTGGGCACGCGCGACTGCTCCCTGCAGCGGCGCAACCAGAAGCTCGTGGAGGAGGCGCCCGCGCCCTTCCTCACGCCGGAGCAGCGCGAGCGCATCCACACCTCGGCCCGCGACATCTGCGCCGCCGCCGGCTACACGAGCGCCGGCACGGTGGAATTCCTGCTCTCGGGCACGGGCGCGATCTCGTTCCTCGAAGTGAACACGCGCCTGCAGGTGGAGCATCCGGTCACCGAGCAGACCACGGGCGTCGATCTCGTGGTGGAGCAGTTCCGCATCGCCGAAGGCTTGCCGCTGCGCGTCACGCAGACGCCCGAGCCGCTCGGCCATTCGATCGAATTCCGCATCAACGCCGAGGACGTGGGCCGCGGCTTCCTGCCCACGCCCGGGGGCGTGACCCGGTTCGATCCGCCCTCGGGCCCCGGCGTGCGGCTGGACACCGGCGTGCAGGCCGGCTCCATCGTGCCGGGCACCTTCGATTCGCTCATGGCGAAGCTCATCGTGTCGGGTTCCACCCGTGCCCAGGCCATCGCGCGGGCGCGCCGCGCGCTGCGCGAGTTCCGCATCGACGGCGTGGCCTCGGTGCTGCCCTTCCACCGCGCGGTGATGGAGCACGAGGATTTCACCAACGGTGAAGCCCTGCGGGTGCACACCCGCTGGATCGAGACCGATTTCGCCGAGACCCTGGCTGCGGCGGCCCGTGCCGAACCGCTGCAGGACACCGCCCTGGTGCGCACCGCGATCGAGATCGACGGCCGGCGCGTGGCGCTGGGCCTGCCGGCCGTGCTCCTGCAGGGGCTGCAGTCCGCGGGCGGCGGGACTGCTGCGGTGGCCGCGGCCACCCCGGCCGCAGCGGCGCAGGAAGGCGCCGTGCCCGCGCCCGTGGCCGGCACCGTCCAGGCCTGGAAGGTCGCCGAGGGCGACACCGTGGCCGAGGGCGATGTGGTGGCCGTGATGGAGGCGATGAAGATGGAGATGCAGGTCACCGCGCCGCGGGCGGGGCGGATCACGGACCTGGTGGCCACCGGCAGCTACCAGGCCGCAGGCGCGCCGCTGGCCCGCGTGGCCTCCTGAGCCGTTCTGCCCGGCCCGGCCCCGGCGGCCGGGCCTGCCTGCACCCCCGGTGTCCCGGGCGGCATCCGGGGCGGTGCCGGTGCAGGGAAGGAGACCGTCAGCGGCCGAACGGCCAGGCGGTCTGGCCGGCGGGGTTGTTGTGGTTGTCCCAGTTGACGGGCCGCGGATCGGCGATGGTGTTCTCGTCCTGGCTGAACCGCCCGTACTGCGGAGCGATGCCCGGGTCGTCTTCCCAGGTCGCCTGCTGGGTGAACTTGCCGGTCTTGCGGTTGAACTTCAAGGCATGCATGGCCGTCTTGCCGCCCCAGTCGGTCGAGGGCAGGGAGATGAAGTTCACCGCGTACTCGTCGTCGGTCATCTTGCCGTTCACCACGAACACGCCGTAGTGCTCTTCACCGGGCGAAATGATCTTGTAGACGCCGTTGTCGTAGTAGTACAGCGTGGCGTCCTCGAACGGCTTCTTCTCGTACAGCTTCTCGTAGAAGAGCTTCTGCGTGAAGGTCGGCTTGCCGAACTGGACTTCCACCGAGGGCGCGCGCGTGCCGCCGCCACTTTGGGCCGAGACGACGGAGACCATGGTGCAGGCGATGAGTGACAACAGCAATTTCTTCACAGTGACCTTCTTTGGGATGGTTGAGGGGACGCATGCCCCCCGGCGCCGTGCCGGCGGCAACGGTGTGTCGCACAGGGGACATGCCCGATGATCGTAGTCACTGTCGAGTTGCATGGCGTGCTTCTCGATTCACAAAAATTGAATCGTTGCATCAATTTCATTGAAGATTTCCGGGGGCTCCCGTTCTAGACTGCGGCGCACGCACCTGTTATGCGCCCCTGACCAGAACGACCTCTGCCGAACCCCCATGAATCCGACCCGCCCGGCCCGCTACACGGCCACCGCCATCGCCCTGCACTGGATCCTCGGGGCGGCCATCGTGGCCGTCTTCCTGCTCGGGCTGTACATGACGGACCTGCCGTTCTCGCCGCAGCGCCTGAAGCTCTACAACTGGCACAAGTGGGCCGGCGTGGCGATCCTGGCGCTGTCGGCGCTGCGGTTGCTCTGGCGCCTCACGCACCGCCCGCCCGCCCTGCCCGCGGCCGTGGAATCTGTCATGCCTGCATGGCAGCGCGCGGCGCACCACGGAACGCACCACCTGATGTACCTGCTGTTCTTCGCCGTGCCGCTCGTGGGCTGGGCCTACAGTTCCGCCGCCGGCTTCCCGATCGTGTTCCTCGGCATCGTGCCGCTGCCGAGTTTCGTGCCGGCGAGCCCCGGACTGGCGGAGGCCATCAAGCCCTGGCACTGGATCACCGCCTACGCCCTGGCCGCGCTGGTGGTGCTGCATGTGGCCGCGGCCCTGAAGCACCAGCTCATCGACCGCGACGGCCTCATCGGCCGCATGCTGCCCGGGCGGGCCTGACGGGCCGGGCAATGGGCACCGCGGGCCCCCGGCGTCCTGTCACCGAATCAACGAACGAACCAACGGAGCGATCCATGCAACGACTTCCTTCCCTCTTCGCCGGTCTCGCGCTGGCATCCTCCGCGCTGCTGGCCGGCGCTCCCGCGTTCGCGCAGCAGAAGCTCGTGCCCGAGCAGAGCGAGATCACCTTCGTGAGCAAGCAGATGGGCGTGCCCGTCGAGGGCCGCTTCAAGAAGTTCGATGCGCAGGTGGCCTTCGATCCCGCCAAGCTCTCCACCAGCAAGGTCACGATCACCGTGGACACCGGCAGCGCCACCCTGGGCGTGAAGGAGTCCGACGCCGAGCTGCCCAAGGCCACGTGGTTCAACGTGCCCAAGTTCCCGCAGGCGACATTCCAGTCCACGGCCATCAAGTCCACGGGGCCGGGCAGGTTCGAGGTGGCCGGCAAGCTGAGCATCAAGGGCGCCACGCAGGACGTGGTCGCACCGGTCACGCTCACCCAGAGCGGCGCCACCACCGTCGCCACGGGCAGCTTCCCCATCAAGCGACTCGCCTTCAAGATCGGCGAGAACGAGTGGGCCGACACCTCCATGGTGGCCGACGACGTGCAGGTGAAGTTCAAGCTCGCGCTCACCGGCGTACCCAAGCTCTGACAACACCGGGCGGCCCGCGTCCCCGCGTCTTCCCTCGATTTCCTTCGTTCCCCCGTTCCCTTCGTTCTTTCTTTCTTTCTTTCAACCGGAGATACCGACATGCGCAAATCCCTGTTCGCCCTGGCCGCCGCGGCCGCCCTCGTTGCCGGTGCCGCCCAGGCGCAGACCGCCACGTACACGGTGGAGCCGACGCATACCTTTGCCACGTTCGAGATCAGCCACTTCGGCGCCAGCGTGAACCGCGGCCGCTTCGACAAGAAGGAAGGCACGATCGAGCTCGACAAGGCCGCCAAGACCGGCAAGGTGGACATCACCTTCCAGATCAACTCCATCAACACCGGCACGCCGCCCTTCGACAAGCACCTGCAGAGCGCCGACATCTTCGACGCAGCCAAGTACCCCACCGCGCGCTTCGTGGGTGACCAGTTCACCTTCGACGGCGACAAGCTCGTCTCCGTGGCCGGCAACCTGACCCTCAAGGGCCAAACCCATCCCGCGACCTTCAAGGCCAACCAGTTCGCCTGCTACCAGAGCCCGATGCTCAAGCGCGAAGTGTGCGGCGGCGACTTCGAAACGACCATCGACCGCACCCAGTTCGGCCTGGACTACGGCGTGCAGTACGGCTTCCCGAAGAACGTGCGCATCGTCGCCCAGGTCGAGGCCGTCAAGCAGTAAGCCCAGGCTGCTGCCCAGCGACGCGACGCTCCGGACCCGTGCCGGGGCGATGGCCGCCTTCCGCCCTTGCGCGGACGGCGGCTTTTTCATGCGTGCCCGGGCGGCTCACCGGAGGGGCGTGCGCACCGCCTGCACCGTGGCGTGCTTGCGCACGGGGCTGGAGAGCACGAGCGAGGTGGTGACCGCGCCATGCACCGCCAGCGCGTCCACCACGCGCTGCAGGTCGGCCGGCTCGGCGATGGCGCAGCGCACGATGAAGCAGTCCTGCCCGGTCACCCGGTCGGCCTCCAGCACCTCGGGCATGCGCTCGAACAACTCCAGGTAGGGCGCGATGCCCTGGTGCGTGGTCTCGATGCGGATGATCGCGGTGAGCCCCACGCCGAGACGGCGCAGGTCGACCCGCGCGCCATAGCCTTCGATGATGCCGGCGTCTTCCAGCTTGCGCACGCGTTCGCTCATCGCGGGCTGCGACAGGCCGATGCGCTTGCCCAGCGCGGCCAGGCTCTGCCGCGCATCCGTCTGCAGGGCCTGCAGGATCAGCCAGTCTTTCTTGTCGATTCGCATGGGGCTTCGGGGCCGTGGCGGGTTCCACGGCCGATGGTTCATCGGCGGGCAGGGGCTTTTTCCGATGCCCGCCCCTGTGCGCGCACGCCGCGCATGCCTATCGTAGGGCACGTTCCCATGACCCGTCGCCGCCGTTGCGCGGCCTGTTCCAGAAAAGGATTTTGTATGCAGCTCTACGGAATGCTCGACTCTCCCTATGTGCGCCGCGTCGCCGTCACCCTGCGGCACCTGGGCCTGCCGTTCGAGCACCGGTCCCTGTCGGTGTTCGGCGATTTCGGCGCGTTCCGCACGGTGAACCCGGTGGTGAAGGCTCCCACGCTGGTGGCGGACGACGGCACGGTGCTGATGGACTCCACGTTGATCTTGCAATGGATCGATGCCGCCGCGCCGAAGGCGGCCGCGCGCCTGGTGCCGAAGAGCCCCGCGGCCCGCCTGCAGGACCTGCGCGTGGCCGGCCTCGCGCTCGCCGCGTGCGAGAAGGCGGTGCAGATCGTCTACGAACAGCGGCTGCGCCCGCCCGAGAAGCAGCACCAGCCCTGGCTGGACCGTACCGGCCTGCAGCTGGAATCCGCTTGCGCGCAGCTGGAGGAGGCCATCGCCCACGCGGGCAGCGCGGCGGACCTGACCCATGGCGGCATCGCCGCGGCGGTGGCATGGGGCTTCATCGGCCTGGTGCTGCCCGGGCGCATCGGGTCGCAGCCGCATCCCGCGCTGGCGGCCTTCGCCGCGGCGGCAGAGCACCTGCCCGCATTCAGGGCGTGCCCGCAGGTGGGCTGAGCGGCCGCCCATGAAAAACGGGCCGGCATGTGCCGGCCCGTGTCGCGTGCGCTGGATGCGGTGCCGCTCAGTGGCGGCCCGTGGTGTCCATGTGCTCCGTCTTGGTGTCGAGGATGGCTTCCGGCTCCTGCGCGGCCACCCAGTCGGGGTTGTCCAGGCGCTGGCGGAGCTGCTCGGTGTCGAGGTCGCCCGTCCACTTGGCGACGACGAGGGTGGCCACGCCGTTGCCCACGAGGTTGGTGAGCGCCCGCGCCTCGGACATGAAGCGGTCGATGCCCAGGATCAGCGCGAGGCCGGCCACCGGCACGTGGCCCACGGCCGAGAGCGTCGCCGCCAGCACGATGAAGCCGCTGCCCGTGATGCCGGCGGCGCCCTTGGAGGTCAGCAGCAGCACCAGCAGCAGGGTGATCTGGTGGGTGATGTCCAGCGGCGTGTTCGTGGCCTGGGCGATGAACACGGCGGCCATGGTCAGGTAGATGGAGGTGCCGTCCAGGTTGAAGGAGTAGCCGGTGGGGATCACGAGGCCCACGGTGGTCTTCTTCGCGCCCAGGTTTTCCATCTTCTCCATCATGCGCGGCAGCACCGATTCGCTGGAGGAGGTGCCCAGCACGATGAGCAGTTCTTCCTTGATGTACTTCACGAACTTCCAGATAGAGAAGCCGTGGAAGCGCGCGATCAGGCCGAGCACGACGAAGACGAACAGCAGGCAGGTCAGGTAGAACGAGCCCATGAGCTTGCCCAGGGACAGCAGCGAGCCCACGCCGTACTTGCCGATGGTGAAGGCCATGGCGCCGAAGGCGCCGATCGGGGCCACCTTCATGATGTAGCCCACGATGGTGAAGAGCACGTGCGAGGTCTTCTCGATGAAGTCGAACACCAGCGTGCCGCGGCCGCCGAAGCGGTGCAGGGCGAAGCCGAACATCACGGCGATCAGCAGCACCTGCAGGATCTCGCCCTTGGCGAACGCATCCACCACGGTGGTGGGGATGATGTTCATGAGGAAGTCGGTGGTGGTGCCCATCTTGCCGGGCGCCGTGTAGGCGGCGATGGACTTGGTGTCGATCGCGGAGGCATCGACGTTCATGCCCGCGCCGGGCTTGAGCACGTTGACCACGATGAGGCCGATGACCAGCGCGATGCTGCTCACGATCTCGAAGTAGAGCAGGGCGAGGCCGCCGGTGCGGCCGACCTTCTTCATGTCCTCCATGCCCGCGATGCCCACCACCACGGTGCAGAAGATGATGGGCGCGATGATCATCTTGATGAGTTTGATGAAGCCGTCGCCGAGCGGCTTCATCTTCTCGCCGATCTCGGGGAAGAAATGGCCCAGCAGCACGCCCACGATCACGGCGAACAGCACCTGGACGTAGAGCGAGCGGTAGAGGGGAAGTTTTCGGGCGGGGATGCGGGCGGTTGCGGTCATGCAGGCCTCTGGCGTCAAACAGGAAAAGAGCGGTGCGCGGGGCGCCTGTCTACGGGCGGCCGTCGCGCGGGTGACGCACTGTAAGGCCGCGTTGCGCGCAAAACATTGTGGGAAACCACATCGGTGACGCCGCCGCCATAGCCGCGGCCAGGCCTTCGCCATGGCCGGCGCGCCGCGCGCGGAAGCGGCCGCCCCGCCTGCGTGGTGGGCGCCCCCGGCCCCGGGCATACGCCCGTTGGCGTATTCCGCGCCGCGGCGGTGCTGTCCAGAATCGGCTCCATCGATCCACGGTCGTTCTTCATCCTTCCCCTCTCCGGAGCCCCACCATGCAACGTCGCTTCACTCTCCAGGCGCTGTGCGCCGCCGCCGCCCTGGCAGGCCTCTCTACGCTGCCGGCCCACGCCGCCGACACCATCAAGGTCGGCGTGCTGCACAGCCTCTCGGGCACCATGGCGATTTCGGAAACCGTGCTCAAGGACACGGTGCTGATGGCCATCGACGACATCAACGCCAAGGGCGGCGTGCTGGGCAAGAAGCTCGAGCCCGTGGTGGTGGACCCGGCCTCCAACTGGCCGCTGTTCGCCGAGAAGACCAAGCAGCTGCTGGGCCAGGACAAGGTCTCGGTGATCTTCGGCTGCTGGACCAGCGTGAGCCGCAAGTCCGTGCTGCCGGTGGTCGAGGAAATGAACGGCCTGCTGTTCTACCCCGTGCAGTACGAGGGCGAGGAACTGTCCAAGAACGTGTTCTACACGGGCGCCGCGCCCAACCAGCAGGCGATTCCCGCGGTGGACTACCTCATGAGCAAGGACGGCGGCGGCGCCAAGCGCTGGGTGCTGCTGGGCACCGACTACGTGTACCCCCGCACCACCAACAAGATCCTGCGCGCCTACCTGAAGTCCAAGGGCGTGAAGGATTCCGACATCGACGAGAAGTACACCCCCTTCGGCCATTCCGACTACCAGACCATCGTGGCCGACATCAAGAAGTTCAGCCAGGGCGGCAAGACGGCCGTGGTCTCCACCATCAACGGCGACTCCAACGTGCCCTTCTACAAGGAACTGGGCAACGCGGGCCTGAAGGCCAAGGACGTGCCGGTCGTCGCCTTCAGCGTGGGCGAAGAGGAGCTGCGCGGCGTGGACACCAAGCCCCTGGTCGGCCACCTGGCGGCCTGGAACTACTTCATGTCGATCAAGAACCCGACCAATACGGCCTTCATCAAGCAGTGGAGCGACTACGCGAAGAAGAACAACATCCCCGGCCACAAGGACAAGCCGCTGACCAACGACCCGATGGAAGCCACCTGGATCGGCGTGCACATGTGGGCGCAGGCCGTGGAGAAGGCCAAGAGCACCGACACCGACAAGGTGATCGCCGCGATGGCGGGCCAGACCTTCCAGGCGCCCAGCGGCATCGTCAGCAAGATGGATGAGAAGAACCACCACCTCCACAAGAGCGTGTTCATCGGCGAGATCAAGGCCGACGGCCAGTTCAACGTGGTGTGGAAGACGCCCGGCCCGGTCAAGGCCAAGCCGTGGAGCCCTTACATCGAGGGCAATGACAAGAAAAAAGACGAGCCAGAGAAGAAGTGACACCCCCCTGAGGCCCTTCGGGCCTTCCCCCCGCTCTCGCCGTGCTGCGCACGGCGGGCAGGGGGACGACGCCAGCGGACCGGCGGAGCCGGCTCCGCGGCGTCTGCTGGCTTGGGCCGCGCAGTGCTTGCGCCGTGACGCTGACGGGCATTCGGCCGTCCCTTTTGTTCGTGACGTCCTTCCTCACACCATGTTTTCCAACTTACTTCATCGCCTGATCGCCTGCCTGCTGCTGTGTGCGGCGGTGCAGGCGCATGCGCTCACGGCGGAGGCGGCGCGGGCGATGGCCGCGGGCGATACCGACGAGCGGATCGCGGCGCTGCAGCAGGCCATCGCCACGCCCGACGAGGCCACGGTGGCGTTCATCCGGGCGATGGCGGACGATGCGGTCAGGATCGCGGGCGGCAAGGCCATCGTCGTCAAGGACGACAAGGGGCTGGACCCCGTGACGGGATCGGAAGTGCCCGTGCCTTCCGACGCCGAGGACATCGTCAACAACAACCGCATGCGCGGCGAGTTCGATGCGGCCCTGGCTTCGCTGCAGCTGCTGTCGTCCGACGTGGCCCGGCGCCGCGCCGCCATCGATGCGCTGCGCGAAGAGACCGACGAGGCGCGCCTGCCCCTCATCGAGAAGGCGCTGGCGGCCGAGACGGACGCAGGCCTGAAGGCGCGGCTCGCTGCCATCCGCGCACGCATGCTGATCGGCAGCAGCGATCCGGCCCGCCGGCTGGAGGCCGCGAACCAGCTCGCCGACAGCGGCAACCCCGCCACGCGTACCGTGCTGCTGGAGCAGCTGCGCAATGAACAAGACCCGAAGGCCCGGGCCGCCATGCGGGCTGCGCTCCAACGCGTGGAAGACCGGCTGCAGTGGGGCGAGCGCCTGGCCGCGCTGTTCTCGGGCCTCAGCCTGGGCTCCATCCTGCTGCTGGTGGCGCTGGGCCTGGCCATCACCTACGGGCTGATGGGCGTGATCAACATGGCGCACGGCGAGCTGATGATGATCGGCGCCTACGCCACCTTCGTGGTGCAGGGCCTGTTCCAGAAATACCTGCCCGGCGCGTTCGACTGGTACCTGGTCGCGGCCGTGCCGGTGGCCTTCTGCGCGTCGGCGCTGATGGGCGCGGTGCTGGAGCGCGGCGTGATCCGGTTCCTCTACGGCCGGCCGCTGGAAACCCTGCTGGCCACCTGGGGCATCAGCCTCATGCTGCAGCAGCTGGTGCGCAGCGTGTTCGGCGCGCAGAACGTGGGCGTGGAGAACCCCGCCTGGATGAGCGGCGGCGTGCAGCTGATGGACAACCTGCAGCTGCCCTGGAACCGCCTCGTCATCGTGGCCTTCGCCTTCGCGGTGCTGGCGGGCGTGGCCTTCCTCATCAGCAAGACGCGCCTGGGCCTCTTCGTGCGCGGCGTCACGCAGAACCGGCCGATCGCCTCGTGCATGGGCGTGAACACGGCGCGCATCGACACCTATGCGTTCGCGCTGGGCTCGGGCATCGCCGGGCTGGCCGGCTGCGCCCTGAGCCAGGTCGGCAACGTGGGGCCGGACCTGGGCCAGAGCTACATCGTGGATTCGTTCATGGTGGTGGTGCTGGGCGGCGTGGGCCAGCTGGCCGGCACCGTCTATGCCGCGCTGGGCCTGGGCGTGCTGAACAAGTTCCTCGAAGGCTGGACGGGGGCCGTGCTGGCCAAGATCGCCGTGCTGGTGTTCATCATCATCTTCATCCAGAAGCGGCCGCAGGGCATCTTCGCGGTCAAGGGGCGTACCGCAGATTGATATGGAGCCCCCCCCTGTGTCGCTTCGCTCCTTCCCCCCTCTCTCGCATTGCTGCGCAATGCGGGAGGAGGGACGCCGCCAGCGCGGCGGGGCGGCCCTTGCGCGGCGGCCGCTGGCGCGGGCCGTGGCGGTGGCTGCGGCCTTGGGCAATGCCGAACGCTGAAAAAATATGACCACTCCCATTTCCATTCAACTGCCAGCTCCGGCTCCGCTGCTCACTCGCACCGGCTGGACGGGCTTCATCGTGGCGCTGATCGTGGTGTGCGCCGTGGCACCCGCGCTGAACCTCTGGGTACCCGAGGGCAGCCCGCTGCACCTGTCGGACTACGCCGTGGCGCTGCTCGGCAAGATCATGTGCTATGCCATCTGCGCGCTGGCCATGGACCTGATCTGGGGCTACACCGGCATCCTGAGCCTGGGCCACGGTCTCTTCTTCGCGCTGGGCGGCTACGTGATGGGCATGTACCTCATGCGCCAGATCGGCCGTGACGGCAACTACAAGAGCGACCTGCCGGACTTCATGGTGTTCCTGGACTGGAAGGAGCTGCCCTGGCACTGGGCGCTCTCGGACAGCTTCCTCGCCACGCTGGTCCTGGTCGTGGCCGTGCCGGGCCTGGTGGCCTTCGTGTTCGGCTACTTCGCCTTCCGCTCGCGCATCAAGGGCGTGTACTTCTCCATCATCACGCAGGCCATGACCTATGCGGCCATGCTGCTCTTCTTCCGCAACGAGACCGGCTTCGGCGGCAACAACGGCTTCACCGACTTCAAGCGCATCCTGGGGCAGCCCATCGCCACGCAGAACATGCGCATGCTGCTCTTCGTGCTGACCGGGCTGGCGCTGCTGGGCTGCTTCCTGCTGGGCCGCTGGCTGGTGCGCAGCAAATTCGGCCGCGTGCTGCAGGCCGTGCGCGACGCGGAAACCCGGGTCATGTTCTCGGGCTACTCGCCGCTGCCCTACAAGCTCACCATCTGGACCATCAGCGCCATGATGTGCGGCGTGGCCGGCGCGCTCTACGTGCCGCAGGTGGGGATCATCAACCCGGGCGAGATGAGCGCGGCCAACTCCATCGAGATCGCGGTCTGGGCCGCGGTGGGCGGACGCGCGACGCTCGTCGGTCCCATCGTGGGTGCCTTCCTGGTCAACGGCGCCAAGAGCTGGCTCACGGTGACGGCGCCGGAATTCTGGCTGTATTTCCTGGGCGCGCTGTTCATCGCCGTGACCCTGTTCCTGCCCCAGGGCGTGGTCGGCCTGCTGCGCCGGCCCGGTAAGGCCCGCGCGCCGGCGCAGGAGGCCGCCGCCTCCGCTCCAGCCCCCGCGTCCGCCATCGACGCCAATGCAGCGAGCCTGCGCAAAGAGGAGGGCGTGGCATGACCCCCGAACTGATGGAAGCAGGCGCCCGCCGCGTGGGTGCTGCGCAGGTCCCGGCCGGACCGGGCCAGACGGAATCCGGCGGCCGCGCCGCAGGCTTCTCGCGCCTGGCCGTGCCCGGCGAAGTGGACGTCACGCACGGCCGCATCCTCTACCTGGAGGACGTGCACGTGGCCTTCGACGGCTTCAAGGCGATCAACGGCCTGAACCTCGACATCGCCCCGGGCGAGCTGCGCTGCATCATCGGCCCCAACGGCGCGGGCAAGACGACGATGATGGACATCATCACCGGCAAGACCCGCCCCGACCGCGGCACGGTGTACTTCGGCTCCACCATCGACCTGCTGCGCCACAACGAGCCCGGCATCGCGCAGTTGGGCATCGGCCGCAAGTTCCAGAAGCCCACGGTGTTCGAGCAGCTCACGGTGTTCGAGAACCTGGAGCTGGCGCTGAAGACGCACAAGGGCGTGGCGTCGTCGATGTTCTTCCGCCTCGACTCGGCCCAGCAGGACCGGCTCGCCGAGGTGCTGCGCACCATCCACCTCGCGCACCAGCCCGCGCGCCGCGCCGGCGAGCTGAGCCACGGCCAGAAGCAATGGCTGGAGATCGGCATGCTGCTCATGCAGGACCCGAAGCTGCTGCTGCTCGACGAGCCCGTCGCGGGCATGACCGACGAGGAGACGGCACGCACGGCGGAGCTGTTCCTGTCCTTGAAGGGCAGGCATTCGCTGATGGTGGTGGAGCACGACATGTCGTTCATCCGGACGATCTCCGAGAAGGTGACGGTGCTGTGCGACGGCGCGGTGCTGGCGGAGGGGACGCTGGACGAGGTGCAGGGGGATGAGCGGGTGATCGAGGTGTATCTGGGGCGGTGATGGTGTTTCGTTGTGGCTGTGCGTTTGTTTTCCGGGGCCGGGATGTGCGCCCGGCGGCGCCATGGAACTCGCTCCGCGCACTTTGTGCGCTGCGCTCGGTCATCCCCGGCGAGTGCTTCGCTCGGCCCTTGGTGCGCGAGTGCTTCGCACCGACCACCCCAGGTTGCCCCGTTCCGCCGGGGCGAGACCCGGCTCCCACCCTTAAAAAACCCTCCATATGCTCACCGTCCACAATCTCCACCAGTACTACGGCGGCTCCCACATCCTCCGCGACGTGAGCCTGACCGCGGCCCCCGGCAAGGTCACCGTCCTGCTCGGCCGCAACGGCGTCGGCAAGACCACGCTGCTCAAGAGCCTGATGGGCCTCGTTCCCGCCCGCAGCGGAACGATCGAATGGGAAGGCCGGCCGATCCAGGGCTGGACGCCGTACGAGCGCGCGCGCGCCGGTATCGGCTTCGTGCCGCAGGGCCGCGAGATCTTCGGCCGGCTGACGGTGGAGGAGAACCTGCGCATGGGACTGGCCTACAAGAGCGGCTCCACGCCGGTGCCGGAGCATCTCTATGCGCTGTTCCCGGTGCTGCGGCAGATGCTGGGGCGGCGCGGCGGGGATCTGTCGGGGGGGCAGCAGCAGCAGCTGGCGATCGCGCGGGCCCTGGCGCCCAGTCCGCGGCTGCTGATCCTGGACGAGCCGACCGAGGGCATCCAGCCGAGCATCATCAAGGACATCGGCCGCGTGATCCGCCGCCTGGCCGACGAGGGGCTGGACGGGCACCCGGTGGCGGTGCTGCTGTGCGAGCAGTACTACGACTTCGCCGAGGAACTGGCCGACGAATACCTGGTGATGGAGCGCGGCGAGATCATCGCGCGCGGGCCGGGCAGCGAGATGCAGGCGCAGGGGATCCGGCAGCTGGTGGCGATCTGACGGGGCGCGGCGGTACCGCACCCGGTGGACGTGACGGGCGCATGACGCTTCGCGCGCGGCGGCAGGGGTGTTGCAAGCGGCGCGGCGTCTGCTTGACCGCCCCGAACTCCAGCCCCTATGCTGGATGCGTGTGCGGCCGCCGTCCTTTCCTGTCCCGCCGCGTCGCCGTACTTCCGGTCCCATCCACGCCATGTCCGCTCCTTCCTCCACCGGCACCGACGCTACGCCACCGCCAGAGCCCCCATCTTCAGAGCCGTCGTCGTCCTCGTCTTCGTCGCCGCCACCTCCGCTCCAGGAACGCGAGATCACGCTGCTCAAGGCCGGCGTGCGGGATTTCGCGCAGATGGCCGCATCGCTGCCGCCGCCGCGCGCCCGGGAATGGATGGAGCGCATCCTGTCCTGCGTGCACGGGCTGCTGGCGGCGCACGGCGGGGTGCTGGCGCACTGGATGGACGACGGCGCGGCCGTGCTGTTTCCGTCCGAGGACCGGGGTGGAGACGGCAGCGACGGTGTGCGCCGCGCCGCCACCTACGCGGTGGCGCTGCAGATGGCGCTCAAGGAGCTCAACGACGCCTATCGCCAGGAGCGCCTGCCGCCCGTGTACGCGGGAGTGGGAATCGCCTTCGGCACGGCGCTCGTGGGGAACCTGCCGTCGTCCGGCCCCACCGGGCAGGCACCCGTGCTGCTGGGGGACGTGGTGTCCGACGCCGCCCAGTTGCGCGCGTTCGCGCTGCGCGGGCAGGTGCTGGTGAGCGAGGCGGTGTACCAGCGCTGCTGGACGATGGCCTCGCTGTCGGCGCCGGTGCAGGTCTTCGCCAAGGGCCGCGCGGCACCGCTCGCGATGCGCGAGCTCGTGGCCGTGCCGGGGCGCCGGCTGAAGGTGCCGCGCCAAGAGTTCCGGCGCAGCCTGCGGGTGGAAGCGAACCTGGCGTGCACCTGCCAGCGCGTGGAGGGCGGTGCGGTGCTGCCCCACCAGTTGCCCTGCACGGTGCGCGACATGGGCTACCACGGCGCGCTGCTGGAGCTGGCCGAGCCCGTGCCGTTGCACGGCGAACTGCGACTGGCCTTCGATCTGCCCATCGCCCGTTACCAGGCCCGCGACGTGTATGCGCGCGTGGTGACCCTCCACACCACCGGTCCGCAGGTGCTGGCCGGGGTGGAGTTCACCGCGACCTGCGCCGAGTTCGACGCCCAGGTACGGCGCTTCGTGCAGGGCATGGTCGCCCCCGGCTGACGGGGGAGGCCGCCGGTGCCGGCGGCGCGGCGCCAGGTGCCGCGCGTGGTTCAGTCCGCGCAGCCCAGCGCGTCCGCGAGCGCGCCGATGTCCGCGCAGTGCAGGTCGTTGCCGGGCCGCCGGGACACATCCTTGCGGTGGGCCTCGCCGAACTCGAGCGGGCGCTCGATGTAGGCGGTGCGCAGGCCGCAGGCGCGTGCCGCTTCCAGGTCCTCGTGGTGCGCCGCGGCCATCAGCACCGCGCCGGGCGGCAGGCCGAAGACCTGCGCGGCGCCGAGGTACACGGCCGGATCGGGCTTGTACGCGCGGAACACCTCGGCCGACAGGATGCAGTCCCAGGGCAGGCCGCCGGCCTTGGCCATGTCCGCGAGCAGGCCCAGGTTGCCGTTGGAGAGCGGGCACACCATGAAGCGGCGGCGCAGCCGCTCCAGGCCCCGCACGCTGTCGGGCCAGGGCCGCAGCCGGTGCCAGGCACGGTTCAGGTGGTCACGCTCCGCTTCGCCCCAGTGGTCCAACCCGAAACGCGGCAGCAGGCCGTCGAGGATCTCCCGGTGCAGCGCGTCCAGCACCGTCCAGCCGCGTCCGCCTTCGCGCACGCGCTGCATCGCCGGCTGGTAGCCGTCGCGCCAGGCCCGTGCGAACGCATCGCCGTCCACCTGCGGCGCGAGCACCGCCAGTTCGCGCACGAGGCTGCCGTGCCAGTCCACCACGGTGCCGAACACGTCGAATACGACCAGCCGGATGCCGTCGTCCCTGCCGGACGGGTCGGCAGCGGTGGAGGATGAAGGGGAGGGGAGGGAAGCCATGGCATCCATCATGCCGCAGGGGCCGCGCGGGGAGCGCCCGGGCCTTCCCGGGATGCGGAACGGGCCGCCCTGCACCGGGTGGGGGCGGCGACGGCGTGCCGGCAGAGAACGCGGAGCTGCGGCAGAATTCAGGGTTTTCCCGTATCCATGCAGGTGTCCCCGATCATGTCCGCATCCCTGTCGCTCTGTCCCATCGCCCCTCTGCCGGGAGCACGCGTTTGAGCGGGCCTGCGGTTCCCGCCGAGACCGTGCAGGTGCCGGTGCAGGCCACGGGGCGCGGCATGGCCGCGGCGCTCATCGGGCTGGGCGTGGGCGGCTTCTCCATCGGCACGGGCGAGTTCGTCATCATGGGCCTGCTGCCCGAGGTGGCGCGCGACATCGGCGTGACGATTCCCCAGGCGGGCCACGTCATCAGCTCCTACGCGCTCGGCGTGGTGATCGGCGCGCCGGTGCTCGCCGTGCTCGCCGCGGGCTGGGGGCGGCGCGCGCTGCTCATCGCGCTGATGGCGGTCTACGCGCTCGGCAATTTCGCCTCGGCGCTGGCACCGGGTTATCTGTCGCTGAACCTCATGCGCTTCCTGACCGGCCTGCCGCACGGCACGTACTTCGGGGTGGCGGCGCTGGTGGCGGCCTCGCTCGCGCCGCCGGGCCGGCGCGCGAGCGCCGTGGGCATGGTGATGCTCGGGCTGACGGGCG
>Ga0308159_1002558_pt1 | contig 20723 bp, 15 predicted proteins | sample PhyCR1_FD_201040 | JGI IMG/M metagenome (GOLD analysis project Ga0308159, IMG submission 201040) | Phyllosphere microbial communities from UC Gill Tract Community Farm, Albany, California, United States - DLSLC.R1 | ecosystem: Host-associated > Plants > Phyllosphere > Unclassified | place: USA... | reverse complement strand
TCGTCTTCGCCCTGGCCCTGTCGGGCCTCGTGGAGGGGTTCGTGACCCCGCGCGAGTGGCCGTGGCAGATCAAGATCGCGATCGGCGCTCTGGCCCTCGGGGTCTTCCTCTTCTACATGCTGGTCGTCGGTGGACGCGCGGCGCGCGCGGGCGAGACGGGGGATCTCACCGAGTACGAGGCGGGCACTCCGACGCTGACGGCGGGGTGACGGCATCCGGATGCCGTGTGCTCCGCGCCGTGACGACGATCGGGTGAGCGTTCCCGAGCGTTTCCCGGCGTGTCATTTTTGATTTAATCAAAACTAGATACGCTGGTCGCATGCTCGACAGTCGACCGGACGCTCCCGCGGATGCCCTCATCCGCGAGGCGGGTCTGCGGGTGACGGCGACACGCATCGCCGTCCTCGAAGCCCTCCGCGCCCGGCCGCACGCCACCGCCGACGCCGTCTTCGACGGGATCGTCGGCACCCTCCCCGGAACGAGCAAGCAGTCGGTGTACAACGCGCTCGGCGATTTCGCCGACGCGGGACTCGCCCGCCGCATCGAACCCGCCGGCCACGCCGGAACCTTCGAGCTGCGCGTGGGCGACAACCACCATCACGTGGTGTGCACCGGGTGCGGCCGCATCGACGACGTCGACTGCGTCGTCGGGGCCGCGCCGTGCCTGCACATGCCGGAGGGAAGCGGCTTTCTCATCGAAACCGCAGAGGTGACGTTCTGGGGCGTGTGCTCCGATTGTCGGGCGAAGTCCGAAGCCGAAAAACCGAGAGGATCCCGATGAGCGACGCTCTGAACGGGTGCCCCGTCTTCCACGATGGTGCCGCCCCCGACGACAACCGACTGCCCGTGGGCGAAGCCCCCGCCGACAGCGAGCCCGCAGGCGCCCTGCCCCACCCCACCCAGGGATCCGCCAACCGCGTGTGGTGGCCCGAGAGCCTGAACGTCAAGATCCTCGCGAAGAACAACGCCCTGCGCGACCCGCTCGACGAGGGCTTCGACTACAAGGCGGCGTTCGAGGCGCTCGACCTGAACGCCGTCAAGCGCGACCTCAAAGAGGTCATGACGACGTCGCAGGACTGGTGGCCCGCCGACTTCGGTCACTACGGGCCCCTCATGATCCGCATGGCGTGGCACAGCGCCGGTACCTACCGCGTGACCGACGGGCGCGGCGGCTCGGGTGCGGGCATGCAGCGCTTCGCCCCGCTGAACAGCTGGCCCGACAACGTCAACCTCGACAAAGCCCGCCGTCTGCTCTGGCCCGTCAAGAAGAAGTACGGCCAGTCGATCTCGTGGGCCGATCTGATGATCCTCGCCGGCAACGTCGCGCTCGAGGACATGGGTTTCCCCACCTTCGGCTTCGCCGGCGGCCGCACCGACGTGTGGGAGCCCGACGACGACGTGTACTGGGGCCCCGAGACCACGTGGCTCGGCGACGAGCGCTACACGGGCAACCGCGAGCTCGAGAAGCCGCTCGCGGCGGTCCAGATGGGGCTCATCTACGTCAACCCCGAGGGTCCCAACGGCAACCCCGACCCGCAGCTGTCGGCCCACGACATCCGCGAGACGTTCGGTCGCATGGCCATGAACGACGAGGAGACCGTCGCCCTCATCGCCGGTGGTCACACCTTCGGCAAGACGCACGGTGCCGCGAGCGACTCGCACGTCGGCGCCAACCCCGAGGCCGCCGACATCAACGACCAGGGCCTCGGCTGGAAGAACAGCCACGGCACCGGCAAGGGCGACGACACCATCACCAGCGGCCTCGAGGTCACGTGGACCTACCACCCCACCCGCTGGGACAACGAGTTCTTCCACATCCTCTTCGCCTACGAGTGGGAGCTCTTCCAGAGCCCCGCGGGTGCGCACCAGTGGCGTCCCAAGAACGGCGGGGGAGCCGACATGGTCCCCGAGGCGCACTCTGACGGCCGCCGCGAGCCCCGCATGCTCACGAGCGACCTGGCGCTGCGCGTCGACCCGGCGTACGAGAAGATCTCGCGTCGCTTCGCCGAGGACCCGGCCGCTTTCCAGGACGCCTTCGCCCGCGCCTGGTTCAAGCTCACCCACCGCGACATGGGCCCGCGCGAGCGCTACCTCGGCTCCGAGGTGCCCGCCGAGGTGCTCGTATGGCAGGACCCCGTGCCCGCCGTCGACCACCCGCTGATCGATCAGACGGATGCCGCTGCCCTCAAGCAGCAGATCCTCGACAGCGGTCTGTCGGTGCAGCAGCTGGTCACCACGACCTGGGCCGCAGCTTCGACCTTCCGCGGCAGCGACAAGCGCGGTGGCGTGAATGGCGCGCGCATCCGCCTCGAGCCGCAGAAGAGCTGGACGGTCAACAACCCCGAGCAGCTGGCATCCGTCCTCGAAACCCTCGAGAAGATCAAGGCCGAGTTCGACGGGCAGGGCGAGAAGAAGGTCTCGATCGCCGACCTGCTCGTGCTCGCGGGCAACGCCGGTGTCGAGCAGGCCGCCCTCGCCGGCGGCGTCGACGTCGAGGTGCCCTTCACACCCGGCCGCACCGACGCCTCGCAGGAGCAGACCGAGATCGAATCGTTCCGCTGGCTCGAGCCGGTGGCCGACGGCTTCCGCAACTACGCTTCCCGTGACGCGCGGTTGCCCGCGGAGTTCCTGCTGCTCGACAAAGCGAATCTCCTCACGCTCACCGCGCCCGAGATGACGGTGCTCGTCGGCGGACTCCGCGCGATCGGTGCGAACTGGGACGGCAGCGACTGGGGCGTCTTCACCGACACCCCCGGCGCCCTGACCAACGACGTGTTCGCGAACCTGCTCGACCTCGGCACGACGTGGAAGCCGCTCGACAGCGGCAAGCACGCGTTCGAGGGGACCAAGGACGGCTCGGGCGAGAAGGTCGGCATCGGCACCCGCGTCGACCTGGTGTTCTCGTCGAACTCCGAACTGCGTGCGCTCGCCGAGGTCTACGCCTCGGACGACGCGAAGGAGAAGTTCGTCCGCGACTTCGTCGCCGCCTGGCGCAAGGTCACCGAGCTCGACCGGTTCGACCTGGTCTGAGCCCGGTCCGCTGCGGCTCGGTCGTCGCGGCATCCGGAAGGCCCGTCCCCTCGCGGGGGCGGGCCTTCCGTCTCCGCGGAAGCTCCCCCTCCCGAACACGAGGCAGGAGTTCCATGTTCCGCGTGTGACCGAGTCAGGCCCCGGCGGACGCATCGCCGACAGAACTCCTGCGTTGCGCCATGGGGTCTGTGGCACCGGGGGTGGAGGGCCGGACCCGGCAGGACGTGCGCGCGTGACGGGTCCGGCGCCTGCGCTGGACACAACGCAGGAACGGCGGGGCCCCGCGCGCCGTGACAGCGGGTCGAGGGCGCTGACGGCGCGGAATTCCTGTGTTGTGCCCGCATGCTGCGTGCGGCGGCCTGAGGGTCCCTCGGCGGACGCTGCGACTCAGGCGCGCGCGAGGCGGCGCAAGCCCTCGTCGATCGACACCGCGGGCGTCCACCGCAGGTCGCGGCGGACCTCGGTCTGGTCGAACCAGTGCGCGGTCGACAGCTGCTCGGCGAGGAAGCGGGTCATGGGCGGTTCGTCCTGCCCGGGGCGCACGGCCCACACGCGCTCGATCAGCGAGCCGGCGGCCTTGGCCACCCCCGCGGGCACACTGAATCGCGGGGGAGTCACGCCCGACGCGCGGCAGATGCCGGCGAGCAGATCGCCGACCGGGCGCGGTTCGCCGTTGGTCAGCACGTAGGCGCGGCCGCTGACGTCGTCGACGCGGTGCAGGGCGGCGACGATCCCGGATGCCGCGTTGTCGACGAACGTGGAGTCGATGAGCGCCGTGCCGCCGTCGAGCAGGGGCAGGGTGCCCCGGCGCGCGCGGGCGACGACGCGCTCGATGAGCTGGGTGTCGCCCGGGCCCCAGACGATGTGCGGACGGATCGCGACGAGGGCCGTCCCCCCGCCGGCGCGGGAGAGCGCGAGCACCTCGGCCTCGGCCTTCGTGCGCGCGTATTCGCCGCGCGCGGCATCCGGATCAGCGGGCTCCGCACCCACGCCCGCGAGAGCGTGTCCCGCGTGCGCGACCGACGGTGATGACACGTGCACGACGCGCGTGACGCCGGCGGCCGCGGCGGCGTCGAGCAGGGTGCGGGTGCCGTCGACGTTCACGGCGCGGAACTGCGCGGGGTCACCGGCGAGCGAGACCTTCGCCGCGAGGTGAACGATCCCGTCGATGCCCTCGAGGGCGGATGCCACGGCATCCGGGTCCGTGACCGATCCGAGCCGGTCGTCGGCGCCGTCGACGCCCGAGGGGCGGCGCTGCAGGGTACGCACCTCGTGCCCCGCGTCGTGGAGAGCGCGCACGACGGCCCGGCCGAGGAAGCCGGACGACCCGGTGGCGAGGACCCTCACGGCGCCGTCGGTTTCTCTCCGGCCAACACGTGCTCGGCCCACCGGGCCAGGCGCGAGCGGTCGATCTTCGAGTTGTGGCGGATGTCGGTCGGGAGCGTCGGGACCACGAGCACGGCCGCGAGACGCTGCGACGTCGCCGCACGCACCTTCTCGGTCAGATCGGGGGATGCCAGGCCGGGGCGCCGCGCGCCGGCTTCGACGACCGTCACGACGACCTGTCGACCCACCGGCCCGACGCCCACGGCGGCGGCGCGCTCGACGGCGGGAACCGACTCGACGTCCTGCTCGATCCCGACGGGAGTGACGGGGCCGTCGGCGGTGGTGATCACGTGGGGGAGGCGACCCTCGATCCAGAGGCGGCCGTCTGCGTCGAGGTGACCGACGTCCCCCGTGCGGTGCCAGCGGTCGGGAAGCCCGCGGCGGGACTCGCGGTCGGTGAGGTACAGCCGGAAGTAGCCGCGCTTGAGGTGGGGTGCCGAGATGACGACCTCGCCGGTGACGCCGGCGTCCGTCTGGGGGTCACCCGAGGCGCGACCCTCGGCGTCGATGGCCGAGATGCGCACCTGGCCGGTGCCGAGCGGGCGGCCGACGCAGACCCCCCGATCGCCGCGCGCCTGTTCGATCTCGGGCAGGGTCACGTCGGCGACGAGCAGGCACTCCGTCATGCCGTAGGGGGTGTGGGCCACGGCGTTCGGCATGAGCTCCTGCGCGCGGCGCAGCAGGTCGACGCTCACGGGGGCGCCGGTCGAGAGGAACGTCTCGACGTTCTCGAGGGCCGCGCGGTCGTCGCGGGTCAGGTCGGACGCCGTCGCGACGACGTTCGAGACCGCCGCCGGCGACAGGAATACGATCCGCGCATCGGACGCCCGCACGGCGGCGGCCACGGCGGAGGCGGTCAGGGTGCGCGGGGCGGACACGTCCATGTCGGGCGTCGCCGAGCGCGTGCCGAGCGCCGGCCCGAGCAGGGCGAAGGGGGCGAAGCCGGTGACCAGTCCCGTCTCGGCGGTGACGCCGAAGTGCGCGGCGAGGGTGTCGCGCAGCGCGGTCAGCTGCGCGTGCGTGTAGACGACGCCCTTCGCCGGTCCCGTCGAACCCGAGGTGAACAGCACCGCGGCGTCGGCGTCGGGGCCCGGGGCAAGGGGAACGGCCCGACCCCGGCCCGCGCGGGCCAGGTCGGACAGGCTCGCTTCGACACCGAGCGCGCGGGACGTGACGGCGGGAAGGGCTGCGGCCGAGACCCGACGCCCCGGCCAGCCGAGGGCGCGGGCGGCGGCCAGACCGGCGACCTCGCCGATGACGACGTCGGGCACCGCGCCGCGCACGGCACGGGAGAGACCCCGGATGCCGAGACCCCGGTCGGCCACGACGACCACGGCCCCGATGCGCAGGCAGGCGTACAACGCCGCGGTGAGTGTCGGCCCCGGTTGAACGAGCAGCGAGACACGGTCGCCCGCGCGCACGCCGAAGGCGTCCAAGCCCGCGGCCAGCTCGTCGACGCGCGCCGAGAGCTGCCGCCAACTCACCCGCAGCGGGGCTCCGCCGCGGGAGGCGGTCATGTCGATGACGGCGGTGCCGTCGTCATCGCGTCGGGCGTCGAGGGCGTCCCACAGGTGGCCGGAGGGCGCAGTGCCAGCCTCGGGGGCGGGAGCGGCGGCGGCGCGCTTCGCGGCGGCGGATCGACGCGAGCGGGTCGCGGGGGCGATGGCATCCACGACCTTCTCGTCGAGCCAGTCGAGCACGACGTCGGCATAGGGGCGCTCCTCGGCGACCAGGTGGCCGGCCCCCTCGAAACGGTGCACGTCCGCGTGCGGCAGGCGGTCGGTGAGATCGTCGAGGTGGTTCTCGCCGAACACCGGGTCCTTCGGGCCGCGCAGCAGCAGAGCGGGCACCTCGAGCTCGCGCAGACCAGCCGACATCCGGTGCAGCGCGGGGGTGCTCTCGTGCTCGGGGGTGGCGGGGATGTCGGCGACGAAGCCGCCGATACCGCGGCGACGGGCGACGGTGGCGTACGGCGCGCGGAACGCGGCCTTGACCGCCGGATCGAGCTCGGCCAGCGCCAAGGTGGTGTCGAGGAACGCCGTGGTGCCCGTCGTGCCGGCGGCGAGCATGCCGCGGGCCGTGGCCACCCGCAGCGCGAACGGCAGCGACGCCCCCTCGGGATGGTGCACGGCGGTGTTCAAGGCGATCACCGCGGCGAGACGATCGCGATGCTCGACGGCCCAACCGAGCGAGACCGGTCCGCCCCAGTCGTGACCGATGGTCACGATCGGACCCCGGATGCCGAGACCCTCGACGAGAGCGCCGAGGTCGGCGATGCGCTGGGCCAGGGTGCGCCGCAGCGACGATCGCTCCGAGAAGCCCATCTCGAGCTGGTCGACGGCGACCACGCGCCACACGGCCGCTCCGGCTTCGGCCCGCGCGAGGGAGGCGTTCACGAGGGCGCGCCACAGGTACGACCACGTGGGATTGCCGTGCACGGCGACGACCGTGCCGATCGGCTCGAGGCCGCGCTCGGCGAGGGCGTCGCCCGTGTCGAGGACGTGCCACAGGCGCGTGGCGCCGGCATCGGCGAGGACGCCGTCGACGCTCACGAGGCGCGACAGGGTCGGGTCGAGCCCGGGCAGACCCGCGGGGGGAAGCGTGGCCTGGGGTCCTGTGACGCGCGCGAAGCTCACCAGGCCAGCTCCAGCATGCCGGTGTTCAGGCCGGAGCCCACTCCCATCAGGAGGACGCGATCACCTCGGCGCAGCGTCTTCTGCTCGGCGGCGAGCGTGATCGGGATCGAGGCCGGGCCGACATTGCCGAGGGTGGGGTAGGTCACGGGGACGCGCTCGCGATCGAGCTTGGCGGCGCGGACGATGGCCGAGGTGTGCACGGAGGACACCTGGTGCGTGATGTAGCGGTCCATGCCGGTCCACGAGAACTCGCCCTTCGCCTCTTTCCAGGCCGAGACGACGAGGTCGAGCCCGCCCTTGAGCAGGGCCTTGGCGTCGGTGAACATGCCGTCGACGCTGCCGACGCAGAGGTCGTAGAACTGCGTCGCGGCGCGCGTGACGCCGCCCACGATGCGGTGGCCCTCGGGGTGGTCGCTCGCGCGGCCGAGGACGGCGGCGGCGGCTCCCGAGCCGAGGGTGAGGGAGGCGAACTCCTGCATGAAGGCGTCGCGGTCGAGGTCCTCGCGGACGAGACGGTTGATCGTGTTGACCTGGATCTCGTCCGCATCCTCGCCGTTGACGATGAGGGCGTACTTGACCTGACCCGACTGGATCATGCCGGCGGCCAGGCTCATGCCGTTGATGAAACCGAGGCACGCGTTCGCGACGTCGAAGTTGATCGCCGAGCTCGGCAGGCCCAGGCCGTGGTGCAGGCGCACGGCCACCGAGGGCTCGAGGTGCTTGCGCGTCACCGAGGTGTTGATGATCAGCCCGATCTCGCTCGGGTCGACGCCCGCCTCGGCGAGGGCCTGCTTGCCGGCAGCGATCGTGGCCTCGTCGGAGGACTCGCCCTCCGCCCAGTTGCGGCGCTCGTTGACGCCCGCCACGCGACGCAGGAGTCCCGGCTTGAGCTTCAGGCGCTGCAGCGCCGGGGCGAGACGGTCTTCGATGTCGTCCGACGTCGTGACGCGGCTGGGCAAGACGCCCGCCACCGAAACGAGGGCCACATCGTCGAAGTGCGTGGTGGCGTTACCTGGCAAGAGATCTCCCGCATCCTGTGCGTAGACGGCGCAGCCGGGCGCGGAGGGAACGCATCGACGGCTGGAAGGGTACCCCCCAGGATAAGCCGCGAGATATGTCGCAGGCTGCATGAGGGGTGGGTGTGCTACAGCCGCCCCGCGGCTTTCAGGGCCAGGTAACGGTCGGCGACGAGGGGAGGCAGGTCGTCGGCCGACGCCGAGACGGTGTCGCCCCCCGCGCGCACGATGGCCGCGGCGACGCGCTCGGCGTCATGGCGTGCCCGCTCGATCGCGGCGGCGGCGTAGACGTCCGAGGCGTCGCGGTGGACCGGGGTGTCTCCGGGGCCGTCGGTGGCGGTGGCCACCAGCAGGCGCGAGCGCGAGGCGGCCGCCGGGAGCGAGGCGAGGAAGGCCCGCGCCGCCTCGGGTTCGTCGGCCGCCGTCAGCAGGACGACCAGCGCCGGGCGCACGGTGAACCCGCGGACGTGGGCGAAGGCAGCATCCCAGTCGGTGTCGATGAGCTGCGGATCGACCGGGGCCATGGCATCCACCAGGGCGGGAAGCAGCTGGGTCCCGTCGACGCGGGTCACGCGCGCCCGGGGCAGGCGGTCGAACATCAGCAGATGCACGTGGTCGCCCGCGCGCGTCGCCAGCACCGACAGGAGCAGGGCCGCTTCCATCGCGGCGTCGAGGCGCACCCCGTCGCCCACGCGCGCTGCCGCCGTGCGACCCGTGTCGATGACGATCACGACGTGCCTGTCGCGTTCGGGCCGCCAGGTGCGGAGCATGGTGGTCCCCGCGCGCGCGGTGGCGCGCCAGTCGATCGAGCGCACGTCGTCCCCGCGCACGTACTCGCGCAAGCTGTCGAACTCGGTGCCCTGTCCGCGCACCTGCAGGCTCGTGTTGCCGTCGAGTTCGCGGAGCCGGGCGAGACGCGACGGCAGATGCCGCCGAGAGGTGAACGGGGGCAGCACGCGGATCCGGCCGGGAGCGTCGACGCGCCCCTGCCGACCGGCCAGCCCCAGGGGACCCAGGGCGCGCACCACCACGAAGGCGCTGCGCAGCTCTCCCCGACGGCGGGGGAGCAGGGGCAGGGGGGCGGCACGCCGCTCGCCCGGGGGGATCGTGAGACGCTGGCGATCGTCGGGGGCCCCGGCCGTCGGCTGCCACGCGTCGCGGACGCGCGCGCGCAGCAGGCGGGTGCCGAGGTTGCGGACTCTCAGCTCGCCGGCCACGGGTTCGTCGCGCAGCGCCCGCTCGGGGTGCGTGCGCGTGATCTCGACGTGACGAGGATCGGCCGCGAGCGTCGTGTCGACGACCGCCAGCACGACGCACAGCAGGACCCATCCGCCGGCGACCGCCCACGCCGGAACCCCCGCCGTGCTCAACAGCACGAGGGGGACGACGCCGAGGGCGACCAGCAGGGCGAGACGGCCGGTGACGAACATCAGATGGGAACGCGGGTCTGCTGCAGGATTGAGGTGAGGATGGCATCCACCGAGACGCCCTCGATCTCGGCCTCGGGGCGCAGGCGGATCCGGTGACGCCACACGGGCACGAGCATGGTCTGCACGTGGTCGGGAGTGATCGCGGGGTAGCCGCTCAGCCACGCCCAGGCCTTCGCCGCCGCCAGCAGACCCGTGGAGGCGCGGGGGCTCACCCCCACCAGCACCGAGGGGCTCTGGCGGGTCGCGCGGGCGAGGTCGACGACGTAGCCGAGCAGGTCGTCATCGACGGCGACGGATGCCGCAGCACGCTGGGCCGCGAGGATCTGCGGCGCCGTGACGACCGGCGCGACACCGGCGTCATCGAGGCGGCGGGGGTCGAAGCCGGAGGCGTGACGCCGCAGCACGTCGACCTCGGCGTCGCGACCGGGCAGGTCGACGACGAGCTTCAGGAGGAAGCGGTCGAGCTGGGCCTCGGGCAGGGTGTAGGTGCCCTCGTGCTCGATGGGGTTCTGCGTCGCGGCGACGAGGAAGGGATCGGGGAGTGCGCGGCTCTCGCCGTCGGACGACACCTGTCGCTCTTCCATGGCCTCGAGCAGCGCTGCCTGCGTCTTCGGGGGCGTGCGGTTGATCTCGTCGGCGAGCAGCACGTGGGTGAAGACCGGACCGGGGCGGAACTCGAAGTTCCCCGCGCGGGCGTCGTACACGAGCGACCCGGTGACGTCGCCGGGCATGAGGTCGGGCGTGAACTGCACCCGGCGGGTGTCGAGGCCGAGGGCGCGGCTGAACGAGCGCACGAGAAGGGTCTTGGCCACGCCGGGGACGCCCTCGAGGAGCACGTGCCCTCGGGAGAGGAGGGCGATGAGCAGGCCGGTGATGGTCCCGTCCTGGCCGACGACGGCCTTGCCGACCTCGAGGCGGACGCGGTGCATCGCGTCGCGCAACTCCGCGTGGTCGTCGCCGCGCGCGACGGGGGCCGCGGCTGCGGGGGTCTCGGGGCTGTCGGTCATCGGGTGGTCCCTTCGGTTCGGACGGCGGCGCGCACGCTCTCTTCGAGGTCACGGAGGCGGTCGGCCGCCGCGACGAGTTCGCGGTCGGTGCGGGGGGTGTCGTCGACGAGGATGCCGCGCACCTGCGCGCGGTCCGCGCCGAGGCGTTGCGCCACGGCGTCGGCGACGTCGTTCGGCGAGGTGCGCGCGGTCAGGCCCAGCAGTCGTCCCAGGCGGGCGCGGGCGGCGCGGCGCAGCTCGTCGAGTGCGTGCGCGGCGTCTTTGGACGAGGCGTACAGACGAGCGCGACCCTCGGTGGTCTCGGTGGCCCGGACGGTGACGGGAAGGCGCTCGGCGACGAGGGGCCCGAAGCGACGGCCGCGCCAGATCGCGGCCACGAGGGCGGCGGTCAGCAGCAACAGCAGGGCGGGTGTCACCCAGTCGGGAGTGAGGTCGCCGAGGGTGGGGGCGGTGGTCCCCTGATCCGCATCGGAGAGCGAGGGGACGTACCAGACCATGGTCTCGGCCTGCCCGAGCACGCCGAGGGTGAGAGCGGCATTGCCGTCGAGGGGGAGTGCGGTGTTGGTCAGCACCGAGAGGCCGTCGAGGGCCGTCACCGTCTTGCCGTCAGCCGCGACGGAGCGGAGGAGTCCGAACTCGCCGTCGACGGGATAGCACCCGTCGACGCCGTCGCCGGGGCGCAGGAGCTCGCCGACGCGTGCGGTTCCGGCGTTCGCCGCGGAGGGGACGGCGCACTCGGGACTCGTGGCCAGGTCGGCGGAGTAGCCCCCGAGCGCCGAGCCGTCGAGGAGGACGTCGAGGGCGCGGGAGCGGGGCTCGACGAGCACCACGTGCGCGGCGCGTCCGGCCAGATCGCGCAGGCCCTCTTCCGACAGCATCGGTGCGTCCCTCATGACGAGGGTGGCCCCGCCGCCCGCGAGGGCGCGCTCGGCGGCGGACCGGTCACGGGCGACGGTGACCGTGACCCCCTGCTGTTCGAGGACGCGCACCGCCGCGCGGCTGCCTTCGGGCCCCGCCGACTCGGGATCGAGGATCGCGCGCTGCGTGTACCCGCCGAAGACGAGGGTGCCGCCGACGAGGGCCACGACGAGGAGCCCCACGACGAGCGCGACCCACCCGAGGGCGGCTTTGCGCCGGGAACGCACGGGAGCGGCGGTCGCCGTCGGCGCGCTCATCGGGGCGCCACCGGCAGAGCGCGGGCGCGCACCGCCGCGTCGTCGAGATCGGCCACGACGCGGTAGCGCTCGGCGGTACCGGGGCGGCGGAGGTAGCGGACGTCGTCGAACGTCGTCGCGGCCGGGTCGAGCAGGGGGACGAGCGAGGGCAGAGCGGTGGCCGTCTCGCGGGCGAAAGCGCGTACGGTGGCACCCGGCGGGGGGTCGACGAGCCCGCGTTCGGTAAGGCCGCGGGCGACGGCCCGGAAGCGCAGCACGATCGCTTCGTCCCACTCGCCTCTACCGACTGCGGCTGCGGCGTCGGCGCGGAGTTCGTCGGCGGAGCGCGCATCGTCGTCGTCGAAGAGCGCGCGAGCCGGCTCGGTGGCGCGCGTCGACAGCCGCGGGCGGCCCCAGATGAGGATGCCGACGATGATCGCGGCGATCACGATGACGCCCAGCACGATCAGGGCCGACGGCCCCCATCCTTCGGTGTCGGGAACGCGGAGGAGGTCTCGGAGGAACTGCCCGATCGCCTGCGAGATGCGGTCGAGGAAGGTGGGCTCGGCTGCCTGGTAGGTGGGGTCGCGCAGTTCCTGTTCGGCCCATTCCCGGGCCTGGTCGGGGTCGGGGAGCAGCGGGAACGCCGCCGCCAGCGCGGTGAGGATCACGCGTCTTCGCTCGACCCGGGGGCGGCCCACGTCGTTCGCGGGCTGTCCGCCGCGGGCGGCGAGGGCTCGGTCGTCGCGCCGGTCGGCGGCACCTGCGGGACGGCGGGTCCCTGCGGCGGCGCGTACCCCTGCGGTGCGGGGGCGTAACCACCGGTCGACGGTGCGCCGTATCCGGCGGGTGCGGCGTATCGCGCGGTGCCCGCCGGCGGCCCGTAGCCCGCGAACGCGGGGGCGGCACCGAACGGCACCGGGGCGGGGCGCTCGACGACGCGACCGACACCCACGAGGTAGGGGTCGCTCAGGTCGCTCGCACCCGCATCGCGGGCTTCGACGTACGACTGCAGGTCGTGATCGAGTGCCTCGACGCGCATGCGGGCGTCAACATAGACGAGGACGGCGGAGGTCGACTGCACCACGAGGGCGATGCACTGGACGAGAAGGATGCCGAACTGCCCGACGACCTGCAGGGCGATGAACCCGATGACGGTGCTGACTTCGTTGTCGCCCGTGGGGGCGATGATGGCCGGCACCAACCCGCTCACGAGACTGAGGGGGATCGAGATGATCTGGGCCACGAGGCCGAACGCGATCGAGATCACGACGATGACGCCGAGCGTCGACCAGAAGCGCCCCCGGGTCAGCTGCCACGACCGGGCGATCGCCCGGAACACGGGGGCCTGCTCGAGGATGATGACCGAGGGGACGAGGAACAGCTTCGGAGTCAGCCACAGGTAGAGCGGGATGAGCGCGAGGAAGAACAGCACGCCGACGAGCGCTCCGACCCAGGTCGCGGCGATCACCAGCAGAGTCACGATCCCGGCGAGCACGCCGACCACGACGACGACGACGCCGATCGTGAGCGCGCTGTAGCCGATCAGCCGCCAGAACACCGGGCGGACACGGCCCCAGACGGCCCGCAGGGTCGGCTTCTCGGAGAGAACCGCGTGGGCGACCTCGGCGACGACGACACCCTGGACGACGACACCGAGCGCTCCCGAGAGCGCGCCCAGCACGAGAGCGGTGATACCGGTCAGAGCGACCGAGCCCGCGGTGATCGCGTCGAACTCGTCGCTGCCGGGGGCGACGGTGTCGAGCCGCGAGAAGCTCGCGATCGCCACCCCGCCGATCGCGACCGTGACGAGGATGTAGGCCACGGCCTGCACGACGAGCGCGAAGCCCAGCAGCACCTTGGGGTTGTGCCGCAGCGCGACGAACGAGCGGGCCAGGATCGTGCCGAACCCGTAGGGGTGCAGCGGGACGATGCCCGGTCGTGATGCCGGTGTCCAAGCCGGGTACGCGGTCATGTGGGGCCCCTCCTCGTCACATGGCGGTGCCCTCATCGTGTCACACACCCCCGACACGCACCCCTGTCGCCCAGGCAGGTCGACTACTCTCGATACGACGCGCCCCCACCCGGGGCGTTCCACCCGTCCCCGAGCGGGTTCGAGACGGAAGACCTGCACCCGAATGACTTCACGGATCCTGGTGGTCGACGACGACACCGCGCTGGCCGAGATGATCGGCATCGTGCTGCGCACCGAGGGATTCGACACGGTGTTCTGCGCGGACGGCGCCCAGGCCGTCGACGCCTGGCGCACCGAGCGTCCCGACCTCATCCTTCTCGACCTCATGCTCCCGGGCGTCGACGGCATCGAGATCTGCACGCGCGTGCGTGCCGAGTCCGGCGTCCCGATCATCATGCTGACGGCGCGCACCGACACGGCCGACGTGGTCAAGGGCCTCGAGTCGGGTGCGGACGACTACATCATGAAGCCCTTCAATCCGAAGGAGCTGGTCGCGCGCATCCGCACGCGTCTGCGTCCCGTACAGGCCCCTCTCGACGAGACGTTGCGCATCGGCGACCTGGTCGTCGACGTCGCCGCGCACGAGGTCCGCCGCGGCGACGTCCCGATCGCCCTGACCCCCCTGGAGTTCGAGCTCCTCGTCGCCCTCGCCGAGAAGCCGCAGCAGGTGTTCTCCCGCGAGATGCTGCTCGAGCAGGTGTGGGGCTACCACTACAAGGCCGACACGCGCCTGGTCAACGTGCACGTTCAGCGACTGCGCGCCAAGATCGAGGCCGACCCCGACAACCCGCGCATCGTGACGACCGTGCGCGGCGTGGGCTACCGCGCCGGCGCGGTAGCCTGATCCCCTCATGACGGGGGCGGTGCGCACCCTCCCGCGGCCACGGGTGCGGGGATGGCGGGATTGGCGCGTGGTGCGCGACCGTCTGTCCACCCTGTGGCGTCGCTCACTGCGTTTCCGCACCATCGTGCTCACCGTCACGCTCACGGCGGCGACCATCCTCGTGACCTGCGTCGCCATGGCGCTCGTCATCCAGAACGAGCTGTTCACGGCCCGTAAGGACCAGGTGCTCCTCGAGGCCCAGCGCGCCACCGCGGCCGCCCAGGCGACCCTCGACGCCGCCGTCGACTCGACCGATCCCGCCGCCGCGCAGACGCTGATGAACGGCATCGCCACGCGTCTGTCGCAGCAGTCTTCGAGCGATCTCATCGCGCTGTACCGCATCGGCCCGCCTTCGCCGCTGGCCCCGCAGCCCTTCATCTCCCCGGCTTTCGAGTCGAGCATGGTGACCGATGCTTTGCGCACGCAGGTGCAGTCGAGCCCCGATCTGCAGTGGTGGCAATCGGTGGCGCTGCCGGCCGACGACGGCCGTGAGGTTCCCGGCATCCTGGTCGGTCATCAACTGCGTTTCCCCGCCGAGGACGGGGTCGACTCCTACGAGCTCTACATGGGATACGACCTCACGAGCGCCTCGCAGACCCTTGCTTTCGTCCAGGTGCTGCTGTGGGTGGTCGGACTCATCCTGGTCCTGCTCATCGGCGCGATCGCGTGGTTCGTCCTCCGATCGGTGACGACCCCGATCGCCAATGCCGCCGAGACCAGCGCCAAGCTCGCGGCGGGCGATCTCGGGGTGCGTCTGCCGGTCCGCGGCGAGGACGAGCTGGCGACCCTGAATCGTTCGTTCAATGCGATGGCGGACAGCATCGAGTCGCAGATCAAAGAGCTGGCCGACCTCTCGCTCGTGCAGCAGCGCTTCGTCTCGGACGTCTCCCATGAGTTGCGGACGCCCCTGACCACGATCAAGCTCGCCGCGGACATGATCAACGATCAGCGCGAGGAGTTCGACCCCGCCACCGGCCGCGCGGCAGAGCTCCTCCACGCGCAGGTGCAGCGCTTCGAGGTGCTGCTCACCGACCTGCTCGAGATCAGCCGCTACGACGCCGGGTCCGTGCAGCTCGAGCTCGAGCCGACGAGCCTGGCCCACCTCGCCGAAGACGTGATCCTCTCGATGGAGCAGCTCGCCGAGGGGCACGGTTCGGACGTGCGTCTGGTCGCGCCGGGCGGGTACACCCCGGTCGACATGGACGCCCGGCGCGTGCGTCGGATCGTGCGCAACCTCCTCGGCAACGCCATCGAGCACGGGGAGGGGCGCCCGATCGTGGTGTCGGTCGACAGTGATCGGGATGCCGTCGCCCTCGGCGTCCGCGACTTCGGTCTGGGCATGCAGCCCGACGACGTCGAGCGCGTGTTCGACCGCTTCTGGCGCGCCGACCCCTCGCGCGTGCGCACCATCGGCGGCACGGGCCTCGGCCTGTCGATCGCACTCGGCGACGCCAAGCTGCACGGCGGTACCCTGTCGGTCTGGTCGGAGCCCGGGCGCGGCTCGAACTTCGTGCTCACGCTCCCGCGGGCCGGCGAGCCGGTCAGCAGCTCGCCCCTCCCGCTCGTCCCCGACGACGAGCAGGGCGGGGCCTTGGAAGCCCTCGGGCTCACCCAGCCCATCTCCACCCGTCCGGGAGTGAGGAAGACGACATGAGACGCGCCCTCGCCTTCGTCGGCCTCGCCCTCGTCCTCGTGCTCACCGCCTGTACGGGCCTGCCGACCTCCGGATACGTCAACCCCGGTCGCGGCCCGCAGGTCGACGACACGCAGGCTTTCGCGTTCGTCCCCGACGGACCGCAGGACGACGCGTCTCCCGCCGAGATCGTGGAGGGGTTCCTCCGGGCCGGCTCCGGGCCCGCCGACGACTGGGCCACGGCGAAGTTGTTCCTGGCGTCCGGGACGCAGTGGGATCCGCGAGCTCGCGTCACGATCGACCGCCTCGCCGATCGCCGCGCCACCGCGAACGCCGACGGCACGGGGGTGACGGTCTCGCTCACGACGATGGCGGGAGTGGATGCCAATGGCGCCTACGCGCCGACCGCCTCGGGGACCGCGGAGTCGCTGTCGTTCACCCTCGCGCGCGTCGACGATCAGTGGCGCATCACCTCGGCGCCCGACGGGGTCGTGCTGTACGAGGAGGTGTTCCCGACCGTCTACCAGTCGGCATCCATTGCGTACTTCGATCCCACGTGGAGTTTCATCGTCCCCGACGTCCGCTGGTTCCCCCGGGCTCTGGTGGCCAGTCGGGTGGCGACGGCCCTCGTCGACGGTCAGCCGAGTGCGTGGCTCGCGGGTGCGGTCAAGACGGCGTTCCCCGACGAGTTGTCGTTGGTGGGGCGGTCGGTGACGCTCTCGTCGAGCGGGGTCGCTCAGGTGCAACTGCCACGGGCCGCGCTCAGCCTCGACCGGACGACGCTGGACCGCATGCAGACCCAGCTGTCGAAGAGTCTCGTCACGGCCGGGATCAGCGACGTCCAGATGACGGTCGAGGGCACTCCCGTCCCCGCGTCCGAGGTGTCGGTCCGCGTCACGCGCGTCGATCCCTCTCCGGCCGTGCTCACGACGGCGGGGGCGTTCGGCGCGCTCGCCGGCGACACGGTCGAGTCGCTCGGAGGGCTCTCCGACGCGATCGAGTCGCTCTCGCCGGCTTCGGTGGAGCTCGAGGCCGATCGGAGCCTGGCGGCCGTCCGCACGCAGCAGGGCACCGTGGCGAGCGCCCTCGCCGACGGGCGGACCTTCCTCCTCGACGAGCGCTCGGGGCTGATCGCGCCCACCATCGACGCCGAGGGGGCGATCTGGAGCGTGCCCAGCGCCGCTCCGACGCAGCTGCGGGTCATCACGGCCGAGGGCGTTCCGCGCAACGTGGGCAACGCCTGGCCCGATGCCTCCGAGATCAGTGCGATGCAGATCTCGCGCGACGGCACGCGGGTCGCAGCGATCGTGACGGTCTCGGGCACGCGCGAGGTCTGGGTGGCCGGCATCCAGCGCGAGGGTGGCGAGGTGGATCTCGGGGTGCCGCACGTGCTGTCGTTCGCGCAGCAGGGGGCGTTCGATCTGGCGTGGCTCGACGACACCACGGTGGGAGTCCTGGCGGACGTCGACGGCGCCAGCCGTCTGCGCGAGCTCAACGTGGGGGGCCGGGGTACCGAGGCCGCGGCACCGGACGGCGCGACGACTCTCGCCGCCGGCAGTACGAGCGTCCGCGTCCTCGACGACACCGGTCGCCTCTACAGCCGTCGCGGCAGCTCGTGGACCCTCGTGGCGACCGGCATCCGCGTGCTCGCCGCTCAGCAGGGCACGACCTCCTGACCCTTCTCCCCAGCGCGCTCACGCGGCGAGTTCCGAACGGCTGGGTCAGCGGGGTGGGCGGGGTTCTCGCCCTGCGAAGCAGGCTGAGCGCATGCCGTTGCCCCTCGCCTTGACCTCGTCGTTCCGTGATGCCCTGACGTTCTGGCTCCCCGTCGCGTGCGCCGGGTGCGGTGTCGTCGACACCGATCTCTGTGCCGGATGCCGTGACGCCCTGGCTGCGAGCCCGATCCGCCGCGCGATCGGATCGGGGGTGACCGTCACGAGCGCACTCGCGTTCGACGGAGTCGCCGCCCGCGTGATCCGTGCGCTCAAAGAGGAGGGGCGGACCGGCCTCGCGCGCGACCTGGCCCCGGCGCTCGACGCCGCGCTGCGTCTCGCGGTGCCGGCCGGAGCCCGCGTGACGACCGTGCCGGGGACACGCGCGGCCTTCCGACGACGCGGGTTCCGTCCGCTCGACATCCTGCTGCGGCGGGCGGGGTGGCCGCACGAGCGACTGCTGCGGGTCGCCCGCGCGACCGATGACCAGCGGGGGCTCGATCGCAGCGCTCGCCGCGAGAACGTCGGGGGAGCGTTCGCCGCCCGACCGGTGCCGGGCGGGGTCGTCGTGGTCGTCGACGATGTCGTGACCACCGGATCGACGCTGTCCGAGGCGGCGCGCGCCCTGCGCGCGGCGGGGGCGGACGAGGTGATCGCCGTGGCGCTGACGCACACGCCGCGTCGCAGGAACACCGAAGGTGAATCCCGGGTGATTGAGACGTGACACGGGAGTGGCGGGCTACTAGCGTAAGGATGACTGAAGGCGACGGATGTTCCGCCCTTAGACCGGGCGGAACCCGGAACAAGGAGGTCACAGATGGACACCAACATCGTCGGCGTGGGAGTCGGTATCACCGATCGTTTCCGCTCGGTGGTCGAAGAGAAGGTCAGTCGCATCGAGCACCTGGCGCCGCGCGCTCAAGCGCTCGAGGTCAAGGTGACCCACCGCTCCTATCGCAACGGTCGTCTCGAAGACGACACCGTCGAGCTCACGCTCGACGGCAAGGGCCCGGTCGTCCGCGCGGAGGCGACCGACACCGACAAGTTCGCGGCCCTCGACCTCGCGGTCGACAAGATCTCCGAGCAGGTGCGCCGCGCGAAGGACAAGCGCATCGATGCGCGCAACCACCCCCGGGGCGCGAAGTTCGAGAAGGGCACGGGAGAGCTCGCCGGCATCGACGTCGAGCCCGCCTCCGTCGAGGTGCTGCGTGCCGTCGCGACCGGCTCGGTGCCCGTGCAAGAGGCGGGCGCCGACGAAGAGGACTACTCGCCCGTGGTCATCCGACAGAAGGAGTTCGGGGCCGAGTGGATGACGGTCGAAGACGCCGTCGACCGCATGGAGCTCGTCGGCCACGACTTCTTCCTCTTCATCGACGCCCGCACCGATCACCCAAGCGTCGTCTACCGCCGCAAGGGCTGGGACTACGGGGTGATCGCGCTGGCGACCCAGGCCGCCCCGGCCGTCGGGGTCGCATCCTGACCTGAGAACGACGCGACGCCCCCGGTCTTCGGACCGGGGGCGTCGTCGTGCGGGGAATACCCTGAAAGGCGGGCTCAGCCGTCGAAGATGTCGCCCAGCAGCGAGCCGATGACGAGGCCGCCGAGCATGCCGCCGACCATGTTGCCGCCACCCATACCGCCCCCGCGGCCGTACCCGCCGCCGCGGTTGTCTCCGCCCCAGTCGTTCGGGCGGGACTGCTCGATGTCGCGCTGGGCGATCTGGAGTGCTTCGGATGCCAGCGACCCGGCGCGCCGCGCGGTCGCGAGAACCGTCTCGCGCTGATCCTCCGACACGGGACCGAGCGGCAGGCCCGCGCGGAGGCGTTCGGCTTCGACGAAGCGCGTACGCGCGTCGGCACCGATCCACCCGCGATGACCGGTGATGAGGCCGCGGGCGACGGCGATCTGCCGGTCGGCGTCGTCGATCGCGTGCTCCACCTGATCCTGCGAGGGGACGGGGCGCGCGGCGCGCTCGCGCGCGAGGTCGAGATCGGCGTTCGCTTGGCGCAGTGACGACAGCGCTTGGAAGGGGTCGCTGCGCGATCCCGAAGCGGGGAGCGCCGTCAAGGCCTGTTGCAGCGTGGCCATGGCCTGGACCACGGCCGGAGTCTGCGCGCCGAGGCGTGCTTCGATCAGGTCGTTGCGGGAGTCGTCGACCACGGCGGCGAGAGTCGACTCGGCGCGCAGGGCCTCGATCTCGAAGGTGTCCACGGCATCCAGGAGGGACTCCGCTCGACGAACGGCCTCGGTTGCCGCCTCGAGGGCGACCGACGCCTGCTCACGCTGGCCCGCCTCGCGCCGGCGCTCCGAGACGGCCGCGGTGTGCACGGCGAAGTCGAGCAGCTGCTCGATCTCTTCGGGGTTGCCGCCGATCTGGGCCAGGGCCGAATCGCTGTAGCGGCGGGACAGTCGGTCGACGACCTCGCGGGCGTTCGGGATGCGCTCGGCGAGCCGATCGCGATCCGCACGCACCCGCGCCAGGGTCTCGGGGGCGCGGCGCACCGCGTCGATCTTGGGCTGGAGAACCTGGGTGCGCTCTTCGAGCAGATCTTCGGCCCACTGCGACAGCTGAATGATGCGCGCGTTGCGCGTGCGCAGCTCTTCTTTGGTGTCGGGGATCTCGTCGTGGTTCAGCTGGTGCAGTCGGAACGCCTCGGCGAGGTGGGTGCGTACGGAGTCGAGGGCCGCCGCGAGGTCTTCGGTCGCCTTGTCGCCGAGTTCGGCGCGGGCGAAGTCGAGTTCGTCCGAGGTCAGGCGCACGCGCTCGTCGGCCGCGACGATCGCGAGCTCCGCTCGGCGTGCCAGATCGGCATCCGCCGCGTCCTGCTCTTCGCGCTTCCTCTTGCCCCAGAAACCGGCCA
>Ga0308159_1002557_pt1 | contig 20726 bp, 17 predicted proteins | sample PhyCR1_FD_201040 | JGI IMG/M metagenome (GOLD analysis project Ga0308159, IMG submission 201040) | Phyllosphere microbial communities from UC Gill Tract Community Farm, Albany, California, United States - DLSLC.R1 | ecosystem: Host-associated > Plants > Phyllosphere > Unclassified | place: USA... | reverse complement strand
CTGTTTATTTGCCGATTTCTCGGCACCGTCTTTCGACGGGTCGCTCACTCAAAATACTGACAGGCCACTATTTTCATAGCGCCTATTTCATTACTTCTTGTGAACATTTGATATTTTAAGTATCACGACGACTAGCGTCGTGTGCACTTTCATCAAACGTCCACACTTATCGACTGTTAATTTTTAAAGAACTTATTCGGTTCTGCGTTGCTAACAAAGCGTTTTGTCTGTCAGCGAAGAAGCGAGATTATGAAGTATTTCTTTTATCTCGTCAACTTTCTTTTTTCTCGTTTCACTCTGTGTTTGACACAGTGTTCTGCGAGGGACGGAACTATATCGCAGAGTATCCTGGCTGGCAAGGGGGTAGCCGTTATTCTCTGTGATATCGTAGCAACGGTTCTCTCTTCCTTATATAAACAAGAATATGTTCATTCCTGCTATTTCCCCCACTGCCGATGATGCCCTGTCGGACCTGCTCGATCAGGCCATTAATAACAAGACCAAGCCACTGGGCAGCCTGGGCGTGCTGGAATCGCTGGCGAAACAGCTGGGCCTGATCCAGAACGCGCGCGACATCGCCGTGCGCTCACCCGCCATCCTGGTGTTCGCTGCCGACCATGGCGTGGTGGCGGAAGGCATTTCCGCCTATCCGCAGGACGTGACGTGGCAAATGGTGGAAAACTTCCTGGCCGGCGGCGCGGCCATCAATGTCTTTGCTGAACAAAACAACTGCGCGTTGCAAGTGATCGACGCCGGCGTCAACCACGCCTTCGGTCCGCGTGACGGCCTGGTTGACCGCAAGCTGGCCAACGGCACCCACAATTTTGCCCGGGAGCCGGCCATGAGCCGCGCCACCTGCCACGCCGCGCTGGCGGCCGGCATGGCGCTGGCTGCCGAACTGGAAGGCAATGTGGTCGGCTTCGGTGAAATGGGTATCGGTAATACCACCGCGGCGGCGGCCCTGATGCACAAGCTCACCGGCATCCCGGTGGCTCAATGCGTGGGCGCCGGCACCGGCCTGTCGCCCGAAGGCGTGCTGCACAAGCAGCGCGTGATCGAAGCGGCAGTGGCCCGCCATGCCTCGGTCAATGAGCCGCTCGACGTGCTGGCCACGTTCGGCGGCCTGGAAATCGCCATGATGGCTGGCGCCATGCTCAAGGCGGCAGCACTGCGCAAGGTGCTGCTGATCGACGGCTTCATCGTCACCAGTGCGCTGCTGGTGGCCGCACGGCTGCAACCGGTCATCCTCGACTACTGCGTGTTCGCCCACTGCTCCGACGAACAAGGCCACCGGCAGATGCTGGCGGCGCTCGATGCCAAGCCGCTGTTGTCGCTGAGCCTGCGCCTGGGCGAAGGCACCGGGTGCGCGCTGGCACTGCCGCTGCTGCACGCGGCCGTCAATTTCCTCAACCGCATGGCCACGTTCGAATCGGCGCAAGTCAGCGCCAAGGCGGATTAACCCATGCACCAGCTCCGCCTGTTCTTCACCGCCCTGCAGTTTTTTACCCGGCTGCCGATCCCGCGCTGGGTGGGATTCGATCCGGCGTGGCTGAACCAGGCGTCGCGCTACTTTCCGCTGGTCGGCGTGGTGGTGGCACTGATCACGGGCGCCGTGTACGCAGTAGCGTTCAAGCTGTTCCCGCCGGCGATTGCCGCCATTTTATCCACGGCAGCCGGTATCTATGTCACCGGCGCTTTTCATGAAGACGGCTTTGCCGATACCTGCGATGGTTTCGGTGGCGGCATGACCGGTGAGCGGGTGCTCGAGATCATGAAGGATTCGCGCATCGGCGCCTATGGCGCGATCGGTATCTTCTGCCTGCTGCTGCTCAAGTGCGCGACCCTGACCATGCTGCCGCCGTACGGCGCAATTGCCGCCCTGCTGTTCGCGCACCCGATGTCGCGCCTGATGGCTACGGCGCTGATCTGGCGCCTCGACTACGCGCGTGCCGAGGGCAAGGCCAAGCCCCTGGCGCAGAAAATGGCGACGCCGGAATTTGCCATTGCCGCCATCACCGCGCTGGCGCCGGCGCTGCTGCTGATCTGGCTGAACTGGCTGTCGTGGACCATGCTGCTGTCCGGCGTGGCGTGCGCGCTGGTGGCCACCATCTGGCTGGCCCGTAAATTCGTGCGCCGCATCGGCGGCTACACGGGCGACTGCCTGGGCGCCGTGCAGCAGGTGACGGAAGTGGTGTTCTACCTGTGCGTACTGGCCGGCCTGCACGCCAGCGGCCAGTTCTTCTAGCACCATGCGGCTGATCCTGATTCGCCACCCGCAGCCCGACGTCGCGCCGGGCGTGTGCTACGGCCGCACCGACCTGGCAGTGGCGCCCGGACACCTGGAGCAGGCCGTCGCCGCATTGCTGCCTCAGGTACCGGCCGGCCTGCCGCTGTTTTCCAGCCCTTTGCGACGCTGCGCGGCGCTGGCGATGCGCCTGGCGCCCGCCCCCGTGTTCGATGCGCGGCTGATGGAAATGGATTTTGGCGACTGGGAGATGCAGCCATGGGACAGCATTCCCCGCGCAGGCGTGGACGCCTGGACCGCCGACCTGGCCAACTATCGCCCCGGCGAAGGCGAAAGCGTGCTGCAGATGGCCGAACGCGTTGCCGCCTTCTATGCCGACTTGCAGCGCCAGCTCGATGACAGCACAGACGGCGCGGCGATCGTGGTCTGCCACGCCGGCACCATGCGGTTGCTGGCCGCCTGTCACGCCGGCCTGGCGCCGCTGGCAATGGCGCTGCAAGCGGCCGGCGCGCCGCACCGCCTGCCATATGGCGAAGCGCTGATCCTGCCGCACCGCGCCGCCAGGTAGGCGCGCGGTCATGGCTCGATGGCTGCCGAGCCGCTCTTGCCGACCATCCCCCTATCCTGGTCGCCATGCCTTGCGCCAACGGCTTTATCGGGCGCGCGGGGGACTACGCGGCACAAAGCCGTATAATGCCCGGGTTTTGGTGCCCGCGCGTCCGTCCGGATGCGCAGTTAAACGGGAAACACGAAGCCCACTCGACCGGGCCAGCGTGTGCTGCCCCCGCAACGGTCAACAAGCGTCGCCGCTGGCGACACCCCAGTCCTGACAACCACTGTGCGCTGCATGGGAAGGTGGATTGGCCGCTTGTCAGCCCGGATACCGGCCAAACCTGGTGGAAGCACACGAGCCGGCGCACGCGCCGCCGCACGCTTCTGTTCAATCTGGCCTGCGGGATGCTGGCCGGTTGCCCTTTACAGAAACAGCAATCATGATCCTTCGCTTCACCCCGGCGCTGCCCCTGCCCACCTCCGCCTTCGCTTTCGTCCTGGCCACCTGCCACGCTCACGCAGAACCTGCATCCACGGTACTTGTCACAGCCACCCGCACGCCGCAAGCGCTGGCCGACGTTATCAGCGACAGCACCACCATCGATGCCGAACAGATCGCCAGGGCGGGCGCCGGCTCCATCGTCGACCTGCTCAAGCGCCAGCGCGGCATCGAGGTCACGCGCAACGGCGGCGCAGGCAGTTCGTCGAACGTCTATATACGCGGCGCCAACAGCAACCAGAGCATCGTGCTGGTCGATGGCGTGCGCATCGGCTCATCGACCACGGGCGCCGCCAACTGGAGCGCGATTCCGCTCACCGCCATCGACCGCATCGAAATCGTCTATGGCCCATTGAGCTCCCTGTACGGCGCCGACGCCATCGGCGGCGTGATCCAGATCTTTACCAAAAAGGGCCAGGGCGCCCCGGCCGTCACCGGTTTCGCCGGCTACGGCAGCGATAACACGCGCGAAGCCGATGCCACGGTGTCCGGCAGCACCGGCGGTGAGCACAGCTTCAGCTACGCCATCAGCGCCGGCAAGGAAAAGTCGGATGGCTTCTCCACCACCCGTCCCGGCCTGTCCTCGTACAACCCGGACGACGATGGCTACGACAAGGAAAACGTCTCCGGCCAATTCGGCCTGCAACTGGCCAAGGGAGTTGAAGCAGGCGCGCTGTTCCTGCATAGCCGCCTCGATGCGCAGTACGACTCGGGGCTGTCGAGCTACGACACGCGCAGCGAAAACACCATCGACACCGCCAGCGTGTTCGCCAAGGCGCAGCTGCTGCCATCGTGGCGCAGCCTGCTGCAATACTCCGAAACCCGCGACAAGGGCGCCAACTACATCAACGCCACCGCTGCCGGCTACACCCGCATCGACACCAAACAAAGCTTCATCACCTGGCAAAACGACGTGACGATCGGCGCCGACACGCTGCAACTGCTGTACGAGCACCGCAAGGAAGAAGTGGACACCAACGGCGCGGCCGCCATGAACCGCGACCGCAACACCAATTCGTTCGCGGCGTCGTACAACGCCCGCCGTGGCGCGCGCCTGCTCAGCGCCAGCGCACGGCGCGACAATTCGGTTTACGGTAACAAGAACACCGGCGCCATCGGCTATGGCTACCAGTTCACCCGGGCGCTGCGCGCCACCGCCAGCTATGGCACCAGTTTCCGCGCGCCGACGTATAACGAGTTGTACTTCCCGAACTACGGCAACGCCGCCAACCGGCCGGAAAAAGGCCGCAACGCCGAAGTGGGACTACGCTACGACGACAGTGTCAACGCGATGAGCGCCAGCTACTACCGCAACCGCCTGACCGACATGCTGGTCAACACCAATCCGTGCCCGTTCGGTGGCGGCTACACCAGCGGCTGCGCCTACAACGTCAACCGCGCCACGCTGGAAGGCATCACGCTGTCGGCCGCAACGCGCGTGATGGGCGTCAACCTGGGCGCCAACGCCGACCTGCAAGACCCGCAGGACGACACCACCGGCAAACGCCTGATCCGCCGCGCCAAGCGCCACGCCAACATCACCGCCGATTACGGCGCCGGCGCCCTGAAAGCAGGCGTGGAAGTGGAGCTGTCGAGCGCCCGCTTCGAAAACGCCGCCAACACCGTCCGCCTGGGCGGCTACGGCCTGGTAAACCTGTACGCCACGTATGCCTTCACCCGTGACTGGTCCGCTCTGGTACGCTGGAATAACATCGGCGACAAACAATACGACCTGGCCCGCTACTACAATACCCCGGGCGCCAAAGTCTTTGCCGGCATCCGCTACGGCTACAAGTAATCCCCACTTCGGGGTCAGTGCCAACATTCGGACACGACCTCTGCTTTATCATTGCAGAGCCTGTGTCTAAATGTCGGCACTGACCCCGAATTTTAGGAAAGTGTAAATGGCTGATTTTTCTCGCAAGTTGCAGCAGCGCGCCGCCGTGGTGTTGGGCGGCCTGGCGCTGTTCGCGCTGGCGGGACTGGTGTTTTCGGGGATGACCGGGTCGGTTGCGGTGCCGCTTGCCGATATGCCGGGTGCAATTGGTGACCTGCTGCATGGCGAGAAGTCGACCTTGGCCGCCACCCTGCTCGACCTGCGCGTGCATCGTGCGCTCACCGCCTTTATTACCGGTGCGGCGTTGTCGCTGGCGGGCGTGATGATGCAGGCCTTGCTGCGCAACCCGCTGGCCGATCCTTATGTGCTGGGCATCTCTGCCGGCGCTTCGGTCGGCGCGCTGGCGGCATTGATGTTCATGTGCGCGGCGTGGATGGTCGATGCGGCGGCCTTCGGCGGCGCGGTAGCCGTCTCCATGATGCTGTACCTGCTGGCGCGGCGCGATTTGCGCGGCGGGTCCGCTGCCGATGGCGGCACCGCCCTGCTGCTGCTCACCGGCGTAATCCTGTCCTCGGCCTGCATGGCGCTGGTGACATTGATGCTGTCGATCGCGCCCGACAGCCGCCTGCGCAGCATGGTGTTCTGGATGATCGGCGACATGGCCGGCGCGCCGCTGCGCTGGATGCCGTGCGTGGTGCTGGTGGCCGCGCTGCTATTCGCAGTCAAAAATGCGCGCGCCATGAACGTGATGGCGCTGCACGCGGAAGCCGCCGCCACGCTGGGCATCCGCGTGGGCGCGCTGCGCAAGGGACTGTTTTTTGTCTCGGGCCTGCTCACTGCCAGCGCGGTCACCACCGCCGGCAGCATCGGCTTCGTGGGGCTGATCGTGCCGCACGCTTGCCGCTTCGCGGTCGGTCCCGACCACCGCCTCCTGATTCCCGCCGCCACCCTGGCCGGCGGCACCTACCTGATGCTGGCCGATACGCTGGCGCGCACCATCATCGCGCCGGAACAGCTGCCCGTTGGCGTGATCACCGCGCTGGTGGGCGCGCCGGTGTTCCTGTACCAGCTGCACCGGCTGCGCAAGTGATTCCCATGATGATCAGCACCCATCGACTATCCCTGAACATTGGCCAGCGCCAGCTGATCGCCAACCTCGACTGGCAGGTGCGCGCTGGCGAATGCTGGAGCGTGATCGGCCGCAACGGCGCCGGCAAAAGCACCCTGCTGCGCACCCTGGCCGGTTTGCGCCCACCCGACGCCGGCACCGTATCGATCCGCGCGCGCGTGTTAAACGACTGGCCGCTGGCCGAACTGGCGCGCCAGCGCGCCTTTCTGGCGCAAAGCCGCAGCGACGCTTTTGCCTACACCGTGATCGAAACCGTGCTCTCGGCGCGCCACCCGTACCACGACCACCGCTACTGGGAAGGCAGCGACGATCACGCCATCGCACTGGCCTCCCTGGCGTCGATGGAAGTGGCCGACCTGGCCCGCCGCGACGTGCGTACCCTATCGGGCGGCGAGCGCCAGCGGGTGGCGATTGCCGCCATGCTGGCGCAGGACACGCCGCTGCTGCTGCTCGACGAACCGGCCAATGCGCTCGACCTGGCGCACCAGGTGAGCGTGATGACGCAGCTGGCGCGCCTGTGCCGCGAGCAGGGCAAGACCGTCGTCATGATCGGCCACGACCTGACCATGGCGCACAGCGTCTCCACCCACGCGCTGCTGCTGCGCGGCGATGGCCGCTGGCTGGCCGGCGCCAGGGAGGACGTGATGCGCGCCGATATCCTGGGCGACTACCTGGGCCACCCGATAGAAATCATCCGCCACGGCCACCGCAGCATCTTCATCCCTTCCGAGGAGACACCATGACCGAACAGACCAACACTCTTGATACCGGCGACGCCGCCCTGAACGAGCGCCATCGCGTGCGCATGGAGCGCAAGAAAGCCATCATCGATGCCCAGATTGCGTCCGCCAACAAGCAGATCGGCATCATCATCGTCAACACCGGCAACGGCAAGGGCAAGAGCTCGAGCGCGTTCGGCATGGTGGCGCGCGCGCTGGGCCACAACATGAAGGTCGGCGTGGTGCAGTTCATCAAGGGTGCGATGGCCACCGGCGAAGAACAATTCCTGCGCCGCTTCCCGGACGAAGTAAGCTTTCACACCATGGGCGAAGGCTATACCTGGGAGACCCAGAACCGCGAACGCGACATCGAAAAAGCCACGCTGGCATGGGAACAGGCCAAGCGCTTCCTCGACGACCCCGCGTATGGCCTGGTGGTGCTCGACGAACTCAATATCGCCCTTAAATACCGCTACCTCGACGTGGAAATGGTCATCAACGACCTGCTGGCGCGCCCGCAAATGCAGCACGTGGTGATCACCGGCCGCGGCGCGCCGCCGGAGCTGATCGCGATTGCCGACACGGTCACCGACATGACGGTCGTAAAGCACGCGTTCAAGGCCGGCATCGCCGCGCAGCTGGGTACCGAGTGGTGAATTACCTCGACGTGAAAGTGGTGATGGTGGCGGCGGTATCGTCCGGCCAGGGCAAAACCACCTGCACCGCCGCGCTGGCGCGCAAGCTGGTCAAGCTGGGCCGCCGCGTGCGCGTGTTCAAGTGCGGCCCCGATTTCATCGACCCGATGCTGCTCGAACGCGCCACCGGTGCGCCGGTGCATACGCTCGACCTGTGGATGGTGGGGCTCGAACAATGCCGCAGCCAGCTGGCGCAGGCCGCGCAAGAAGCGGACGTGATCCTGATCGAAGGCGTGATGGGCTTATATGACGGCACGCCATCGTCGGCCGATGTCGCGCGTACCTTCGGCGTGCCTGTGCTGGCCGTGATCGATGCTTCCGCCATGGCGCAAACGGCCGGCGCCATCGTGATGGGCCTGCGCGACTACGGCCCGGTGCAGATGGCTGGCGTGATCGCCAACCGCATCGCCAGCGAAAACCACGGCAAGATGGTGGCCGCGTCGCTGCGCGACATTCCACTGTTTGCCACCATGCCGCGCCAGCAGGTGTCGCTGCCGGAGCGCCACCTGGGACTGGTGGTCCCCGGCGAAATCCATAATCTCGACGCCCTGCTCGACCAACTGGCCGATCAGCTGATGTTCGACGAGGCGGCGTGGGAAGCCCTGGCGCCGGTACGCATCGAAATTCCACCAGCGCCAGCAGCGGCACTGGAATCGACGCCGCTGCAAGGCACGACAATTGCGATTGCCCGCGACGCCGCCTTCATGTTCTTATACCCCGCCAACCTGGACCTGTTGCGCGCGCTGGGCGCCGAGCTGACCTTCTTCTCGCCGCTGGCCGACGAACCGGTGCCAACCGAGGCGCACGCGGTGTACCTGCCCGGCGGCTATCCCGAACTCCACGCGCCGGCGTTGAGCGCCGCAGCCACCTGGCGCGCCTCGATCCGCGCGGAGCACGCCGCCGGCATGCCCATCGTGGCTGAATGCGGCGGCATGATGACGCTGGCCGATACCCTCGCCGACCAGCAGGGGCAAGCATGGCCGATGGCAGGACTGCTGCCGGGCGCTGTGGCCATGCAGCCACGCCTGGCCGGCCTGGGACCGCAGGGACTGCCCACCGATGACGGCATTCTGCGCGGGCACACCTTCCATTATTCAAAACTGACAACCACAGTGGCGCCAGCCGCGCATACAATCAAGCACCCCTCCGCAATCCAGGGTGAAGCCTGGTATCGCGTTGGCTCTTTGACCGCTTCGTATTTTCACGCATATTACCCATCCAACCCGGCGGCGGCAGCCGCCTTGTTCATGAGGAGACACGGATGACACGTACACTGGTTCTGGGAGGCGCGCGCTCGGGCAAGAGCGCCTACGCCGAACGCCTGGCTATCGAGTCCGGCAAGGAAGTCGTTTATATCGCCACCGCCACGGCCGGCGACGCCGAAATGGCAGCGCGCATCGCCCATCACAAGGGCAGCCGCCCCGGCGAGTGGACCACGGTGGAAGAACCGCTGGCACTGGGCAACCAGCTGCTGCGCTGGTCGTCGCCTGAACGCCTGATCCTCGTCGATTGCCTCACGCTCTGGCTGAGCAACCTGCTGTTCTCGAGCGGCCAGGAGTACCCGGACGTGGGCGAAATCACGCTGCCCGCGCTGTTCCACGAACAGCACGACATGCTGGCCAGCGCGCTGACCAAGTGCAGCAGCGATATCGTGCTGGTGTCGAACGAGGTAGGCCTGGGCATCATGCCGTTCGGCGCCATCTCGCGCTGCTTCCTCGACGAGCAGGGCCGCCTCAATCAATCGGTGGCCGCCATTTGCGACCGCGCAGTGTTCGTCGCCGCCGGCCTGCCGCTGGTCCTGAAGGGATGATCGCTGGGTTGACCTTTGCCGCCATAGCGGTGCTGATGGTCGCCGGTGTGCTGCTGGACCTGCTGCTGGGCGAAGCACGCCGCTGGCATCCGCTGGTGGGCTTTGGCAACCTGGCGATCGGGCTGGAACGCCGGCTCAATCGCGGCACCGGCAAGGCGCGCTTCCGGCGCGGCGTGCTGGCGTGGATGCTGGCGGTGCTGCCTGCCACCGCGCTGGCCGCGCTGCTGGTGTGGGCCGCTGCCACGGTGAGTTTCTGGCTGGCGGCCGCCGTACACGCGGCCATGCTGTACGTGTGCCTCGGCCTGCGCAGCCTGCGCGAACACAACCTCCCCATCGCCCACGCACTGGCGCAAAACGATTTGCCGCAGGCGCGCTATCTCACCTCGCGCATCGTCAGCCGCGATACCAGCAGCGCCAGCGAAGTGGAACTCACCCGCGCCAGCGCCGAATCGCTGCTGGAAAACGGCAACGACGCGGTATTCGCCACCCTGTTCTGGTTTATCGTTGGCGGCGGCCCGGGCGCGGTCATGTTCCGCATGGCGAACACGCTCGACGCCATGTGGGGCTATCGCACCGAGCGCCTGCTGCGCTTCGGCTGTGCCGCCGCGCGCATTGACGATGCCTTCAATTACCTGCCCGCCCGGTTGACCGCCCTGTCGTACGTGGTGCTGGCGCCCGGCCTGGCCGCCAAGCGGCGCGCCTGGCAATGCTGGCGCGCGCAGGCGCCGCTGTGGGACAGTCCCAACGCCGGCCCGGTCATGGCCAGCGGCGCCGGTTCGCTTGGTGTGCAACTGGGCGGCGCAGCCATTTATCACGGCCAGCTTGAAGAACGCCCGGTGCTCGGCGCCGGCGTGCCCGCCACCGGTGTCGATATCAGCCGCGCCTGGCGGCTGGTTACGCACACCACCGCGCTGTGGCTGATTGCCGGCCTGGCGCTGGCGTTTTTGCTGGAACTGCTGGAGGTGCTCCATGCTTGAACACGGCGGCAACCTGCGCGACGCCACGCTGCGCTTCGGCCGCTCCGACTGGCTCGACCTGTCCACCGGCCTCAATCCGCGCTGGTATCCGGCGCCCGCGCTGCCCGGCAATGCGTGGCACCGCCTGCCCGAAGCATCGCCCGAACTGGCCGCAGCAGCGCAAGCATGCTACGGCGCGCCGCTGATGCTGCCGGTGGCCGGCACGCAAGCCGCGATCCAGGCCCTGCCCCGGCTGCGCGGCCCTTCGCGCGTGACAGTGGCGGCGCCCTCGTATGCCGAACATGCGCACCACTGGCATGGCCACGGCCACACGCTCACCCAAACCCCGTATGCGGAACTCGATGCGGCCATTGCCCGTAGCGACGTGGTGGTGGTCTGCAATCCGAACAATCCCACCGGCGCCACCGTGCCCGCTGCGCAGTTGCTGGCGTGGGCGCAGCAACTGGCTGCACGCGGCGGCTGGCTGGTGGTCGATGAAGCATTCGGCGACACCGCACAGCACAACAGCGTGGCCATGCACAGCGGGCAGCCGGGATTGATCGTGCTGCGCTCTGTCGGCAAATTCTTCGGGCTGGCCGGCATCCGCCTTGGCTTCGTGGCCGCCCACGCCGACCTGCTGCGCGACCTGGCCGACCTGCTCGGACCCTGGACCATCAGCGGCCCCGCCCAACACATCGCGCTCGCCGCGCTGCAAGACCGCGCCTGGCAAGCAAACACCCACGCATACCTGCACGCGGAGGGCGCGCGCCTGGTTGCGCTGCTCGCCATCCACGGCATCGCCTCAACCGGCACGCCACTGTTCCAGTGGTGGGCCGAACCGCAACCGGAAGCGTTCTGGCAGCACATGGCCGAACGTGGCGTGTGGGTGCGGCTGTTCCGCGAGGCCGCGCGCGGCATCCGCCTGGGCCTCCCTCCCGACGAAGCAGGCTGGCGGCGCCTGGAATCCGCATTGAAAGAATGGACCGACAAATGAAACGCATCACATCCCTGGCGCTGCTGTCGCTGACAGCCATCTCGATGACCGCCAACGCCGCCATCACCGTGCGCGACGACGACGGCAACGTCATCACCCTGGCCAAGCCGGCACAGCGCATCGTCGCCATGTCGCCACACGTGACCGAGTTGCTGTTCGCGGCCGGCGGCGGCGAGCGTATCGTCGGCGCCGTCACCTATAGCGACTACCCGGAAGCGGCCAAGAAGATTCCGCGCATAGGCACCAACCGGCAAATCGACATGGAGCGCGTGATCGCCATGAAGCCGGACCTGATCGTGGCCTGGATGCACGGCAGCTCCGAGCGCCAGATCGATACCTTGCGCCAGCTGGGCATCCCGATCTTCCACAGCGAACCCTTGAAACTCGACGGCATCGCCGACAACGTCCAGCGCCTGGGCCAATTGCTCGGCACGGAAAACGTGGCGCAACCGGCCGCCGCGCAAATCCGCGCGCAGTTTGCCGCGCTGACGAAACAGTATGCCAGCCGGCCGCCGGTGCGCATGTTCTACCAGGTGTGGGACAAGCCGCTGTATACCCTGAGCGGCGGCTCGATCGTCACCGACGCCATGCGCGTGTGCGGCGGCGTCAACATCTTTGCCGACCTGAAGGTGACGGCACCCGTGGTCAGCATCGAAGGCGTGCTGCAAGCCGATCCCGAAGCGATCTTCGGCACCGCCGAAAAGGACTACGGCGGCGTCACGCTGTGGAAGCAGTACACCACCATGAAGGCGGTCCGCAACGGCAACCTGTTTACGCTCGACGGCGAACTGCTCAACCGCGCCGGCCCGCGCATGGTGGACGGCACCCGCGCCATGTGCGAGATGCTGGAGCAAGCGCGCCAGCGGCGGAAGAACTGATGGCGTTTCCTTACACGACCCTGATGGTGCAAGGCACCACGTCCGACGCCGGCAAAAGCACCGTGGTGGCGGCGCTGTGCCGGCTGCTCAAGCGCGACGGCGTGCGCGTGGCGCCGTTCAAGCCGCAAAACATGGCGCTCAACAGCGCGGTGACGGCCGACGGCGGCGAAATTGGCCGCGCCCAGGCGCTGCAGGCGATTGCCGCCGGCGTGGCGCCGCACACCGACATGAACCCGGTGCTATTAAAACCTTCGAGCGATATCGGCGCGCAAGTGATCATCCACGGCCAGGTACGCGCGGAGATGAATGCGCGCGACTACCACCGCTACAAAACGGTGGCGATGGAAGCCGTACTGGAATCGCACCAGCGCCTGCTGGCGCAATACGATTGCGTGATGGTCGAAGGCGCCGGCAGCCCGGCTGAAATCAACCTGCGCTCGCGCGACATCGCCAACATGGGCTTTGCCGAAAAGGTCGATTGCCCGGTGATCCTGGTGGCCGATATCGACCGCGGTGGCGTGTTCGCCCACCTGGTGGGCACCTTGTCGTGCCTGTCGGAGAGCGAGCGGGCGCGCACCATCGGCTTCGTGATCAACCGTTTCAGGGGCGATATCAAGCTGCTCGAACCGGGCCTGGAATGGCTGGAACAGCAAACCGGCAAGCCGGTGCTGGCGGTGCTGCCGTATTTGCATGGCCTGTTCCTCGATGCGGAGGATGCGGTGCAAGCGGTGCAGGCCTCGACCGGCGCGTTCCGCGTGGTGGTCCCGAGCCTGCCGCGCATGAGCAACCATACCGACTTCGATGCGCTGCGCGCGCACCCGGACGTGGACCTGCGCTTCGTGCGCCAGGGCGAACCGATGCCGCCAGCGGATTTGATCATCCTCCCGGGCAGCAAGAACACGCGCGGCGACCTGGCGTGGCTGCACACGCAAGGCTGGCCCGCCGCCATCGCGCGCCACCTGCGCTACGGCGGCAAGGTGATCGGCGTGTGCGGCGGCTTCCAGATGCTGGGTACCAGCGTGCTTGATCCCCTCGGCATGGAGGGCCATGCCGGCGCTTCACCGGCCCTGGGCCTGCTCGACATGGCCACCGAAATGACGCCGTACAAGCGGCTGGTACAAGTGCATGGCCGTTGCGCTTTCAACGACGACGGCGCGCCAGTGACGGGCTACGAAATCCACATGGGCACCTCGACCGGCGCCGCGCTGGCCCGGCCGGCGTTCAGCATCGACGGACGGCCCGAGGGCGCGGTGTCCGCCGACGGCCAGATTCTCGGCACCTATTTGCACGGCCTGTTCGACACGCCGCAGGCATGCAGCGCGCTGCTGCGCTGGGCCGGACTCGATACACAGAACACGGTCGATACGGCCGCCCTGCGCGAGGCCAGCCTCGAACGCATCGCCGACGCCACCCAGCCGCTGTACGATGCGCTGAAAGCACTCACCACGCTCAAGGCGGCGCATTGAGTCACACCGCCGGGCATTCCTCGAGCTTGCGGTTGCCCGGACCGGCCAGGGTGCGCAGGCTGCGCTCCACCGCTGCCGTGTACTCGTGCTTTTGCACGGTATCGACAAAGCGGAAGTCGCAGCGCACCTGCTCGTGGCTGGCGGTGATTACCAGGTAACCGCGCTTGCTGGTCTCGGCGTAGTACAGCGGCGCGATCATGTCGGTCATCATGGCCGCCACGTCGTCCGGGTTGCGGCCCCGGTGGCCGCCTTCCATACCGGGCGACGTCACGCCCGGGGTGGCGAATTCAACGCCCACCTGGCGGCCGTTGGCGTCCAGCAGGTCGCTGGCCCACGCGTTATGGGTGTCGCCGGCCAGCACCACCACGTTCTTGCGGTGCCGCTCCATGATGGCGAACAGCCGTTCGCGCTCGCTCTGGTAGCCGTCCCATGAATCGAGGTAGCACGGCAGCGACGGCGATGCGAGCCAGCGCCGCTCGCGGTCGGTCACGCTCGCGGGGTCGAGCGTCGCGCGGCGCTTGGCCGCCACGTAATCGGTGCTCGAACATTCGCCCAGCACCACCGCCTGCGGATACTCCATGCGCGCCATCAGCACCTGTTGCCCCAGCATCTGCCAGCGCGCGGTCGATTGTTCCACCTGCCGTTCGAGCCATGCCATCTGCTCGGCGCCCATCATCTGCCGGCGCGGCGAATACAGGTCGCTGCGATACCTGGCCTCGTCGAACTGCTTGTTGGCGTCGAAGTACGAGGACATCATCAGTTGCTGGTCGCGGCCGATCACGCGGGTATCGAGCATGTGCAACGAGACGATGCCGCCGAAGTCGAACGAGCGGTATATGCGGTCGAGCGCCGAGGGATCGGGGGTGCGGATCGGCATCCACTCGTGGTAGGCGGTGGCCGCCGCCAGCTTGCGCAGCTTGAACGGACCGTAGGCGCTGGTCTTGTGGTCGAGCGAGCCGTCGCGCCAGGTGTCGTCGGCGATTTCGTGGTCGTCCCACACGGCGATGAACGGCATGGCCGCATGCACCGCCTGCAGATCGGCATCGCTGCGGTACTGGGCATAGCGGCGACGGTAGTCTTCGAGGCGCAGCAGCACGTCGCGCGGCTCGGACACGCGGTCGAGCTGTTTGCCCTGCTCGGCGCCGTAACCGCTGCTTTCGTACTCGTAGATATAGTCACCCAGGTGCAGCGCGGCGTCGATATCGCCCTGGAGCGCAGCATCGGCATACACGTTGAAAAAGCCGAACGGGTAGTTCGAGCACGAGAACACCGCCAGCTTTACTTGCCGTACATCGGTGCGCGGCAGCGTCCTGGTGCGGCCCACCGTGGATTTTGCGGCGCCGGACTCGAACTGGTAATGGTACACATGGCCCGGCAACAGGCCGGCAGCGTCCACTTTGACGGTGTAGTCCTGGTGCGCGGACGTGGTCACACTGCCCGAGGCGACCACCGAGCGCATGGCGGCGTCGGTGGCCAGTTGCCAGCGCACGGCGATGTCGCCGCCGCCATTGTCCTGGCCCGGCGTTACGCGCGTCCACAGGATCACGCGGTCGCTCAAGGGGTCGCCGCTGGCCACGCCGTGGGCAAAGCGCAGCGGGCCGACGTTGTCGGCGTTGTCACCATGGCTGGCGGTACTGGTGCAGGCAGCGAGCGCAGTGCCCAGCAGCGCGGTGCCTGCCACCTGGCGCATAAAACCGCGCCGTCCCGGAATTGGCGGTTGGTCGTGCATCTGGCCTCCTCGATATGGTTGCACGCACCATAGCGCTTGCGCGTGACCGCATCATGACGACACCTCTCCCGCATGCCCGGTGACCTGCTTTGCGCATTTATGGGAAAATCGGCAGATGGATACTACCGCTCAAAATTCCGCGCCTGCGCCCGAACCATCCCCCGCCGAAGTGGCGGCCAAGCGCTACCTGCCCTGGGTGGTAGCCACCGCCCTGTTCATGGAGCAGCTGGACTCCACCATCGTCAACACCGCCATTCCCAGCATGGCGGCAAGCCTGCAAGTGACACCGCTCAGCCTCAAGGCGGTGGTCACCAGCTATGTGCTCAGCCTCGCGGTGGCGATTCCCGTCAGCGGCTGGATGGCCGACCGCTTCGGCACCCGGCGCGTGTTCATGAGCGCCATCACCATTTTTACGATTGCCTCGATCCTGTGCGGCCTGTCGGTCAATTCGCCGATGCTGGTGGCGTCACGGCTGCTGCAAGGTTTTGGGGCGGCGATGATGATGCCGGTCGGGCGCCTGGCCATCGTGCGCACCTTCCCCAAGTCCGAACTGCTGGCGGCGATGAACTTCGTGATCATCCCGGCGCTGATCGGGCCCCTGCTCGGCCCCACGGTGGGCGGCTTGATCGTGCACTGGATGACGTGGCGCGAGATTTTCTTCGTCAACGTCCCGGTGGGCATCGCCGCCCTGTACCTGGCCAACAAGCACATGCCCGACTATCGCAGCGAGGATGCGCGGCCGCTCGACTTCATCGGCCTGGTGTTGTTCGGTACCGGTGTAGCGCTGTTGTCATGGCTGCTCGAGGTGTTCGGCGAACACCGGCTCGATGTGACGTCGATGTCGGTGCTGCTGTTTATCGCCTGCTCGCTGCTGGCCGCCTATGTGTGGCACGCGCGCGAAGCGGCGTACCCGCTGCTGCGCATCGCCCTGTTCAAGGTGCGCACCTTCCGCGTCTCGGTCATGGGTGGTTTTATCACCCGCATCGGTGTCGGCGGGCTGCCGTTCTTGCTGCCGTTGCTGTACCAGTTGGGATTGGGCCTGCCGGCCTGGCAATCGGGCCTGTTGATGATGCCGTCGGCGGCGGCGGCCATGTTCATGAAGTTCATCTCGGCGCGCGTGCTGGCGCGCTTCGGCTACCGCCAGGTGCTTACCGTGAACACGGTGCTGATCGGGATTACCATCAGCCTGTTCTCGTTCGTCCAGCAAGGCACGCCGATCTACGTGATCGTGATGATCAGCCTGTGCCTGGGCTTTTTCAATTCGCTGCAGTTCTCGAGCATGAACACCATCGCCTACGCCGACGTGGAAGGTAACGACAGCAGCATGGCCAGCACCATCGCCAGCTCGATGCAGCAGTTGTCGGTGAGTTTCGGCCTGGCGGCCGGTTCGCTGATCACGGGCTGGTATCTCGGCGACGTGCCGCAATCGAACCGCATCGCGCTCACCTCGGCGCTGCATTACGCCTTCCTGACGCTGGCCGTAATGACCATCCTGTCGTCGATCACGTTCTGGTCGCTGCGCAAGAGCGACGGCGAGAGTATCAGCAAGGGCAGCGTCAAGGAGACTTAAGGTTTTCTGAGCAGGAATTCATGGTGACAGGCCAGGCAGCGTATACGCACGCTGTCCGCCAGCAGCCGCATCCACCAGGCGCGCGGAATGCGCCGGGTCCAGTCCGACCCGCACCGCGTGCACGTGTACTGCGGCGCCGGCATCAGCGCAGTGGCCGCACGATCAGGCGGTTCACGTAGGGGTCCAGCAGCAGCGGGCCGTCATACGGTTCCGGCGCATACTGGTAGGCATAGCTGGGCAGCAGCGAGTACTGGATCTGCAGCATCAGCCGTGGCACGCGGTGCGGCGCCGTGCCCTTGTGGATGCCGGCCGTATCGACCGCAAAGCAGAAGCCGCGCGTGCCGGTGGCCGTGAGCAGCTGTTCGGCGCCGTAGTTGGCGGAGATCTCGTCATCGCTGTAAAAGCGCAACCGCACTGGCGCTTGCGTCAGGTGGCTGCCGTGCAAATACACGTGCGGTCCGGCGTCGTGATCGACATCGGTCAGATACACCAGCACCTTCACATAGCGCCAATCCTCCGAGTCGCGATGAAACGCCTGCAAATCGCTGGCGTCCCCTGCCACCGGAAACGACCAGCGCAAACCCAGCGCCGAGATGGTGGGTTTGCAGCGCATATAGCGCGCGGCCAGGCCCAGCAGCTGCGCGCTGTTGGCCAGCGCCAGGATATGCGGGCAGGCGATCACGTCGCGCAGATGGTAATCGGCCACGCGCACGCCTTGCGGCGCCTGCGCCAGCGCGAACAGCGCGCGTTCACGGTCGCGATCGGTCAGCATTTTGTCTTGCAGGTAGGTGCGGATGGCATCGCATTGCGCGCTGCTGAGCAGGTTGCCAAGCGGCGCGTAGCCGCCCTGACTAAGATCGGCCAGAGCCTTCGCTTCCACGGCGCTGGCGGCGTGCAGCTCACGCCCGCTGCCATGACGCAGGCGCAGCGCACCGGTCAGGGTGCGCACCACCAACCGGCGCAACGCCGGTCGTGTGACGAGGCGCTGGCTGTAATACAGCAGGCTGTGTAATGGAGCAAAGCGGCGACCGGGTGTCAGCTGCGCATATTCCATGAAGAAATCCTTCCAGGGTTATCCCTGAGAAGGTAGCAATCCGCTGTGCCGCTGCCTTGATGTGGGCTAAGAATCGGGCCCACAAGGAGATAAGGCGCCCCTTATCTCCTGCTGGTGCAGACGCTTAAAACGACGTCAGTGACTTGGTGAACTTGATCAGCCACAGCCGGCTTGGGCGCTCGAGGTCGGTACCGCGCGCAACACGGATGGTGTTGCCGGACGCGCAACCGGCAGCGCTGCTGGCGATGATGGCGCCGTTGGCATCGACATTGCACTTGGTAACGTCGGCATCTTCGATCACCGCGCCAGCAGCATTGAACACCTTGGTTTTCATGCCGAAGTCGTTGTCGTTGACCAAGGCCAGGGTGTTGCCGTCAACCATCGTCAAACCTTCGGCTTTTTCGGCCAGCCAGCCGATCGCGTTCAAATCCAGCAACACGGTTTTCTTCATGGTGACCACCGATTTCCAGTCGGCGCCGTTGACGGCCGCGCCGCCCATGCTGCTTTTTTCCAGGTCGGACGTAGTGGCGTTGTAAGCCGTGGCCGAAATATCGGTAGCGGCGCCGATTTCCACCAGCATCAGCTTGTTGAATACGTTGCCGCCAGGCGCGGCGCCCTGCTCGATCACGATGAACTTGCCGTTACCCAGCGCGACCACGTCGCCGAGCTTGGCATTGCCGGTGCGGCCATCCTGGTAGTCGGCAGCGTCCAGAGGATACGCGTACATCTTGCCCGAGGCGCCCGTCGTCGGATCGAATTCGGTCCAGCGCGTGAAGCGCGCAAAACGTTCGATCGCTTCGCTTTTGCCGGTCACCGTGTAGAGTGTATTGCCGTCGGTAAGCGGGCTTTGCAGGAAACCGTGCAGTTTGTCCGTACTGGTATCGAGCGCCATGCCTTCCATGCCGCGATTGGCGCGGCGCTTGGCGAAAATGGCCGGCAAGCCGGTGCCCGGCGCATACTTGTTGAGGATGACGCCAGTGGCAGGATCGATCTTCTCGATGAACGGTCCATATTCATCGGACACCCACAGCACGTTGCGCTTCTTGTCGAACACGATCGCTTCGGAGTCGAGCCCGCCCGCGTTGAAGGTGGCCTTACTGGTGGCGTCATATTTCATCACGTCCATCACAGGCAACTCGGACGTGTAGCCCACGGTGCCCGGCGCCACCGGCAGGCCGGACGTGGAGACGGTCGCCGAGACCTTGATCGGCGTGGACGAGGTCAGCACAGCACCCGACTTGCCCACCGTGATGACGCCAAACGAGGGCGCAAAACTCGGCGACGGGAAAATTTTGCTGCCAGTCACGCCGGTGCCGCTCAATGCAGGCAGATTGGGGCCGTCGCCGTTGGGGCCGCGATCGGTCAGGCCATAGAACTCGAGGTCGCCATTGGCGTTGGTACCCTTGAAGGCCAGGGCCGAACCGTACGATGGCAGGAAGCCGAGCGGGAATTCTTCCTTGACCCTGGCGTTGCTGCCTTCGTAGGGAATGTAGAACTTGCTGTCGGCCTGGACCTGATAGCGGGTGACGGTGACGGCTACGTCGCCCAGGGTATTTTTCTGGGTGAAGGTTTCGTTCACTGGCGTACCGCGCCTGGATGCGAGCGTGTCTTCGAAATGTTCGCGCACCAGCGCGCGGCGGCTGTCATCCACGCTGCGCACGGCATATTTGGCGCCGGCCTTGGCCAAGGTGGCGCTCAGATTGGTATTGAAAGCGGAGGCGGCTGCGTTGAAGTCGACAGTCTGGGCGGCCAGTGCAGTCTTGGCTTCGGCGGTCAGCTTGATGCCGTTCGACGGATCGTTGTCATCGTCGAGCAATTGCAGGGCCAGCAGTCGGTTGATCACTTTGGCGTCCTTGATATCGACCACGCGGGCCAGTTCCAGCGGAGTGACCGTGGCCGCACACAAGGTCCTGCCCAGGGCGATGCCGCCAATACTGAAGCTGACGGTGTCGCCAGCATAGCAGGTGAACTCGCCCTTGGCGTTGGTGACCGCCTTCGGTGCGGCGCCAGCGACATAATCGAGGTTTTCGACCACGCCATCGAGGAACACACCGGTCGTGGCCGGATTGACGGGCGCCGCCGCATCGTGGTCGTTGCTACCACAGCCTGCCAGAACCGAGATTACCGCGAGCGACACCAGGGAAAGACGCATCATGCTGAACCACCTCTTATTGGGAAAGAGACAAGTCTAGCGGCCATAAGTGACAAGAATATGACTTACAAATGCAAAAAACCCCCAACCGGATCACCGGAAGGGGGTTTTTCTATATAACTAGCCTGACGATAACCTACTTTCACACTGGTTGCAGCACTATCATCGGCGCAAAGTCGTTTCACGGTCCTGTTCGGGATGGGAAGGGGTGGGACCGACTTGCTATGGTCATCAGGCATTGAACTGTACGAGTCGCGTTCTTGTGAACGTTACTCAGAATCTGGAAGTAGTAAGTAGGTGGGTAATGAAGTTGTTGTATCAACGAACGTTTCAACGTACTTCTTATTCACCATAACCTGCTAAGGTTATAGGGACAAGCCGTACGGGCAATTAGTACTGGTTAGCTTAATGCATTACTGCACTTCCACACCCAGCCTATCA
>Ga0308159_1002556_pt1 | contig 20729 bp, 20 predicted proteins | sample PhyCR1_FD_201040 | JGI IMG/M metagenome (GOLD analysis project Ga0308159, IMG submission 201040) | Phyllosphere microbial communities from UC Gill Tract Community Farm, Albany, California, United States - DLSLC.R1 | ecosystem: Host-associated > Plants > Phyllosphere > Unclassified | place: USA... | reverse complement strand
CGGAAGTGACGCTGCGGGGGCAACACGCGCATCTGCGCGGGCAAATTCCCCTGATGTATGCGTTGATGTTCATCAACGCCGCATTCCTTGGCATCGTGACCCACGGCGACGTGAGGCCGCTTTATAGCCTGGTAATACCTGCTGTCCTGTGTACGACCATCGCCGGCCGAGCGATGGTGTGGGTGTCGCGACGATCCAGACAACTGAGCCCCCGCCAGATTCGGCAGCACCTTTATGGAACGATAGCGGCGTCCGCCATCCTCAGTGCGGCGTTCGGAGGCTGGGGTCTGCTTTTGCTTGAGAACGCCGAGCCGGCGCGCGGAACCTCGATCGCACTGTATATTTTCGTGGGGTCGATCAGTTGCTGCTACTGCCTTCAGGCTTTGCCCGTCGCGGGATGGCTGGTCCTGCTATTCGGGGCGATGCCCGTGACCGTGCAATTCCTGGTTTCCGGCGATTTGTACCGGGTGGCGATCGGGCTGGCCTTCGTCCTTGCTGCCATTGTCATTCTGCGGTCGCTCGCGAACAGCCATGCCGCTTTCCGCCAGATCGTGGGTTCGCAGTCGGAAATGAACTACCTGGTCACGGCGCTTCAGCTGAGCGAGGAACGGTATCGTCTGGCCGCGCTGGCGGCCAACGACATCATCTGGGACGTTTCACTGGACGAAGGGCGGATCAACCTCTCCAGCGCCGCGACCGCAATTCTGGGCTATCCGGAGGCTCTTGCCGGAACATCGGCGGCGTGGTGGGTGGAACGGCTTCATCCTGACGATCGTGCGCGCGTACTGACCCAGGTTGAACATCTTGAGGACGCCGGCAAGACCTCCTGGACCGAACAATTCCGCTTCCTGTCCGCTGGCGGTGAGTACCTTGATCTGGTCGCGAAAGGATATGTGGTCCGAGACGTGGAAGGGCGGCCGATACGGCTTGTCGGCTCGTTGCAGGATAGGACAGCCCAAAAGAACTATGAGGATGGCTTGCGGCGGGCCGCGCTGCGCGATCCTCTCACGAGGCTGCCAAACCGCGAGTTGTTCGCCGTCCGCCTTGAGACTGCTCTGGAAGCGGCTGCGCGGGCGCAAAGCGCCATCGGATTGATTATCCTCGATCTGGACCTCTTCAAAACGGTCAACGATAGTCTGGGTCACCACGGCGGCGACGCCCTGCTGTGCGAGGTCGCCGCCAGACTGCTGCGGGCCGCGCCCGCGCCGGCGACGGTGGCAAGGCTCGGCGGTGATGAGTTCGGAATCATCCTTCCGGTCTGGCCTGCCGGGGACGACACGGAAAGCACCGTCGCCAATCTTCTGGCAGGGATCGGGGAACCGATGTCCTACGAGGGCCGGCAGATCGATGTCAGTCTCAGCATCGGCGTCGCCATGGCGTTCAACGATGGTGCCAATTCCGAAGAGTTGTTCCGGAGCGCAGATCTCGCTCTTTATGCCGCCAAGGCCGAGGGTGCCGGCCGCATATGCGTTTTCCGGGATGAATTGCGCATGGCGGCCGAGCAAGACAAGAAAATGCTGGCCGATGCGCGTTCGGCTTTGCGGGATGATCGCATCGTGCCTTTCTACCAGCCAAAGGTATGTCTGCGGACAGGGGCCTGCGTGGGCTTCGAGGCGCTGCTGCGATGGCACGACGAGCGGGGCTTGCAGCCGCCGGCCGAGATCGGGGCAGCCCTTGCGGATCCGGATCTTTCCGTGCTGGTCACGGCACGTATGCTCGATCGGGTGATCGCCGACATGAGTAGCTGGGCGGCTCGGGACGTGCCGTTTGGCCGCATTGCCATCAACGGTTCGGCGGGAGATTTCAGGCGGAGGGATTTCGCTCAGCGTATTCTGTCCCGGCTGCAACGCGCGGAACTGCGCCCATGGTTACTGGAACTTGAAGTGACCGAGAGCGTGTTCCTGGGACAGGTTGCCGAGAACGTGAGTGAGGCCTTGAAGATCCTGTCGGCGGAGGGGGTGACCATCGCGCTCGACGACTTCGGAACGGGCTATGCCTCGTTGACCCATCTCAAGCAGTTTCCGGTCGACATCATCAAGATCGATCGCTCGTTTGTATCCAGGCTCGACATGGCAGAGACGCAGGATGCCGCGATCGTCGGAGCAGTGATCGACCTTGCGCGTAGCCTGGGTATCCACACCGTCGCCGAAGGAATCGAAACGCCGGAGCAGGTCACGCATCTGGCTGCGAAACAGTGCGATTTTGGGCAGGGGTATATGTTCGGGCGCCCGATGCCGGCGGCCCAGGTGGAGAAGGTGATCGCGGATTGGGATGCACGGGCAATCCTTGCAATGTGCGGATCGGGAGACCGGGCCGGCGCCGCGTGCAAACTTCATAAGGACGGGTTTGTCTGAGCGCATGCAGTGCGCGCATTTGTGGCTAAAAAAGGATTGGCTCGCCTCGAACCAGACGGTGGCCCGAGAGCCGCATACCGTGGCCCGAGCCCGTTGTGCGTTGCAACACACGCCGAAATTTGTCATCCTATCCCACGAACTTACATACTTCACAGGGCTTTGTGGCCCTGACCGCTCGGTAAATCTCAGAGGAGGTGGGTACGATGACCACCCTCAATTGGCGATTGCTTCTTTGCAAGCTGGGCCATCACGCGCCCGACCGCCGGAAGGCCGCCTGGGACGGGCTGCACTATCAGTCGGCCTGTCTTGGATGCGGCGCGCCGCTTTACCGCAAGGCGCACAGGCGGTGGCGCAAGATCAATAGCTGAAGGAGATATGCCCTGTCAGGATCCAGCCCAGAAGCCCGACTTGGCCTTGCAGTCGATCTCATGGAAGAAGCGCTCAGGGTCATGGGCACCAAAGGAACGGAGGCCGTGCAAAAGCCCCTCCGGGAAGCAATAGCGAAAGCCCGCAGCCAGTGTTTTCTGGCCTCGGACGGGTTCGAGCTGGATGAGGATGTTCTGAAGCGGTTGCCTGCGGATGCAACGGTTGTGCGGGCTATGGGGGGAGCGTTGGCCGTCTTGTCGACCCTACTCCAACGTGAAGGCATCACGACGGTCGAGGAGATCGCAAAGGCGCTGGGCATCTATGCCGTGGTGTCAGCGGAAACCTCCCCTGCGAAGGGTCTGATCCTGGGCTGCTGGGCCGGTATCGTAGGAGATCTCCTGCCAGGTGCTGAAGAACTGTCGTTGCACTGAAAGGGGCAACGAAATTGCCTGCCGCCGGCGGCGGCAGGCAAATCTTCATTCCGCTTTGACGAGCTGTGTGTTCACGGCGCACCGGATCCCTGGATTTTCGCTGCCACCCCCTGGATGCGCTGTTGCAGCGCCGGATCCGCCTGCACTGCCGCAGCGACCTCGTTGAACCTTTCGGGAGAAAGTCCCTCCTGCTGTACCGCCTGCGCCATCTTCGTCTGCTTGTCGGCGTCGGGGGTGGTTTGATCCTGCTGGACGCGCTGCACCGCCAGGGCGGCTCGGACGTACTGCTCGAGTTCCTGGTCGCTAAGCGCCGTCGCGGATGGCGCGGTAGCGGGCGGTGTCGACGGCGCTTGCTGTGAGGGCGGGGGCGCAGGTGCCGCAGGACTGCCCGCGTCCGGGATCATGGCATGGGCATTGCCCCCGATCAGACCGAGCGCGGCCAGGAAAACTGCAGGCGCGATTGTCTTGTTCAGCTTCATTTCCATCTCCATCGAAGCGAGACATGGGCTTCGGTGCTGGTGACCCGGAATCCAACCACCCAATGGACCCATAGTGCTTCCTATGGGGTGAAATGGTCTCCGAACGATGCGAGATTGCCGATCGTCCTTTATCCCCTGCCCCTGACAAGGGCACCTGGATCGATGACCGTAACCGCGTCCAGCGAGCTATTGGCGACGCCATCCGCCATACCGAAAAGCTCCACGCGGCCTCCCTCATTGAAGATGCGTCCAGCGACGGTGCCATGGATGATCGCCCGTGATCCTCGTTCCACCGTCAGGCTGCCGGCAATCGTTCCGTGAAGGATGAGCCGAAAACCGCTGCGCAAGATCGCGGCGCCAGTGATCGTACCATAAAGCGCGATATCCTCCTCGATCGCAAACGGGCCCTCTAAGCTGTCGTGGATTGCTTTCATATCTGTTCCTCCCAGCAGGCAACGACAGGCACACCCTCACCGGTAGTGCGGTCGGTACGGTCAGGCGCCCACTTCAATTTCGGATCGGGGACGGCCACCGTTCGTCCATCGCGGCTGCGACCATGAAGCGCCAGGTGCTCGCGGCGTCGCCCTGATGGCCCACCGCGGTTTCGGCAGGGGCGACGTTGCGGATGACCTCGCCGCCCGCGAGTGCCATTGCGTCGGTGGGTTCGCGGATGGCATGGAATACAGCGCGCACATCACGCACGATCGCTTCCTGATGCTGGGGGTCCAGGGAATCCCAGTCATCATGTCCGCTCGCTGACTGCGCGAGGGCTCGTGCCGCTCGCTCGATGATCGATCCGGTCATCAAGCAAAAGTATCACTCTATCTTTCAATGACCAAGCCCGATGCGCGCACTTGTGTGCGGTCGTCCAAACCGCCCGGTTCGTCGTCGGCAGCCAACGCTGTGTCCCATGGCGTTGGTTATCTGGCTGCGCAGTTCTATGACAACGCTGAGCCCGGCGAAGCCAAGCGGTGGGCCCACTCCCGGCGGCCGTGGTGGGGTTTCAGGCCGCCGGGAGACCATTCCTACGGATCGCCGGTTGCTCTCGCCCATCGCTGCAACAGGCACCGTCTGCAGAGCAACTCGGCGCACAAATCGCCCCCGGTCCCGCTCGAAGTGCCGCACACGGCGCCACGAAAGCGGATCGAGAGGGCCGGGCCGATGCATCGGGGAGGCGTAAAAACCTGTGCCGAGTAATCACTATGCCGATTCTACAGGCGCAGAGAGTATTATTAATATATGTTCATCATCTTATCCGATATTGGCAATTCCTTGATTTCAATGAGAAGCCTGACCGGGGCGGAATGGGGGAGAAAATGCAAGAAACCTTTGAGCTTGAACTCACCGCCCGCGAAAATGAAGTCGTGGTCCATGTTGCATCCGGAATGTCGGCCAAGGAGATCGCAATCCGCCTGAACATCGCGCCGTGCACGGTCGAAAGGCATGTCGAAAACGTGCGTCTCAAGACCCGGACGCGCAACCGGGTGCATATGGTGGCTTACGTTTTGCAGACCGGATTATTGTGGTCGGTTGTCGGCGGGCAACGAACGAAACTGGTGGCGTGAAGGCTGACCGGCGAGCCGCCAGCTAGGGGCAGCGGTCTGCCAGCCTATACGGAGCTGGCGTTCAGTCGCATTGGCGATGCGGACAATTGACGCGCGAGAGCGGTTTCCATTAGCGCCGGTTTTCCCGCAATCGCGGGTTAGGCTGCAGCTGAGCGACAAGCTGCGCGAAGTCATCCGCGCGGATGATGCGTTCGAACTGGAACCCGGCACGATCGTCGTGTGACCATACGAGATGGCCTTCGATCATACCAACCAGGGGGATGCGAAGAGCGACCCGCTCGCCGCGTTCAAGATTCGGCTTACCTTGGACCATGAAGCCCTGCCGCGAAATGTTGACGAGATGCAACTCCAGTTCACCCAGTTGCCGGTTCTCACCAACCGTAATGAAGTCGACTGGGTGACGCGCGGAGCCTCGCATCTCGGCCACGGAGAGCCGCCCCCCCGGGTTCATGTTGCGTGCCGGGACGAATGCTCTTGCCGGCAGGCTGGGCATCGACGCCGATAGGTACATTCCGGTTCGCGAGCGTTACAGAACCACGGAGTGCTGAACGCGGCGCGCAGGCGGCGGATCAGTCGTTGTATCATACCTTGCCTCAACGGTCACAAGTGAACAGACGCATTGTATAGATATAGTAAATTTGGAGTTACTCGAGCGACGAACTGCCCTGTGCGTACGGCTAAATCCCATAAACTCGTCGACCTACAGGTAGGCATTGCACGCTGGGGGCCAATTTGATGGCTTCGGGATCCGCAAACCGACTTTCTTCGACTCGGGGTCTGCGAATGATAGATGGGCTGGATACCGCTTGAAACCGACGGCTGCAACCGGCGCCAATTTGACGAAAGTCGGCGCGTGCGAGCTATCGCGGCCCCATCCCCGATCCCGCCCAGGACACCTGTCCTTCTACAAGAATCCCGCACCAGCGTGGTCATCGAAACGCTCAGCCGAGCGGACGTAGCCGAGCAGAACTTTGAGCGACTTGTGCCGCGACACCTCCTGCATCTTAGCGAGCGAGGCGCGGGTGCGCGCCGCCTCGGTCAAAAACCCGGCGCGCAGCGAATGCCCGGCGATCGTCTCGGGATCAAGGCCCTGTAGGGTGGCGTAGCGCTTGATCAGGCGCGCCACCGAGCGATCGGACATCGCCGCCATCGTGAACTCACCCTGGGTGCCCACGCGGGTAAATAGCGGCCCGGGCGCCCCGCCCCGGATCTGCAACCAGGCATTGAGATGGGCAACGGGGCGGAGCACTTCGCCTACCGGCACGGCGATGGTAGCCCCCTCGCCTTCCCGATCGGTCTTGGAATGGCGCACGAAGACGGTAAGCCCCTGGTCGACCAGCTGGATGTCGGCGAGCTGGAGCGCGACGAGCTCGGACCGGCGCAGCGCGGCGGCAAGGCCCAGCGCCAGGATCGCCCGGTCGCGCACCGCACGAGTGTTCAACCCGTCTGCCTTGGCGATCATGCCCGCCAGATCCTTCGCGCCGATCGCCGCCTTCTTCCGGGTCGGTCGTGCGCGCTGCTCGCGGCGGATGCCCGAAAGGGTATCGGCGATCAACTGGTGGGTGTCGCGGGCGCTCGGGGGCGGCAAACCGTCGTGACGATGCCGCCAGGTGATCGCCGCGAGATGGCGGGTGACGGTGCTGTCGGCGCGGCCCGCGCGGGCGAGCGACGCCAGATAGGTGGCGACGACCTCGGGGAGCGCGGGAAGCGGTTCGAGCCCCCTGCCCCAGCACCAGTCCTGGAACTGGTGCCAGTCGCTGGCATAGGCGCGCAGGGTGTTGGCGCTGCGCGCCCGCAGGCGATAGGCCCGGGCGGCCTCAACTTCCGCGGCGAGTTCGGGGGCGCAAGCTGGCGAGAGGTCGCCGGCCGCGACCAGCATGTTCGTTGTGCTCGTCCTTTCTGCCCGCCCTGCCCCGTCGCCGATCTTCTTGTCCACCCGCCCGCTCCGTGCTGTCCGTTCGTGCTTTCACCCGGAAAACCTGCCGCGTTGTAGCCCGATCTATCCTGTCCGTGGAGGACACTTATCGGACAGTGTACCAAGCCTCATAGCTGAGTTTACCTTTTTGGCATTTCCTATACTCTCGGTCCAATGACCGCCTCACCCGCTTCCTGGCAACTCACCCTCGCCCGCATGGAAGGCGCGCTGCCCTTGCTTACCCGAACGGAAGCCACCCTTCTCGCCCGTCGCTCGCTGCGCCGCCTGTGGGCGCACCATGTCCGCGCTTATCCTTTTGAAAACCTTGGCCCCGATCACGATCCTGGCCCGGATGCCGCCGAGCTGGTCCGCACCCACCACACCGCCGAGCGCGATGCATTCTGCTCGTGGATCGCGCGCCGCGCCGCCCCGCCACTCGCCGAAGCCGCCACTAGCGTGCTCACCGCCAAGGGCGTTCCCGAAACCTTTGAGAGCACATACGAAGCCGCCGATAGCGCGCTCGACCGGTGTGAACGGGCGAAGAAAACTGCATTGCCTGCCCACAGCGCGGCGTTAATGTGAGCCATAATTTACTGCATTTCCAACATGTGCGTGCCCCTGGTCGCAACCACTTCTATGAAAGCTTCGCCAGCAAGCGCCCAGCAGCACCGTGCTCGGCAGCGAGATTCCGGTTGTACGCGAGCGGCATCCGCGGTGACTTCCAGCGCAAGGCGTCCATGATCCCTGCCAAATCCTCGCCGCTCGCGAACAGATCCTGATTGAGCCCGATCCGCGTCGAATGGGCGCTGATTCCCTTCAGCAGCCGCGTCAGATCCTCCGCGGTCAGATCGGGGAGCGCGCCGTGGTCAAACGCGCGCTGGATGATCGACCGGAAGATCGGCCCGATCGATCCTGGATGCAGCGCCTTAGTCCCGATGTCATACTCGACCCGTGCCGGCTGCGCCGGTTTGGATACTGCCTTACGCAAATCCCATTTCTCCCGGCCCGAGATGCTGTCGATCCGCCGTCCCTTGACGGCCGCCCGCGCCTTGTAGCGCCGAACCTGCACGCGCCGGAATAGCGGCCCCGCGCCGATCCCGGCGGCCTCGGTCCATGCCGCGATCGCTGCGACTGTGCGTGGGCTGAGAAAGGCGGTCGCCCCCTCCCCTTCCGGATCGCCCTTGCTGCGCAGGATCTTCAACAGCCGGGCCTCGGGATCGATCGCCTCGATGATCTTCTCGACCGCAACCGCCACCAGCTCGGACGCACGTAGGCCCGTGTCATAGGCGGTCGACAGCAGGGCACGGTCGCGCAGCCCCGGCAGATCGTCTGGGCAGCTTTCGAGCAGCGCGCGGATATTGAGCCCCCTCGCCTTATCGCGCTCGACATTGCGCACCGGCCCTTTGAACCGCAGCGGCCGTGCTTGCTCCTGCGCCGTGCCCTTATCCCGGCGCACTGCCGCCAGTCGGAGCTTGACCAAAGGGGCCGGCGTCGGATCCTTCAGATCGAGCAGTTGGTGGACCTTGGCGATCGACGCCTTGTACCGGCTAAGCGACGCCGGCTTGCTCCCCTTCTCTGCGCGATCGTCGAGATAGTCGGCCACGGTTTCAGGGATCGCCGGCAGCGCGATCCGATTGTGACGCCGGCACCAGAGGTCGAACGCCTCGAGGTCGGACTTGAGCGCACGGATGCTGTGCGGCGACGAGGCGGCCTGATAGGCGGCGAGCAGCGCCTCGTTGACGACGATCGTCGCGCCGGCGCGCATGTTGACCACCGCCCACGACAGATCGTCGGCCGAGCCCGGCGCGACGACGCCGGTTTCGGCGGGAACCAGCGCCTTCTGATCGGTGGGTGCCTCGTGCTTCATGGCCGCGATGCTTACCGCACCTTATAAAGAGGGGTCAATTCCGCTTATGTGATAACTGCAATTATCAAATGTAAATGCTGCAAAGCATCAGAGTGGTTGTATAGTAATCTAGTCTTCGTTATACATAGATTACATGCGATTGTTTTTGCTGGGTTTTTTGGCCGTGTCGCATGCGTTTCCTGACTTCGAGACCACCGAACCGCCCTCGCTGGCGGATCTCGAGGCGCTGGGAACAGGCTAGGCGCACGCGGCCCTCGCGCGCTCGCGACGACCCTGCTCGCGGAGATGACCCGCAGCCGCTGGACGCCGCTCGCCGACGCGGCGCTGGGGCTGGAAAAAGCCTGTCTGGCGCTGCGCGATCCCGACAGCGCTGCCGCCGTCGAAACCGCAAGGGCCGCGATCGACGAGACCGCGGCCCTGGTCGCGGCGCTCGAGCCGCCCCCCTCCCCTTCACCGCTCTCGCCGCCCTCCACCGCGCCATCGCCCAGAGCCCGCGCTTCGCTCCCGCCGAGCGGACGACCGACACGATCGCGCTCGCGAACCGGCAAGTCGTGATCGAGCGCCCGCGCCCACCTTCCCCGCGCTGGGCGATCGAATGCGCCTTTGGCGCGCATCTCCAAGCCACCGGCGTCCATGGTGCGGCGCTGCCGCTGAACGGTCTGATCCGGCTCGACACGGTGCGCGCGGCTGACGTCGACGACAACCCGGCGCACGCCGCCATCGTTCAGGCCGATGCGTTGCGCAATGTCCTGGAGCACCTCTACAGCCTGGTCGCGAAAGCCCGCGACACGCGCCAGGCGCTGGCCGATCGCTACCGTGCGAAGCGGGCGAATTCGCGCGTGCCCCAGTTCTATGGCCTCCTAGCCGGCTTCGGTCCGCTGCGGTCGTCGCAGATCCAGGCGGTGCTGGGCGTCACCCGCCTTGGGGTCCGGAAAATACTGGAGGCCTTGTCGGAAGCCGGCGACCTGGCCATCGAAACCGTTTCGGGCGTCAAGCTCTACTCGGTCACGCGCGGCAGACCGTCCGTTCCCCCCACCGCCCTGGCCGACGAACCGAGCCAGTTTTCCAGCGAGGCGATCGAGGACTATGATGCCGCCCTCGCCAAGATCGACGCCTTGCTGGCACGCTATGACGATCGGTCGGACGACCAGGCCTGAAAACCGGCAAAAAATTTGCCCCCGAAAATGCCCCTTACAGCGCCAAAGCGGGCGTAGGCCAGCCCCGACTACGGCAGCGACCCCAAATCGCGCTGGAAGGGCTTCTGAGAGCGATTTTGCCAACCGAGGCCGCCCGGCCCGCGATCATTCGTCCATTTTTGCGCCGATGCGCTGTCCATCGAGCGATAGAAGCCATAATTGTCTTCAGGCCCCGCGGGGCGACCGAGCGGCTCGCCCCGCGCTTCCGCGCGCTGGGCAATGGACAGATAGGTTTGCAACAGCATCGGCAAATCGGGTTCCCAGCGGCGGCCCCGCCTGGGCCTGTCTATAGCCGCCTCGATATCGATTCCCTCGACCCTCGGCTGCGGGCGCCGGAAGAACCCCCTCCCCTCCTTTGCAAGCTCGCTCCGGCTGAGCGCGACAAAGCGCTCGAAGCGCCGCGCCGGTTGCGCTCCGCTGCTGTGCCGCAAGGCCAGCAACCGGATCCGCTCGCTCGAAAAATGAAAACGGTTCGCGACGATGGTCTCGACATAGCGCCTGTACCGCTGCGGAGTGACGCCATCGTCGCCTTTGCGGAGAAATTCGATCACAACCCGATTGTACGCGATCAGCCGCGCCGTCGGGCGCGCCGCGCGCACGATCTCGCGCGCGGCCGCCTCGAGGCGTCCCAGCATCGCCGCAAGGCTGCCGTCCCGGCGCGGCCAGTCCCATGCCGGCATCACCGACAAGGGCAACTGATGCTCGTGACACCACCAACTCGCGCTCCATATCCAGTCCTTGCGGATATAGAGCGGCCGCCCTTCGGCGATCAGCCCGGACCAGCAGCAAGCGCAGCCATAGCGGCGCAGGGTCAGTGGCAATAGCCAATGCGCAGGCCCAGCGGCAAAACCGTCCGTCACCGCATCGCGATCGACGTCCACCGCCCAGCCCAGCCCGGCAACGAGCCCGTCGAATATTGCATGATGCCGCGCCGGCAGGCCGAGCTTACCCCTCGCGAGGTCATAATTTGCCAGATCGGGATCGACATCGAGATAGCGGAACAAGATTCTCCGCGAGGTTTCGTGGCGGCGCACGATCCGGTCCAACCACGAATCGAAGCCCTCCGCAGGCTGGGGGCGCACCCGGAACGCGAGCGGCGTGCGCTCCGGCGCTTCCGGCTTCATAAGAGCCGGTAGGGCGGAAAACGCTTCAGCGCATTGTCGATATCGTCGCGCCTAATGACGCTGCGACCATCGCTTTTCGCGACCTTGGCCGACCAATGCAGGATCCGCTTGAAATTGCCCGTCACGCCGTGGCTCGCAGCGTAAATCGGTTCGGCGAGATCGGGCTCGGCGAGCCGGTCAGGCTCAACAAGGCCCATGCCGCGCGCCAGCGCCCGGATCAGTCGCTGTGAAGCCTCCCCCGGCTCCCACAGCGGCAAGCGCAGGATGATCGAGCGCGAGGCGAGTTCGACATCTTCGGAAAAAATGTACTCGGCCACGTCCAGGCCCGCCACAACCAACGGCACATTGCCGGCGCTCATCAAATAGCGGAAAGCATCGAGCGTATCGCGGCGTGCCTTGCCGCTGGCTGTCAGAATCACATGGACATTGTCCACCGCGACAAGCCGGGTGCCCTGCTTGCCGAGCAGATCGACGACCCTGAGGTCCGCGACCTTGTGGGTCGTGCTGGTGACCGGCCAGCCTTGCTGCCACAGCAGAGCGAGATTGATCTTGAGCGAGGTCGGGCTCGAGGGGATGACCGTCCTCAGCACCGGCTGATAGCGCGCATCACCCCAATCGGGCGGCTCGGGAAAATCCGCGGTCAGCCGCCGTTGCACTTCACGCAGGATCGAGGTCTTGCCCATGCCTGAACCGCCGACCAGGACGACGCACGTTGGCCGTTCCTCGGGATCGTCATGGGCCACGTCGACTATCGTCTCGACGGCATTGCGCGCTTCGTCAAAGGCAATCCAGAAGGGCAGCGATGGTGCTGGTCCCATCAGCCGATCCGGTCCCAGTCTTCGCCGAGTTCGGCCGCGGGTTTCCAGATCACGGGCTTGGCCGCCGGCGTTTTTGGACGCCGCAGATCAGCCACGGTCGCCCCCTCCCCTTCGCGGCGCTTGGCGTGGCGCCGGGCCTCCTTCGTGCGAACGCGGGCGCAGTGGATCTCCTGATTGGCCGCGGCCACCGCCCGCGCCGTCGCCGCGCGGCCGCCATCGGCCTGATAGGCCCGACCCAACGCCCGCACCCCTGCCCTCGCGGCTTCCCAATCCGCCTCCCAGACGTCGGGATAGTCGCCGACAACCGGCAATTCGACATAGCGGCCGTCGAGGTCGGCGTAGATATGCTGGATCGTCCGCTCGTCCCAGCTGATCTCGACCCTTTGGCCGATCCGGACAGCAAGGGCCGGATGCCAGTAATGGCGATATTTGATCTGGACGCCCTTGGCATGGACCGTGAGCGACTTCGACGGCAGAAACTGGCGGAACAGCTCGTCCGCATCGACCGACACGGGCAGCAGCGGGCTGTGCTTCGCCGCTTCGCGCTCCCACATCTGGGCCGGACACAGACCGCCCAGCGCGCGATGCGGCGCGTGATGATAGATCGCGATCTGGCACAGCAGCCAGCGCTCGAATTCGCTAAGCGTCATCGCCGCGTCCGCCTCGGCATCATAGCCGTCGCGCGCCGCCACGTTCGATCCGGTCGCACCGGGCAAAAGCCGCAGTTTTCCAACAATCGTGCCGATCAGCCGCTCGATATGCCCGCCGAGATGAGCCGGCCCGGGCTTACGGACGTCGGGAGCAATCCCGTTGCGGATACAGGCGCGCCTGAAAGCCTCCGAGCGATGCGGTTTGGCCTGATCGGCATGCAAGCGCCGGAAGAGGCCGTGCATCGGGTAACTGACGTCGACGCCCAAGTGGGCAAGGACCGGCTCTTTGGGCAACACAGCGCTCGCAACCGCCCGCCCGCACCGGAATATCGAAGGATCCCCGAAGCTGACATAGTAGCCAAGAATGGACCGGGTCCAGATTTCGATGAGCAACGTGATCCACGGTCTTCCGAGCTGTTCGCGCCGCAGGCTATCGACCAGGATGACGTCGCCCTTGGTATGATCCATCTGAACCAGATCGAGAAATCCCTCGCTTGCATATTCGCCGGGATGCGGTTCATGCGCGCTCCGCGTTTTCGATCCCATTGTCGCTTTCGCCCAAACACGGCTCGGAATCTCGGCCAGGAGCCGCTCGATCGTCTTCTCGCTTGGGATCAGATCGGCGGAAAACCGATGATCTCCGTTCTCCGCGTGCAACAGACCGCAAATCTGCCGCGCTGCTTCGGCACGCGATGGCGACACCATCTTGAGGGCAATTTCGTCGATCAATGTCTCGATTGCGGCCCTCACCTCGGGATCGATCCTGTGCGAGCCGACAACCGGTCCGCGCGGTTTCGCAGCCAGCGTTTCGGCGACGGGGTGGACCCGGAAGCGCGCGGCCAGTGTCCGTATCTGCCGCTCTTTCAGGCCGGTTGCCTCGGAAATCGCCTGAACCTGCGCCGCCATCACCGGGCCGGAAAGCGATATGTGACGCCGGAAATGCGGGTAGAGAGCCAATCCCACTTCGAGCGATTTGAGGCTTCGCCGCGGCGCAGGAGACGGCTTGCGCTCAATCATGGAACGGGCTCCCCAACGATTTTGCTGTCCGCGAAATGTAACTGATTTTGTCGAACACCGCGACGGGCATATCGCCCTAGACAGAATTACTTGCAGGGCATACGATCTAATGCATTGATTATAAAGCATATTACAGAAATGCAGGCTATTCTGTCCGCTGACAGCACGCCGTTCGAGGCCTATGGGCCTTGGCTCGGGCGCCTTGCCGAGCCTGAGGGGCGGCACTGGCGCGAGGACTTGCCGTTCACGTTCGATCTGCCCGCGGGCTGGAGCGATGCGCCCGTCCTCGTCCGCGCGCTCACCCTGCTCGATGCCTGGGCGCGCGCCGACCCCAGTAGCGCGCCCTGGCTCGGCTTTCCGATCGTGCTGCGCCGCATAGGGATCACCGCAAGCCCCCTGCCCTGCCTGGTCGCCGGCGGTCCCGGCCAGCGCGTCGCGCTCGATCCGAGATCTGCGCTGCTGAAACGGCTATGCAAGCAACTGCGGCGATCGGCCGAGGACGGCCTCGCGCGGCTCGACCGCCTTGAGGCGGGTGCCCGGCGCGGCGCCGCCGCGATCGCCGCCGAGCACCGGCCCGGCACGCTCGCCAAACTCGCCCGCCTCGCGCTGGCTCGGCCCTGCCTGGCCGCACGCAGCGTTGCCCCCCTGCTCGGTATCACCGTCTCCGGCGCCGGCAAGCTGCTCGAGCGCGCCACCCGTCTCGATCTCCTCGTCGAGATATCGGGGCGCGGCACCTGGCGCTCCTACGTCACTCCCGATGTCGCTTTAGCGCTGGGGCTGATCGCCCCCGACCGCGGGCGGCCGCGTGCGCCGCCTCCGCCCTCCCCTGCCCTCGATTCCGTGCTGGCCGCCTTCGATGTCGAGATGGCGGCTCTCGACGCCCGGCTCGACCAGCTGGGCATCGGCTCCCCATCCGGTTTTGCCGCAACTAACTGACATGTGGAGCAAAAATACAAGCCTCCGAAAACCGGGAGCAGAGGGCGAAAACAACCCTTCGGATAGCCAAGGGCGCCGAGACCCCTTCGATGCGCTCTACGGGCTTCGCAGGGCATTTTTTGCGTAAATGGTGCTTACAACACCCTCGCCGCGGGCTTCGAGAGCCATAAGCAGAAAATCGGCCAGATTGAGTCCGCCGGGTGCCGATACACCGTGCCGCTCCTGCACATGCGCATAGTTTGCAATGGGGCTGTCCCCTTCATCCCCTTTTGTCTTAAATCCCAAAAATCACAGACCCGCCGCAGGCGCACGGTTAAGGGGGTTATATCTTTAGGTTAAGAGGTTAAAGGCCCGATCTGAGCGTGCAAATCCGCAGAGGCCGGCGAGTCGGGAGCTGTGGATAAAATCTGATAACACGGTTGAATGCTTCTGATACCACGCCGGACAGATTCTAAAAGCACGTTATCGTGAGGTTGATAACACGCTAGGCAGCCAGTGGTTGTTGATAAGTCTTCGGCCTGGGTTGTCTCGCTCGGCGATGAAATTGCGACTTTACTGTCGATTGCAAGGGCCGGCGCCGCGTTCGCCGGTGATGCGGTGAGCTGCACTCGTAGACATAGCCATCGTCTCCGACGTGTTTTCGGGAAGCGAGCAACACTGCTTGCCCGTGTTATCCGGAATGTATGTAAGACGGTTAGTGTGCTGCGCGAATTTGAAACGCCGGAACCGTTCTTTGGTCGTTCCGTAGGTGTTCCGATGGTTGCAATGCCTCTCTATGAAGGCGAGGAGCCCTGCCCTACCCTGCCTCAGTCGGTACCCGAGCGTCCTATAGCGTCGTTGCGCTCGACAGCGCCGGATTATTGAGTCGGCGCGATCTGATCGGCGAGAGGCAGTCGTGTAAAGGAAGCCCGCGAGCAGACGGGGCCACGTGCTCTCGCGTTGAAGCTAAGGCACGCGTCGGCAACTGCCATGAAGTGATGGTAGGCGATGCATCTCGGCAAGTAGGTGGCTTGCGGATCTCTGCGCATGATCGACCGTGGCCTGCGAAGGTGGTGCGACATCCCAACCAGCCCGCATTCTGATCGCGCTGCTTTAGAGGAACCGGTTTGCGTCGTGGTTGGAGATGAATCTAGCTAGCGTTGACCAAGCATCCGTCAAATCTCGCTACGTGTTTTTAGAATCCTTGTCAGGGTCGATCATTTCCCCGGCGATCAACGTTTGCGCAGGGTCTGTTGCCATTCAGATCCCGAAATCAGTCGATCTCCGAAAACACGTAAGAGATTATAACAGGCAACAGACAACCGGCCGCCTTCACAGGCTTGCGGAGCTTTGATCTCGATTCCGGTGAACGCACTCCAATGGCCTTGCATAGCGAGAAACCCCTAGAGCCACAGATTGGGGCCACGGTCACGGTCACGGCGATGCTGAGGTCTGCGCTGCCAAAGCGTTCGGTCGCACGATATTCCCCGAGCAACTCATTGCAGCGCACAGTGGCATGAATTCGAAATGTTCCGCTGCGGGGGCCTACCGACAGGCTCCGAAGGACGTCAGATGGGTTCATCTTGTGGTGCCCGATCGTTGCATTGAGGCGAACGTCGGGAGGTCGGCAAGGTGTTATATGATAGGCAAGTGCGCTTAGGCTGATCGATCGCGCTCGGCAACTCACAAGGCGTGTAATCAGACCCAGCCACGGGGTTTTGGTCTCGCGGTCTCAGTTCTGCCGCGGTTACGGAATAGGGGGCAGGGCGGCAATCGCGGGTCACTTCGATAGCGCACCATCAATGCCATTTGGTGGTCAGGACGATCATCCCGGGAACGCGTGCCCGATGCCCGCGTCCTGCAGCTATAGGGCAGGGGGCCGCGCCCTGCCAATTCCTCAAAAACCGGGTAACTGATATTTGTTTCGCTCGTGATGCTTCTTCATGAACCCGTAGAAGCGCTTAGAGTAGTTGCGAGGAATTTCATTAGGGTTCCGGTTGAGGAACGCGTCGAAGGTCTTCATCAGAACGTCGAGGTCCCACCCGGGGCATTCCCGGTGGATCGCTTCGTACACTTCTGCATCGAGGATGTCTTGGGCACGGTCACCTCTACGCGGGTTCGGCATCCGGGCGGCGGCTCGGGCATAGAGGGGGCTGTGCGGATCCGCGCTCGCACGGTCATCGTCATACTTCAGGCGCGTCGCAGCTTGCGCGAGCAATCCATAGGTCAGGCTAGGATCGACAAAATCAGCACCAGGTGCAGTAGGGTTCGGTGCCTGAGAAGGCGCGCGGGGCGGGGAGGGCAGTTTCGTGGCTAAGGCGAGAGCACGGGTAGGTTTGGGCCCAGCGCTTGTCTCATTCTCTAGGAATTTGCGCATGACCATCTTCAGCTTCGGACGCGGCGTTTCAGCTCCAATTACCTCAAGATTAATCTCGGGAAGGTTGTTGGCGCGAGCGAGCTCGATAATTTTGTTTTTGAAGGAGGGCAGAGAGCTCTCGCTTCCGCTTTTTTGATGTAGCGTCTCGAACCCTATCGTAAAGCCGTCCGCACCATTACCGCCGGCGTGCTTCCTACTCGCGCGGTAAAGCCATTTGCCCAAGCCGCTGGTGATCTCGAAGTAGAGCGGGGAAATGGCCAGGACGTTGCGCTTGTCCATAACGCCCTCGAAAAACCACTTCGAGAGGGTGACTTCCATACCGAGCGAACGTTGCGTCTTCTCATCGACTAGGTGGGTGTAACTATCGATCCACGAGAAGGTGGTCTCGCGTGTTTTTGAGTTCGCCCGGATATTGGTTTTGATTGTCGTCGCCTGAAGCCGGTCCAAGGCCGCGATCAGGCGCTCATAGGCGCGGCCGCTAACACCCCAGCAAATGCGCCTCAGCAAGTCGCCCGGCTGCAATCGGATTGTGGGCGAAAGATCATTGTCGCCTCGCTCACGCAGCTCATTTAGGTGCGAGGCAAGATAGATCATTAAGTCTGCGTCCCAGATCGTCGCCATGCCATATTCCGGGTTGGCCGAGACGTGGACCCGAACGGACTTGTCTGGGCTGATATACTCGATCGGCTTGAGGCGTTTTTTCTTCGCAAGGCTGAAGAAGGGGCGCTGCATTGTCTCCTGATAATCGCGCAGGGAGATATCGCTGAAATCAGGCAGCGTGAAAAACATCTCGAACTGAACTTTGCGGCCCCCTGCAGCCGCTGGCGGAGTATCAGAAGTCACACTGCAAACCCATCTGCATTTCAGCTGTCCCACGCGTGGGAAAAAGAAACTAAGCCTCTGAAAAATCTATATAAAAATCAATTTGACAGCCTTGCGGAATAGGGCTGGCATTGTCATGCTCAACCTTTGCGCAGTATCTTGGCTCGCTCAATCAGCGGGCGCAGAGCCTCAAGAATGGCGTCCGGAGAAAGGTCGGTCGGTGTGAGAGTGAACGTGAGGCCACGCCCCTGATCCCGGTCGATTTGACCGATAGCCGACCCATTGGCTTCGATCACGGTCTTCTGCGAACGGCCTCGGCGCGGCGCAGTCGTCGCTTGGATCAGCCGTGCGACAACATCGGCGCCTGCAATGGGCTCCTCGTCTCCCGACTGGCGAAAGCTTTGCTCGTTCGCGATATGAGCTGCGGCCTCTTCGATCTTGGCGAGCGAGGCCGGATTTCGGACAAGAGGAAGCAGTTTGTCGCCGTGCCGGACCTGAAGATCCATCGGCGAATTGAAAGCGCTCACGACCGATTTTGGAATCTCTGTGAGACCAATGTAGCGCGCCAAACTGGATTTGGAGAGCTTGACTCGCTCCGCCATCCGCGACTGGACACCTTCGTAATAGGTATCGACGGCGGTCTTGTAGTTGAGACCGCGCTCCAGGTCCGAAATATCCTCGCGTTCGCGGTTCTCGATATCCGCTAGGCGAAACGCCGCCTCGTCATCGATATCCTCGATGATCGCGACCAGTTCGATTTCCGGGTAATGATTGGCATTTAACCAATTCACCGCCCAATGGCGCCTTGTGCCGATCACGAGTTCGTAAGGGAGCTCAGCCTTTGGCGTGCGCCGAACCACGACCGGGATCCGGTTGCCGTTTTCGGCCTGAATTGAATCGATGAGACTACGCAGGCGCTCCTCGTTGAGCAAGGCATAGTCGCGCGCGTTTCCGGCCCAGACCGAGCATTCGGCGGGTTTCAAACGGATCGAGGGCTTCTTCACCATCCGCGACGCTTCGCCGAATGCATCGAGCCTACGGCTAGTGAAAGTCGTGCGAGGCTCCGTCCGCGGCGAATCCTCGGCTACCGGCACTGGTTCGGTAGGCGTCGAGGCCAGTGCCTCCGAGATTAGGGAGCGCCGGCTCATGCGGCAGCACTCGCGAGCGCGTCGGAGCGCCCGGCCATGCTCGTCGACGGCCATTGCTGACGTACCTGTTGCACTACCTCGCCGAACACCATGTCCAGGTTTTCGCGGCAGCGGTTGTATGTCGCATGCGACGCCGAAGGCTTGCTTTCGTACACCGACCGGAACGCCTGCGTCGCGTTCTTGATCTCTTCGGAGGCCAGGATCGGCTGACTGAGCAGGAAGTTCGCGTAGGTCGCTTGCATCATCTTCCACATATCGTGTTCGCCAGGCTTGCTGGGGGTGTAGGTCGAGCACACCACGCGGATGAAGCCATAGTTGACTGGCGTGCCGTTGGCCTCGAGGACTTCGATGTTCTCGGCGATCGTATCCATGAAATGGATCGTCGACAGATAGTCGAGCTGCCGGGCAGGGACGGGGATCAGGAGGCCGGTTGCCGAAGCCATCACGTTGAGGCCAAGGAAACCCATGGCTGGCGGCGGGTCAAGGAGAATGACATCAAAATCCTTGATGATGCTTGAAATTCCTATGCGAAGTCGCTGGAGGCCTTCGCGGACCGCCTGGCCACCTTCGCGAAGTGTTGCCGTCAGATCCCATTCCGCATCCTGCAACCCGAGGCTCGACGGGATGATTTTGATCGTAGGCCAGGCGGTATCGCGAATGGCCTTGGGAAAATCGTCGAAGGTGCTGCGTGGTGAAAGATACTGACCGAGCGTCTGCTCGTCATCGAGCAGCGTCTCGGGTTGAATATCGAACATCGTCGTGGTCGAAGCCTGGGGATCACAGTCGATGACCAGCACTTTGTACCCATGCAGCGCCAGATAATCCGCGAAATGTTTCGTGATCGTGGATTTCCCGACGCCGCCTTTGAAGTTCTGGACGGCGATCACAACCGCGTCCTCATCCTCCGCTTTGCCGGGATGGATGTTGAGCGTTTCACGGATGCGCGTGAGGTCCTCGAGCGTATAAAAACGCCGGCCGTTCGGTTGCTGCTTGGGCGGTGCGAGCCGTCCTTCCTTTTCCGCTTTCGCCAAGGCTTCGGGCGTCCGGCCCACGAGGTCAGCGGCAACGCCGGGGCCAAACGTCAAATCCAGCACCTTGCGATCTTCCGGCTTGAAGACGATTTTCTTGACCCGGTCGCGCATTTCCTCGCATGACCGGGTGATCGCACGGAGTGTGTTTACGGTGTAGGTCATTGCTCGCGAGCGTCCTTTCGAGTCAGCATCGCTGATCGGTTGGCGTTCAGAGAGCAGAATTGGCATTGGAAGTCAAACCCACGCTGGATTTGGGCCTCAGTCGCTAATGCTGCTGTCCGGAACCGATTGTTTGCCAACTCGTCACATCCCAGCTGCGCTCAGAGCCGAAACGGCGCTACCGTGATTGCCTCATTGGGCTCACGAAGCGGATGGCGACGCGCCGCGTAAAACGGGGCAGGACGCTGCTGGCGTCATTTTGAGCATGACTTTGCACCTTCCACCTCGCGACGCCCGGAGTCATCTCACATGATCCAGTGGGCTCTTCCAGCACAATACGACCAGAATAAGATACTCCCTGGCGACGCGTGATGTCATTTCTTGTCGAAAGCGGCCGTTCCCATCCTGTTGAAACAGTCCCCTGCGCCGACCATATAGGGATGATGGGAACCTTCAGCGCTGCCACTGTCCGACTTCATGTCGCCGCTCTCGATC
>Ga0308159_1002555_pt1 | contig 20733 bp, 23 predicted proteins | sample PhyCR1_FD_201040 | JGI IMG/M metagenome (GOLD analysis project Ga0308159, IMG submission 201040) | Phyllosphere microbial communities from UC Gill Tract Community Farm, Albany, California, United States - DLSLC.R1 | ecosystem: Host-associated > Plants > Phyllosphere > Unclassified | place: USA... | reverse complement strand
GCGGACAGCAGCGGAACCGGGAACGCGACGAGCGCGACCAGGCCGAGAGTGGAGCTCGCCACCGCGGCGGGCGCCACCGGGCGGGCGGAAGCCGGGCGTCCGTCGTGATCCATGCCACCAGCCTCCCGCGCCCCGGCCCCGATCGCCACCGGCCCCTCGAGACCCCGGATGTGCGATCCGGCGCGCGAGGGGCGACCATGAGGTCATGCAGGATCCTCTCGCCGACCCCGAACGGTTCGCCGTGCTCGCCGCCACGGTCGCCGACCCGGTCCGCCGCTACCTGTGGCGCCGCGCCGACGCCGGCACCGCCGACGACGTCCTCGCGCTGACGATCACCGTGCTGCGCGAGCGGAGGATCGCCCCGCCCGACCCGGTCGCGCAGGCGCTCGCGATCGCCCGCGCCCTGCTGCGGAACGCGCTCCGCGGTCAGCGCCGGCAGTCCCTCCTCTCGCAGCGGCTCGCGCTGGTCGAACCGCCTCAGCTGCAGACCGACGAGGAGTCGCGGCGACTGCACGACCGGGTGCGCCTGGCCCTCTCGCGCGTGGCGGAGTCGGATGCGGAGCCCCTCCGCCTGTGGGCGTGGGACGGCCTGGACGCGCACGCGATCGGCATCGTGCTCGGCATGCCCGAGGAGGACGCGGCGGACCGGCTCGAGCGCGGGCGCCGCAGGATCGGGCAGGAGCTCCTGCGGGGATCGCCCGAGAGGGACGGCGATCTGCGCGCGCTCCTCCGCGCGATCGATCCGGCTGCGAGCCTGCCTCCACTCTCGGACCGCGAGCTGGCCGTGGTCCTCGCGGGCACCGACCGCGACGACGCACCGCCGCGCCGCCGCTCGCCCTGGCTGATCGCGGGAGTGGGCGCGCTCGCCGTCGCGGCCATCGCCTCCCTCCTCCTGCCGCTCGCGTTCGCCCTGGCCACGTCGTCGGCACGGCTGTCGGGAGCGACGAACGGCTGCCCCGCGGATCCCGCGGCGGCGCTCGCCTCGGCGCAGGTCGCGTTCCGGGCCGAGGTGCGCTCGATCGACGACGGCACGGTCGAGCTGAGGGTGCTCGAGCGGTTCGCCGGGGAGGTCGGCGACAGCGTCACCGTGACGCAGGGCCGGGGCGTCACCTGGCAGACGGGGACCGACTACCTGCTCGCGGCCGACGAGAACGCGCTGCTGGGCTGCGGGCTGACGGGGCCGAGCTCGCCGGAGCTGACCGGGTTGTACGAGGACGTGTTCGGGGCGGGGACGGGCGGGGCCTGAGGGGCGCTGCTCCTGCAGAGATAAGGCTGGAAGGGGCGATTCAGCGAGATCGTGGCGACTCGCGGCGCTCAGCCTCATCTGTGCAGGACTTCCCACGCTGACACGTCGCGCGGAGGGTCTTGCCGGACCTCGCTGCGAGCTGGCAGTATCGATCATCGATACGGATCGATCGATCTTCGATACGCCGCACCCTCCGGAGGACCTCGATGCCCCGCTCACTCCTCGTCGCACTCCGAGCCCTGCTCACCGTGCTGCTGCTCGGCTGCGTCGTCGTGCAGGTCGCCGTCGGCCCGGTCGCCGCGACCGCGCTCGACGGCGGTCCGATCGACGGGGTGCTCGTCGCCGTCCTCGTCGCGGGCGTCCTCTGCGTCGAGGCCGTGCTCGTCGCGGTCTGGCGGCTGGTGTCGCTGGTGCGCGACGACGCGCTCTTCGCCGGCGATCACCGCTCCGATCTGTGGGTCGATCTGGCGATCGGCGCGTTCCTGTTCGGGGCCGTCCTCGCAGCGGGCGGCGCGGTCGCGGTCCTCGCGGTGGTCCCCGCTCCGATCCCCGCGCTCGCCTTCGGGCTGGTCGCGGTGTCGAGCGCGACGCTGGGCCTCCTCGTCATGGTGATGCGGCGGCTCCTGCACCTCGCGGTCGAGCAGCGCAGCGAGCTGGCGGAGATCGTCTGATGGCGATCGTGCTGCAGCTGGACGTCGAGCTCGCCAAGCGGAAGATGTCGGTGACCGAGCTGGCCTCGGCGATCGGCATCACGACGGCGAACGTCTCGATCCTCAAGAACGGGCGGGCGAAGGCGATCCGCTTCTCGACGCTCGACGCGATCTGCTCGGTGCTCGGCTGCCAGCCGGGCGACATCCTGACGTTCGTTCCGGAGGAACTCCCCGTTCCTGAAGCCGCGCGGTGACCCGGAGCGAGCGGCGCGCGGTCGCGATCCTGCTCGGGGCGGTCGGCGCCGCCCTGCTCGTGGGCTGGGCCCTCGTGACGAGCGGAGTGCTCGCAGCGCTTCTCGACCGCGGCTGAACGCAGCGACGGGCCTGATGGGCCGAGATCGAAACCGGTCGGAAACGGATCCGCAACACGCGACCCGAAGACTGGGGAGGTTCCAAGCCTCTTCCCACTCGATCCGAAGGTCCTCGCTTGTCCCACTCCTCCTTCCGGAGGGTCGCCCGACTCTCCGCCGCCGTCTCCCTCTGCTCGGGCCTCGCGCTCGGCGCCGCGATCACCGCCCCCGCCGCCGTCGGTGCGACGGCTCCCGCATCCGCCCCCGCGGTCGTCGACCTCAGCATCACCGACGCCCTCGCCCTCCTCGAGTCCGGAGCGACCACGTCGGTCGCCCTGACGCAGCAGTACCTCGACCGCATCGCGGCCTACGACGACCCGTACGGCGACCAGCCCGGACTCGCCGCCGTGATCCTCGCCAACCCCGACGCCCTCGACACGGCCGCCGAGCTCGACGCCGAGCGCGCCGAGGGCACGATCCGCGGACCGCTGCACGGCATCCCGATCCTGGTGAAGGACAACTACGCCACGTTCGACATGCCCACGACCGCCGGCAGCGCCTCGCTGCACACGTACCAGACGAAGCTCGACTCGACCGCGGTCGAGCGCCTGCGCGACGCCGGAGCGATCATCCTCGCGAAGACGAACATGGCCGAGTTCGCGTGGCACGGCACCTACACGCTGAGCTCCGAGCGCGGCCGCACCACCAACCCCTACAACCAGGCGAACAGCGCCAGCGGGTCGAGCGGAGGAACGGGCGCGGCCGTCGCGGCCGGCTACGCCCCCGCGGGCCTCGGCACCGACTCCTGCGGCTCGATCGTGGGGCCGAGCGCCCACCAGAGCCTCGTCGGCTACCGCCCGACCATGGGACTCACGAGCGTCACCGGCATCGTGCCGCTGTCGCTCCGCCAGGACGTGTCGGGGCCGATGACGACGACCGTGACGGATGCCGCGCTGCTGATGGAGGTGCTCGCCGGCGTCGATCCGACCGACCCGCAGACCGTGATCGCCGCGGAGCAGGACACCGACTCGTACGTCGAGGGCCTCAGCGACACCGCGCTCGAGGGCAAGCGGATCGGCTACGTGCGCTGGGACTACGAGGAGGACCCGGCGCGTCCGGGCCTCGCCGAGACGACCGCGTTGATCGACCAGGCGGTCCGCGATCTGGCCGCGCAGGGCGCCGAGATCGTGCCCGTGCCCGACTTCACCCGCGAGTTCGTCTCGGGGACGCTGAAGAGCGGCGGCTGGATCGACATGCGCCCGAGCATCGACTCGTTCTTCGCCTCGACGGACGCGACCTGGCCCGAGGGCCTCGCCGCACTCACCGAGCCGGCCGATGCGCTCACCTTCTCGGACGTCATCGCGGACGGCAAGACGTCGCTGCTCCCCGGCGACGTCGAGTACTTCCAGAGCAACGAGGACATCCCGAACCCCGCCTACGACGCGGCGGTCGCAGAGCAGGAGGCCGGCAAGATCGCGATGGACCAGTACTTCGTCGACCACGACCTCGACGCCCTCGCCATGCCGACGAGCGCGACGTCCGCGACTCCGGAGTGGGCGGGCACGACGTTCTGCGATGTGGGAGCGAACACGGGCATCCCGACGGTCTCGCTGCCCGCCGGGTTCACCTCGACCGGAGCGGCCGCGGGTCTCGAGCTGGCCGCCCCGCGCAGCCAGGACGCGGCGCTGCTGGCGATGTCGTACGACTACGAGCAGGCGACGCTGCACCGCGTGGCGCCGGCGTCGACTCCGGAACTGGTGGCGGCGGAACCGACGCCGGAGCCGACCGTGACGCCGACGGCTGAGCCGACTGCGACACCTGTGCCGACCGTCGCGCCCACCGCCGAGCCGACGGCGGCGCCGACCGCGGCGCCGACCGCGGCGCCGACTACGACCGCGGCTCCCGTCGCTCCCGTGCCGTCCTCCACTCCGAGGCCCGGCACCGCGAAGCCCGCTGCGGCCCTCGCGCACACCGGAGCGGAGGGGACGACCGGTCTCGCCGCCCTCGCCTTCGCCCTCGTGGCGGGAGGAGGAGCGGTGCTCGCCCTGACCAGGCGCCGCCGCCCGAGCGAGCAGTAGGACGGACGCCGGAGCGGGGTCGACGAGAGTCGGCCCCGCTTCTGCGTGCAGAACATCGGCCCGTGAGGGTGTCGGACGGCTGACAGCCGAGAGACCCCCTCACTGGCTGATGTTCCGCGTGAGCTACACCGCCACCGCGCTCTCGGCCGGCCGCACCACGACCCGCGGAGCCCAGCCCAGCAGGATCGCGGCCGCCGCGAACGACATCTGGCCGACGATCGCGAGCGCCGCCGAGACGACCGAGCCGTCGCCGCCCGAGGTGGAGAACGTGTCGGCGATCGACATGCCGATGCCGAATCCGGTGAAGAAGCGGCAGAAGATCGCCGCGCCGACGAGCGCGAGCATCGCGATCGCGAGGCGTCGAGGAGTGAGCGGGCCACCTGCGCGATGCACGGCCAGCGCGGTGATGAGCAAGGTCGGCACCGTCCAGAAGACCACCCAGACCACGAGCGCGACGAGCGTGGGCTGCAGCGAGAACCCGTCGCGCTCGGCCATCAGCGCGTAGATCGTCGAGAGCTCGGTGCCGGGCACCTTGGCGAGCGGGTTCCAGACGAGCAGGTCGATCGAGCCGAGCACGATGACGGCGAGCATCAGCGCGGCACCGGCGACCGCGACCGGGACACGCTGCCGCCGGGTCGCGACGCGGTGCTCGAGAGCGACCGGCCGCGTGCCTCCGATGACGGCGAGACCGGTCGCGAGGCCGGCGAGCACGATCACGAAGCCGAGCAGGGTCAGCCACCAGGGCGCCCCGGGGAGGAGGGTGCCGAGGACGACCGTCAGCGGCCCGATGACCGCCAGGAGCAGCGACACCCGGGCCGTGCGGGTCTCGGCCGAGCGGGCGGCTCCGATCAGGTGCGCGACTCCGACGACCCCCGCGAGGAGCGCGAGAGCGACGACGAGCCCACCGACTGCCCGCGTGGCGGCGACGACACCCGCCGGAGCGTTCTCGGGCACGATGCCGCCGGCCGTCAGGGAGTAGCCGATCAGCACGACCGAGGTGGCCGTCAGCAGCCCGAGCCCGCGGCGGGCGAGGCGGCGCGGGCGGAGGAACCGCGGCTCCCCCGAGTGCGCCGGCAGCGCTCGGTCGAGGGTGGCGCTGAGCACGAGGGCACCGAGCACGACGTCGCGGCGGGGCAGACCCGCCTCGGCGGCGCCGGCCGCATCGGCTCGCCACTCCTCGAGGTAGCGCTCACGGGCGAGAGGCGGGAGGAGGCGGGCGAGCAGGCGCAGCAGCAGGTCGATCACGCGCGGGCCTCCGCTCCGGAGAGACGGACGGCGGCCGGGTCGGGCCGGCTTGCCTTGGATGCCTTCGCCACCGCTGCCGCGTCGAAGCGCTCGACCGCCGCGCGCGCGGCCTGCGCCCCGTCGCCCGTCAGCTCGTACAGCCTCCGCCGCGGACCGCTGCGGTCGGTGTCCGCCTCCCACGACGAGGCGACCCAGCCCGCCCCCTCGAGCCGCTCGAGGATCGGGTAGACGCTGCCCGCCGGGCGTCCCGTGCGCTGGATGACGAGCATGCCCCAGACGGAGGCGCCGTCGTCGAGGAGGACGCGCAGCACGTCGACCGTGGCGGGCGTGAGGCGAGCGGGATCATGGCGCAAATCTAGCTATGTAGAGATGGCCCGGTCAACGCCGCTGCTGGTTGACTGGCGGCATGACTCTGTACAACCCCGCCGTCTTCCCCGAGCCCGCTTCCGGCCCGTCGACGCCCCCGCCCGGGCGGAAGACCGGGAACGGACTCGGTCTCGCGTCCCTCATCATCGGCATCGTCGCGCTCATCGGCGCCGCGATCCCGATCGTGAACTACGTCTCGGGCTTCGTCGCCTTCGTGGGTCTGGTGCTCGGAGTGATCGCCCTGTTCCTGAAGAACCGGACCCGCAAGGCCGCGATCGCCGGCACGGCCTTGAACCTGGTGGCGCTGATCCTGTCGATCGTGCTCGCCGTGATCTACACGGCCGGCTTCGTCACCGGCGTCACGAACGCCGTCGAGGACGCCGAGTCGAGCCGCGCACCCCTGTCGGAGAGCACGGAATCGGCCGGCCCCACCCGGACCCTCCTCCTCGAGGTCACCGGCGACGCCCCGGACGCCTCCATCGGCTGGGCCACCTCGAGCGACCTCGCCGACGGCACCGCGGCCGCCGCCGATCAGCCCCTCCCCTTCACGAAGGAGGTGCAGGTGCCCGCCGCGGGCGAGTTCGCCGTGCAGGTCCAGTCCCTCACCGCGACCACCGGCGCCGACGACACCGGCGCGATCACCTGCCGCATCACCCTCGACGGCGAGGTCATCGCGGAGCAGACGAGCACCGGCGCGTTCGCGGCGGCGTTCTGCATGGGGACGTCGGAGTGACCCGCGCGCTGTGAACGAGCTTCTCGCCGCGATCGTCGGCGCTGTGGTCGGAGCCGGCGCCACGCTGTACATCGAGTCCTGGCGGCAGAGCGCCACGGACCGCCAGCGCGAGTGGGGCGCACTCGACCTGCTCCTCCTCGATCTGGGGCGGCGGCGCGTGTTCCTGATCCCCGACCGCCGCCGGATCCCGTCCCCCGACATCACCGCTGGTTCGGACTTCGACCGCATGCGGAGGTCCGTGCTGAGCATCCGAGAGGAGATCCGCGCCACGATTCGGGAGGTGCGCACCGGGTCACCCGCTCGCGCACCGCTCCGCGCTATGTACCGCTCGTGCAACGCGTACCTCGAGACCGTGGAAGCCGATCCTCCGGAGTACTGGATCGCTGCCGACGACCTCCGCATCGCGCTGGAGGGAGAGGCACGCGCAATCACGGACCATCGGAAGACCAAGGTCGAGTTCGTCGCTCCGGGGTCTGAAGCGGTCTGAGGCAGGTCTGCACACCGGCGGCGGACCCCCACCGTTCACAACGAAGGAAGGATGCCTCTCGGACACGCAGATCCCGGTGATCTGCGGCCTCGATGAGGCGATCCTTCCTTCGTTGTGAACCGCGAACCCCGTTACTTGCGGAACATGCGCGCCGTGGTCTCGAAGAGGCCCTTCACCGGGCGCTGCTGCTCGCCCTGCTGGGCGCCGAGGATGATGATGACCGAGGTCAGCACCGGGATCAGCCACTGGGTGGCCTTCTGCACGCGGAGGGCGGTCGTCAGCTCGGCCGAGTTCTGCGGCGCGGCCTCGGTGACGCCCTCGGCGCCCTCGTCGATGTGCTTGGCCTGAGTCGCTCCGGCGATCGCGGCGGTGACCGACGCGGCGCCGGCGAGACCGGTGACGACGGTCTTGATGATCGTGTTGGTGCGGCTCTCCTGCTGGTTCGCGAGGCGGGTCTTGTTCGCGAGGATCAGGCCGATGCCTCCGACGCCGTGGGCGATGATCGCGGCGAACTGCACCGGGCTCCAGCGAGCCCAGCCGACCGACGCGACGCGGAGGCGCTCGGACGGGTCGGAGGAGGTCGCGGCGGCTCCGTTCAGCCCGACGGCGCCCATGAGGGATCCGCCGAACCAGGCGGCGGCGCCGAGGTCGTGGAGGCTGCGGACGAGCGTGTTCCGTGACGGCATGCGTGTCTCTTCTCTTCTCAGTCGACAGGCGGGAGCTCTGGCCCCCGTATACGGGCGACGCTACGCGTGGGCGGGGGTGTGCGGTCGGGGCTTGACCTCTCCCCGCGCAGCCGCTCTGGTAGGAGCACGAGGGCGCCGGGCGCCCGCGACAGGAGGAGCGACATGCCGGATCAGGACGAGCAGCGGAGCATCCGCGACGACTTCCACGAGGCCGTGAACATGACGGCGAAGGAGATCGAGAGCTGGCTCGAGACCGACGAGTCGAAGGAGGTCGGCCAGAAGTCCGGCGGCGGCGAATCGGTCGGCCACCACAGCGGCCGCCGCATCATCGAGATCCTCGGCACCAAGCAGGCCGACCTCAGCGACGACGACTACGCCCACATGAAGAAGGTCGTCGGCTACGTGCACCGGCACTCGGCGCAGCGTCCGGACGGGGACGTGACGGAGACGAAGTGGCGGTACTCGCTGATGAACTGGGGGAACGACCCGCTGAAGAAGTGACAGGGGTCCAGCCTGTCGGCGACCATGATCGTCGGATGGAGATTCTCGAGGTCGTGGCCGCCGTCATCACCGACGGGGATCGCATCCTCGCCTGCCGACGCAGTCCGGAGAAGTCGGCGGGCGGTCTGTGGGAGTTCCCGGGCGGGAAGATCGAACCTGGGGAGACGCCTGAGCAGGCACTCGAGCGGGAGATCGCGGAAGAGCTCGGAGTCGTCGTCGCCGTAGGCGACCTGCTGACGGTTGACGACACCGCAGTAGGCGCTCGCATCATCCGGTTGAGCTGCTGGTGGACGACTTTGCGCGGTGACCCGCCGTTGACGAGCACGGATCACGATGCGCTTCGCTGGCTGACTCGGGACGAGTTGCCTGCCCTCGAGTGGGCCACCCCGGATCTTCCTGCTGTGGCGAAGCTCACCGCAAAGGCCTAAGCCTCGATCAGCTCGAACTCCTCGCCGTGCCGCACGGCCGTAATGATGTTCAAGCTCGTGATGAGTTGCTGGAGGTCCACCTCGGGGTGGCCAGGAAGCAGGATGACCGGAACAGCCGCGAGCCCCTTCTCGTTGGCGACATGGGCGTAGTCGAGGACCTGCCCGATTGCCGTTCGCACGTACGAGCGCGCGGTCGACTTCTTCGCCTCCACGATCCAGCCACTGGTCGTCACGTAGAGATCCGGCTCGATGCGCGAAGAACCAACCGGAAGTGTCAGTCGACTGGGAGGAGTACCATTCCTCGTCAGCCATTCGCCGAAGGCCGCTTGAAGCTCGAATTCGACACGGGAGACAACTCGCTCGTCGATCGGTGCTGACTCCTCTCCTGCCACGACGATGTCGGAATAGGCGGGAGCTGCCCACTCGCTGACGTGAGCATCGGCGGGCTTCGCACCGCCGTAAGCGGGCAGCGTCGTGACGTCGGCATCGACCGGGAGCAGATTGAAGATGATCCCCCCGGCGCAACGTTCCCTCGTTGTCCGGGATGATCTCGTAGCGATAGGTCGGAAGGCCTGTTGTAAACGCTCCGATATACGTGACGCGGGTGTTCTGGACCGTGAAAAGCCGGATGATTCGACCATTCTTGGCCGCATCCCGGAGGGCAAGGTTTCCGCGAAGGAACACCTGATCTCCCACCTGACCCTCACCCGTGTAGGAGTAGGAACCGTCCTCCCGCAGGCCTTCGAACCTGTCGTAGCCGTGCCGTGCGCCTTTCGCGGGATCAGTGAAGATGAAGATCTCACCGAGAGATCGCGGAGTGGAGATTCCGCCCTGCTGCTGGCCTCCATACGCTCGATGAACGGCGCGACGCAGCACCTGGTCACCGACGGAAAGGGAGAACCGTGGGATCTCGACTGGTTCCATCCGGAGGCGATCGCGAACAGCATCCGCTTGCTCATCGCTGAGTTCCCAGCGCGTCGTGCCGATGTCGAGAGTTCCGAAGAATTCTCGGAGAACGTCGCGAATTCGTTTCTGCGGAACTCCGAGCTCGAGTGATAGATCGGCCGGGGTGAGGGTGGGCATGAGCCCGACATTACGAAGAGCGGATTCGAACGCCGGCGAATATCGCTCGTGTTATAACCACCATCCACTCGGCGAAGACGAGCATGCTTCGAATCGCAGCTCGGCGAGCGTGAGAGGGGCCGCTTCCTGCTCAGCTCCGTTGAGCATCACGAGGCTGCCGGCTTGGTCCGAACGGTCACGCCAGGCGATCCCCGCCAGTACCGAATCGTTACCGAGAGAGCGCTCTCTTCCGGTCTATCCTGGCCAGGCACGCCGCGACGGCCCGCCTCCGCGACCAGCCGATCCTCCACTCGCCGATCACCGGCCCGCCGATCCCACTCACTGAGGAGTACCCATGCGATCGTCCCTGCACCGCCGTCTCACCCTTCCGGTCGCCGTTCTGACGGCCGCCGGACTCGCGCTCGCGGGCTGCTCGAGCAGCAGCGACCCGAACGACCCGAACGCGGGCGGCGGCTCCGGCGGCGGCTCGGTCGGCACCGCCGACGGGGTCGTGAACGTCTACGGCACCATCAACGGCGATGAGGCGACGCTCCTCGAGGAGTCCTGGGCGGACTGGGAGGAGGAGTCGGGCATCGACATCAAGTACACGGGCGACAAGGGCTTCGAGCAGCAGATCGGCATCAAGGTGCAGGGTGGCGACACTCCGGACCTAGCGATCTTCCCGCAGCCGGGACTGCTGGCCGACACGGTGGCCTCGGGGAAGGTGAAGGAGCTACCCGAGGGCGCTCTGACGAACGTCCAGAACAACTGGTCGGAGGACTGGCAGAAGTACGGCCAGGTCGACGGCACGCAGTACGGCGCTCCGCTGATGGCGAGCGTGAAGGGCTACGTCTGGTACTCCCCCGCGAAGTTCGCGGAGTGGGGCGTCTCGGTTCCGACGACCTGGGACGAGATGGAGGCGCTCGGGAAGACGATCGCCGAGAAGAGCGGCGGGCCGTCGTGGTGCGCCGGCTTCGCCTCCGATGCCGCGTCGGGCTGGCCGGGAACGGACTGGATCGAGGACGCGGTGCTGCGCGAAGCCGGCCCCGATGTCTACGACCAGTGGGTCTCGGGCGATGTGCCCTTCACCGACCCCCAGATCAAGGCGGCGTTCGACTCCGTCGGCTCGATCCTCCTCGACCCGACGCTCGTCAACGCGGGCTACGGCGACGTCTCGTCGATCAACTCGACCGCGTTCGGCGACGTCGCGCAGAACATCGCGAACGACTCCTGCGCGCTGACCCACCAGGCGTCGTTCTTCGAGGGCTTCATCATCGGCGCCGACGCGACGGTGGCGGAGGACGGCGACGTGTGGGCGTTCCTCACTCCGCCGATCAGCGCCGAGGACGACCAGGCCGTGACCGGCGGTGGCGAGTTCGTCGCCGCGTTCGCCGACGACGAGGACACCGCGAAGGTGCAGGAGTACCTCGCGAGCGCCGACTGGGCCAACAGCCGCGTCGCGCTCGGCGGAGTCATCTCGGCCAACAAGGGACTCGACCCCGAGAACGCGAGCAGTGAGCTGCTGAAGGACTCGATCGCGATCCTGCAGAGCGAGGACACCACGTTCCGCTTCGACGCGTCCGACCTGATGCCCAAGGCCGTCGGCTCGGACAGCTTCTTCAAGGGGATCGTCGACTGGGTCGACGGCTCGAGCACGGACCAGGTCCTCGAGTCCATCCAGGCCGGGTACACCTCCTAGGAGGAGTCGCCCGCTCCAGGGAACCCCGGACCGTCGAGAGAGCCCGCAGCTGCGGGTTCCCTCGACGGGCCGGGGTTCCCTCGTTCAGGCGTGCGGGTGCGGGTGCGTCCGCTCGAGCGACGCCCCCTCGATGTCGACGTCGGGCAGCAGCCGATCGAGCCACCGGGGCAGCCACCAGGCGGAGCGGCCCAGCAGGTGCATCAGGGCGGGCATCAGCAGCATCCGGACGACGAAGGCGTCGAGGAGCACGCCGAACGCGAGGCCGAAGCCCATCGAGCGGATGATGGTCGACTCCGAGAAGATGAAGCCCCCGAACACCGCCACCATGATCAGCGCGGCGGCGATCACGACGGACTTGCCGGCCTGGAAGCCCTGCGCCACGGCGAGGCGGGCGTTCGCGCCGTGCACGTACGCCTCCCGCATCCCCGACGCGAGGAAGAGCTGGTAGTCCATCGCGAGCCCGAAGAGGATGCCGACGAGGATCACGGGCAGGAAGCTCAGGATCGGGCCGGTGGCGTGCAGGCCGATCAGGTCGGCGCCCCAGCCGAACTGGAACACCGCGGTGATCAGGCCGTAGGTCGCGAACAGCGACAGGATGAAGCCTCCCGTGGCGATGACCGGGACGAGCAGCGAGCGGAACACCATGATCATGATGAGCAGCGAGAGCCCGACGACGACCGCCAGGTAGGTCGGCAGGACCGCGTTCAGCCCCTCCGAGATGTCGATGTTGGTCGCGGCCTGGCCGGCGACTCCGAGCACGATGCCGTCGCCCACCGGAGGGAGGTCGCGGAGGTCCTGCACGAGCTGCTCGGTGGAGGCGCTGTTGGGGCCCTCGGCGGGCAGCACCTGGAAGGCCAGGAGCGTGCCGTCGTCGGACGTGGCGACGGGCGCGACGGCGACCACGTCGTCCTCCTCCGAGATCGTGCGGGCGATGTCGACCTGCGTGCGCAGCAGGTCGTCGTCGGCGACTCCGCTCGGCACGGACGCGCTGACGAGCAGCGGGCCGTTCGCGCCGGCGCCGAACTCGTCGCCCACGATCTCGAAGGCGCGGGCGCTGGTCGAGCCCTCGGGCTCGCTGGAGCCGTCGGGCAGGCCGAGGCGCATCGAGAGCGACGGGATCGCGATGATCAGCAGGGCGACGATCGTGCCGACGACCGTGACGACGGCGCGGACGGTCGACATGGGCCGGGCGGGCGGGAGCACCTTCTGCTCACCGATGGCGGCGCGGGCCTTGCGGCGCAGGAGTCGCGTGCCGAGGAGGCCGAGGATCGCGGGTGCGAGGGTGATCGCGATGAGCACGGCCACCGCGACGCAGATCGCGCCGACGGTGCCCATGAGCGCGAGGAACGGGATGCCGGTGATGTTCAGGGCGAGCAGTGCGACGACGACGGTCGAGCCGGCGAAGACGACCGCGGTGCCGGAGGTGCCGTTGGCCAGTCCGATCGACTCGCGGACCTCGACTCCCGCGAGCAGCTGCCTCCGGTGCCGGTTCACGATGAAGAGGGAGTAGTCGATGCCGACCGCGAGGCCGAGCATCACGCCGAGGACCGGGGTGACCGACGCCATGTCGATGACGCCGGAGAAGGCGAGCGAAGCGGTGACGCCCACGCCGACTCCGACCAGGGCAGTCACGATCGGCAGGGCCGCGGCGACGAGGGAGCCGAGCATCACGATGAGGACGACCGCCGCGAACACGAGGCCGACGACCTCGCCGACTCCGAAGATCTGCGGGACGCCCTGGGCGAGGTCGGTCGCGAAGCTGACGTCGGCGCCGGCGACCGGGGACTCCTCGAAGTGGTCGACGACGCCCTGCTTGACCTCCTCGGACAGCTCGAGGCGCGGATCGGTGAACGAGATGTTCACGATGGCAGTGGAGCCGTCGTCGGACACGACCCCGATGCCGTCGGCGTAGCCGAGCAGCTCCTCGCCGAGGTCGAGGGGCTCGGCGCCGGCCTCGAGCTCCTGGCGCGAGGCGTCGAGGGTCGCCTGCTGCTCATCGAGGAGCGCCTTCTGCGGGTCGAGCTGAGCCTGCTGCGCGTCGATCGCCGCGAGCTGCTGCGCCGGCGCACCGGCCGCCACGGCCTGCTCGCGGGCGGCGGTGAGCTGCTGCTGCGCGGCGTCGAGCTGCGCGCGGCCGGCGTCGAGCTGCGCCTGCCCGGCCTCCAGCTGCTCCTCCCCCGCCTCGAGCTGCGCGCGGCCGTCGGCCAGCTGCGCGGCTCCGTCGAGCTGCGACTGCCGCGCCTGGAACGGATCGACGACCGCGGCCACCCCGTCGAGGTCGGCGGCGGAGGCGGCGAGCGCCGAGATCGCGGACTCCTGCTCGGCGGTCAGGGCCGAGCCGTCGTCGGTGCGGTAGACGACCGTGCCGGTGCCGCCCGCCGTGTCGGGCAGCTTCTCGGCGAGCTGGTCGGTGACCGCGCCGGACGCCGTGCCCGGGATGTCGAAGCTGTTGGTCAGCGTGCCGCCGGCCGCGAGGAACGCGCCCACCGAGACTCCGAGGATCACGACCCAGGCGACGATCACCGCCCACGCGCGACGAGCGGCGAACGAGCCGAGACGGAAGAGCAGGGTGGCCACGGAGGTCTCCTGACGTGCGAGGGAAGGGGGGACGCGCTAGATCATACGGTACGTCTCGTCTAGGCATTGGGAGTAGCCTGAGAACATGACGGAGCATCGGAGCGGCCCGGTCCGCAGCGTCGCGGCGCGCGAATCGGTCCTCGAGGCGACGGCGCGGCTCTTCGCTCAGCAGGGCTGGGACCACCTCACGATGGAGGGCATCGCCAAGGAGGCGGGTGTCTCGAAGCAGACGGTCTACCGCTGGTGGCCCTCACGCGGGGCGCTGATCGCCGACTGCATGATCGACGGCCGCCTCGTCGCGATCGAGATCGAGATCGCCGACACGGGCGACCTGCGCCGCGACCTGGAGGACTGGCTCACGCCGATCCTGGAGCTCGCGGCGACCGAGCAGGGCACGACCCTCATCCGCTCGCTCGTCGCCGCCGGGTCCGAGGACGCCGCGGTCGGCGAGCGGCTCATCGACGCGTTCGGCGTCGACCAGACGCTGTCGGAGCGGTTCGCGAGCGCGGTGCGCGCCGGTCAGCTGCCCGAGGACACCCCGGTCGACGAGATCGGCTACGCGATCCTCGGCGCGATCGTCCTGCCGACAGTCGGCCGGCGGCAGAGCGTGCCGGCATCGGTGCGGCGGCTGGTCGACTTCCTGGTGCGGCCGGCCTAGCGGCCCGTCAGGACGAGGAGCGGTCCGACCCGTGTGGAGCGACGGGCGCGAAGCCCTGCTCGCGAAGCAGGTGCTTGACGCCGTCGTGCTCGTCGAAGAGGTAGGCCCGCGCGAGCAACTCGGTGAAGCGGCGCGCCGCCGTCGGGTCCTGCTCGTCCACGGGAACCGTGAGCGTGCGGGGCGGTTGCTCGCGGATCACCAGAGCGTTGGCCACGAGGATCGCGGTCCTCTTGTTCCCGTCCATGAAGGGCTGGGCCTTCGCCAGGTGCACGAACAGGTCCAGCGCCTGCTCGGATGTGTCGGCCTCCGCCAGGGCCCGATCGACGATCCGCTGCACTCCGACGAGGTCGGGGGCCGCGGGCTCGTGCCGGCCGAACGGCGTGCTGACACCGATCCTGTCGTCGTCGCGGCGGAACCGCCCGGGATGCAGCGCGGCGCTGCGGGTGAGCTGCGCGTTCACGTCGCGGACGTACGCGGCATCGATCGGTCGGTCGCGGGTGTCGATGATGAACTGCGACGCGTCGCGGAGATCCTCCAGCAGCGCGAGGTCCGAGCGCGAGGTGACGCCCGTCAGATCGCCCGACCGCAGGAAGTTCTCGGTGTCGAGGCGTCCGGTGGACAGGCCGTCGAAGACCTTGCCAGACGAGTACACGACAGCGGCGAGGTCGGCGACCACGAGGTCGGTCATGAGCGGCCCCTTCCTCGAACAGCGGATGCGCGCTCGACTCTACCCAGACGCAGCGATCAGTCCCCCGTCGGGAACGGGTCGGAGTAGCGGGCCCAGGCCCGCGGCCCCGCCAGCAGCTCGGACGGGGTCAGCAGGCACTCCGCGAGCGCCGACGTGACCCGCCGCGTCTCGAGCGAGAGGCCGTAGAGCACCAGCTCCTGCCCGGTGACGACCTCCGAGAGATCGAGGTCGGCGGGGGTCGGCGAGAGGCCGAGCACCTCCCCCACGCTCGACCACGACAGGGCGCGCTCGGCGCGAGTGGCCAGGGTGACGAGGCCGCGCGAGCGCACGACGTCGCCGACGCGCTGCGGGAACTGCTCGACGAGCGCGCCGAGGCGGCCCGGGTGGAACGGCCGCGGGTCGCGGAAGACGACGGTGCCGAGCGGCACCTCCGACGAGAGGCGCAGTGCCCGGCGCCCGCCGAGCTCGCCGATCCAGCCGGGCGCGCGCCGCACGCGCCGGAGCGCCTCGACCGGCACCGGAGGCGGCACGACGCGGCCGGCGGTGAGCGCGGCGAGCGAGACGGCCGACGCGGAGGGGGCGAGGAGGGCGATCAGGGCGAGACCGGCCTCGTGGGCGGCCCGCTGCCCCTCCGCCGGGCCCGCGACGACGACGAGGGTGCTCCACTCGAGCTGCTCGACGAGCCGCTCGACGGCGGTCACGCCGGGCTCGGGACCCGAGAAGTCGTCCGCGGTCCGCACCGCGGACCAGAGGGCGGCCGGCTCGACCACCGTCACCACGTGCCCGAGGCAGAGCGGCGCGCAGCCGTCCTCGAGGAGCGCGGCGAGCTGCTCGAGCGGGGCGTGATCGGAGGTGGTGCCCGGTCCGCAGAAGTGCACGAACGCGGCCGCCTCCACGGGCTCGAGCTGACGGTCGTTCTCGACGACGTGGCCCTCGAGACGCAGGGCGAGCAGCGCGGCGATGCGGCGGCGCCGCTCCGGGTCGCCGTCGCTGACGATCGAGACGACGGAGCGCTCGGCTGGCATGGGTCCTCCTCCTGGCCCGGTCGGCACCGGACGGGCATACCCTACTATCGAGAACTGTTCTCATTAACATCCACAGCACGGAGGAACGCATGAAGGTCCGCAATTCGCTCAAGAACCTCAAGGACCAGCCCGGCTCGCAGATCGTGCGGCGCCGCGGCCGGGTGTTCGTGATCAACAAGCAGAACCCGCGACTGAAGGCGCGGCAGGGCTGACACCGGGAGTCACATCGATTCGACCCCGGCCGGGCGGGCTGCTTCACTACCTAGCATGAGTAGGGATTGCATCGTCGTCGGGGCCGGTCTGTTCGGGACCGCCACCGCGCTGCACCTCGCGCGAGCGGGAGCGCGGGTCGTGCTGGTCGACTCCGGAGCCGCGGCGCACGGCACCACCGCCGCGGGGGCCGGCTTCGTCGGCCTCTGGGCCGCGGGCTACGCCTGGTACTGGAACGAGTCGGAGCGCGACCTCGAGCAGTACGGCATCGACTTCTACCGCGGGCTCGCCGGGCCGATCCACCTGCGCGAGACGGGCAGCGCCTGGCTCGCGGTGACGGAGGAGGGGGTCCGCGACCACCTCGGGCCCCTCGCCGCGCATCCGCTGCGCCCCGAGGGGGCCCGGTCGCTCTCGCCCGACGAGGCGGCCGAGCTCGTCCCGGGCCTCGACCCGGCGGCCGTCGTCGGCGGCTTCGTGCACCCCGGCGGCATCCAGATCAGCGCTCCGGATGCGGGGCTCGCGCTCGTCGCCGCCGCCCGCGCCCCGGGGGTCGAGGTGATCGAGCACACCGCCGTCGCCGAGGTCGTCGCGGCGGACGGGCGCGCGAGCGGGGTGCGCACGGCCGACGGTCGGGTCCTCGGCGCCGACGCGGTCGTGCTCGCCGCGGGGTCGTGGACGAACGCGCTGCTCGCCCCGCTCGGCCGGCGGCTGCCGCTGGCGCGGGTCGTCGCGAGCCGGCTGACCACGCGGCCCTTCGGCCTCCCTCCGCTGCCCACACTGATGCTGCCCGAGCTCGACGGCCTCTGGGTGCGCGAGCACCTCGGCGGCCTCACCTACGGCAACGGCGTCGGCTACGAGGCGCTCGGCGAGGCCGCGGCCGACCGCCGCCCGCAGCGCACCGACCTGATCGAGCGGATGGACGCGCACCTCGCGCCGATCCTCGCCCGCCTGCTCCCCTCCTCCGCCGACGCGGTGCGCGACACCGAGTGGACCCAGGGCGTCGTCTCGTACACCGCCGACCGGCGCTTCCTCGCGGGCCCGATCCCCGAGCTGCCCGGGCTGTTCGTCGCCGCGGGCGACAACGAGAGCGGAGTGACGCACGGGCCCGGCCTCGGCCGTCTCGTCGCCGAGCTCGTGCTCGAGGGCCGCAGCAGCCTGGGCGACGCGAGCCGGTACGCGCCCGGCCGCTTCGCTCCGCAGCCCTTCGCCGACGAGGCCGCCGTGCTCGCCGCGATGCCGCCCCGGCGCGAGGTCGACGCGGAGGCGGCGCGATGAGCGGCCGCGACGTCGTCGTCGTCGGCGCGGGGCTGGTCGGAGCCGCGGCCGCGCGCTCCCTCGCCGAGCGCGGCGACCGCGTGATCGTGTTCGAGCGCTTCGAGCGCGGCCACGACCGCGGCTCCTCCCACGGCGAGACGCGCATCTTCCGCCGCGGCTACCCGCAGGACGACTACCGCGCCCTCACCGGCCGCGCCGCCCGCGAGTGGGCCCGGCTCGAGCGCGAGAGCGGGCGGAGCCTCTTCACCGCCACGGGAGCGATCGACCACGGCGACGCCGAGGCCCTGCGCGGGATCGAGGACGCGTTCGCGCGCGACGACATCGCCGTGGAGCGCGTCGACGCCGCCGAGGCCTCGCTCCGCTGGCCGGGGCTCCGCTTCGAGACCGACGTGCTGCTGCACCCCGAGGGCGGGCGGCTCGACGCGGCCGCCGCGATCGAGGCGCTGCTGGCATCGGCCGAGGCGCACGGAGCGATCGTCCGCGAGCGCGCGGGCGTGCAGAGCATCGAGGAGCGCGACGGAGGCGTGCGGGTCGTCACCGACGAGGGCCCGCTCACCGCCGACGCCGTCGTCGTGGCCGGCGGATCGTGGAGCCCGGCACTCGTGGGCGGACTGGTCGAGGCGGCGGGCCGGCACCTTCCTCCGCTGCGCGTGACCCAGGAGCAGCCCGTGCACGTCACGACGGAGCTGCCGCTGGACGCGTGGCCGAGCTTCGTGCACCACCGCGGCGACCGGCCCGTGATCTACGGACTCGCGACCCCCGGAGTCGGCGTGAAGGTCGGCGAGCACGGCACCGGACGCGTCGTCGACCCCGACCACCGCGACTTCCGCCCCGAGCCCGAGCGGCACGCGCGCCTCGTCGCCTACCTCGAGGAGTGGCTGCCCGGCGTCGACGCGGCGAGCGCCGAGGCGATCAGCTGCCTCTACGACACCACCCCCACCGAGGACTTCGTGATCGACCGGGTCGGGCGGGTGGCGCTGGCCACCGGCTTCTCGGGCCACGGCTTCAAGTTCGGGCCGGTCCTCGGCGACCTGCTCGCCGAACTGGTCGACGGGGGCGAGCCGCTGGCCCGCTTCCGGCTCGGCTGAGTCCCCTTCCCCTTCCCTCCGACGAAAGCAGCAGCATGCACTCCTCCCGCGCACTCGGCGCACTCGCCCTGCTCGGCACGACCGCCCTCCTCGCCGCCTGCACCGGCGCGAGCGACGGCGCCGGCTCCTCCGACCGCCTCGTGATCGGCACGACCGACTCCATCGTCTCGCTCGACCCGGCCGGCGCCTGGGACCGCGGCAGTTTCACTCCGCAGAACCAGATCTACCAGCACCTGCTGAGCTACGAGGACGGCGACACCACGCCGGTTCCGGAGGCCGCGGAGGAGTGCGGGTTCGACGACCCGACGACGTACCGCTGCTCGATCGCGCCCGGGCTGACGTTCTCGAACGGCGACGAGCTGACCGCGTCGGACGTCGTGTTCTCGTTCCAGCGCGTGGTCGACATCGCGGCCGACAACGGGCCCTCCCCTCTGCTCGCGAACATGGAATCGGTGGCGCAGGACGGCGAGGACGTGGTGTTCACGCTCGCGGTGCCGGACGACCAGACCTGGCCGTACGTGCTCTCGAGCATGGCCGGTCCGATCGTGGACGAGGAGGTGTACCCCGCCGACGAGCTGCTGGGGGACGCCGACGTGATCGGCTCGGGCCCCTACGCGGTCGAGAGCTACGAGGACGGCGGCCTGCTGCTGCTCGCGGCGAACGAGGCCTACTCGGGCGACGCTCCCGTGACCGCGCAGGTCGTGCTGAAGCCGTACACCTCGTCGACGAACCTGCGCCTGGACGTCGAGAACGGCGGAGTCGACGTGGCCTACCGCTCGCTCACCGCGACCGACGTCGAGGACCTGCGCGACGACTCCGATCTTCAGGTCGTCGACGGCCCGGGCGGCTCGGTGCGCTTCCTCACCTTCAACGTGACCACGCAGCCGGGCGGCACTCCGGAGCAGAAGCTCGCGATCCGCCAGGCCGTCGCGTCGCTCGTCGACCGCGAGGAGCTGGCGGAGCAGGTCTACCGCGGCACGTACGCACCCGCCTACTCCGTCGTGCTCGACGGGCAGACCGGCGCGACGGAAGCGTTCGCCGACGCCTACGGAGCGACTCCCGACCCGGACGCGGCCGCCGCGCTGCTCGCCGCCGCCGGGGTGCCGGTGCCCGTCGCCCTGCCGATCCAGTACACGAGCGACCACTACGGGCCCGACTCGGCCCAGGAGTACGCGCTGGTGAAGTCGCAGCTCGAGGAGTCCGGGCTGTTCACGGTCGACCTGCAGTCGACGGAGTGGACCAGCTACGTCACCGAGCTGGTGCCCGAGTCGGGCTACCCCGCGTACCAGCTCGGCTTCTTCCCGGACTACCCGGACCCCGACAACTTCCTCCGCGCGGCGTACTCGTCGACCGGCTCCTCGGTCGCGAACGGCTACGCGAGCGCCGAGGTCGACGCGCTGATCGACACGGAGGCGACGGCCACGGACCTCGGGGCGCGCACGGCCGCGATCCAGGAGCTGCAGCGCGTGACGGCGGCCGACGCGCCGATCGTCCCGCTGCTGCAGGGCCGCGAGACGGTCGTGGCGGCGGCCGGAGTGACGGGTCTGGAGGACACGCTGGACGCGACGTACCTGTTCCGGTTCTCGGCACTGGGGAAGTAGGGGCGCGCTGCAACCGAGGGAGCCCCGGACCGTCGAGACGTCCCGCTACTGCGGGCTCCCTCGACGGGTCGGGGTTCCCT
>Ga0308159_1002554_pt1 | contig 20733 bp, 21 predicted proteins | sample PhyCR1_FD_201040 | JGI IMG/M metagenome (GOLD analysis project Ga0308159, IMG submission 201040) | Phyllosphere microbial communities from UC Gill Tract Community Farm, Albany, California, United States - DLSLC.R1 | ecosystem: Host-associated > Plants > Phyllosphere > Unclassified | place: USA... | reverse complement strand
GCAAGTCCACGTTCCTGCGCTGCATCAATCTGCTGGAAAACCCGCACCAGGGCCAGATTCTGGTGGCCGGGGAAGAACTCAAGCTCAAAACCGCGAAAAACGGCGAACTGGTTGCCGCCGACGGCAAGCAGATCAATCGCCTGCGCTCCGAGATTGGTTTTGTATTTCAAAACTTTAATCTGTGGCCGCACATGAGCGTGCTCGACAACGTCATCGAAGCCCCGCGTCGCGTGCTCGGCCAGAGCAAGGCCGAAGCCATCGAAGTCGCCGAAGCACTGCTGGCCAAGGTCGGCATCGCCGACAAGCGCCACGCCTATCCCGCGCAACTGTCTGGCGGTCAGCAACAACGCGCGGCCATCGCCCGCACATTGGCGATGCAGCCGAAGGTGATCCTGTTCGACGAGCCCACCTCCGCGCTTGACCCGGAAATGGTTCAGGAAGTACTTAGTGTCATCCGCGCATTGGCCGAAGAAGGCCGCACCATGTTGCTCGTGACCCACGAAATGGGCTTCGCCCGTCAGGTTTCCAGCGAAGTGGTGTTCCTTCATCAGGGCCTTATAGAAGAGCAAGGATCGCCACAGCAGGTGTTCGAAAACCCGCTTTCGGCGCGCTGCAAACAATTCATGTCCAGCAACCGCTAACGGAGCAACATGCATGCAGAATTTCAAAAAGGTCTTCCTGGCTGCCGCCGTCACCCTGGCGTTCAGCGCCGGTGCCATGGCTGAGACACTGAAGATGGGCATCGAAGCGGCCTACCCGCCGTTCAACAACAAAGACGCCAGCGGTCAAGTGGTCGGCTTCGACAAGGAAATCGGCGACGCCCTGTGCGCGAAGATGAAAGTCGAGTGCACCGTCGTGACTTCCGACTGGGACGGCATCATCCCCGCCCTGAATGCGAAGAAGTTCGACTTCCTGATCTCCTCACTGTCGATCACCGAAGAGCGCAAGGGCGCGGTGGACTTCACCGACCCGTACTACTCGAACAAGCTGCAGTTCATCGCACCGAAAAACGTCGATTTCAAAACCGACAAGGATTCGCTCAAAGGCAAGAAGATCGGTACCCAGCGCGCGACGCTGGCCGGCATCTGGCTGGAGGATACGTACGGTGATGACATCTCGGTCAGCCTCTACGACACCCAGGAAAACGCCTACCTCGACCTGACCTCCGGTCGCGTCGACGCGATCCTCGCCGACAAGTACGCCAACTACGACTGGCTGAAAACCGACGCTGGCAAGAACTATGAGTTCAAGGGCGACCCGGTCGTCGAAAGCGACAAGATCGGCATCGCCGTGCGCAAGGGTGACCCACTGCGCGAGAAGCTGAACGCCGCGCTGAAGGAAATCGTCGCTGACGGTACCTACAAGAAAATCAACGACAAGTACTTCCCGTTCAGCATCTATTGATCTGACCTGTCGGACTGGCGCTGTGACCAAGCGGCGCCGGCTCCCGACTTTGCCTGCCGCAATTTGAACAGAAATCCATGATTATCGACCTCTACGGATTCGGCCCGGCGCTTGCTGCCGGCGCGCTGATGACCGTCCAACTGGCCCTCACCGCCCTGTGCCTGGGCCTGGTGCTCGGCCTGCTCGGCGCCTTGGCCAAGACATCCCCGTACAAGCCGTTGCAGTGGCTTGGCGGCACTTATTCGACACTGGTACGTGGCGTTCCGGAATTGCTCTGGGTGCTGTTGATCTACTTCGGTACCATCAACACGATGAATGCCATTGGCGCATATTTTGGTCATCCCGAACTGGCGCTAAGCCCCTTTGTCGCGGGCGTAACCGCTCTGGGCCTGTGTTTCGGCGCCTATGCCACGGAAGTATTTCGCGGTGCCATCCTGGCTATTCCGAAAGGTCACCGAGAGGCAGGCCTGGCGTTGGGCCTGTCGAAATGGCGAATCTTCACCAGACTCATCATGCCGCAGATGTGGCGGATTGCCCTGCCGGGTCTGGGTAACCTGTTCATGATTCTGATGAAAGACACTGCGCTGGTATCGGTCATCGGACTGGAAGAAATCATGCGCAATGCGCAGAACGCCGTAACCTTCGCCAAACATCCATTTACTTTCTTTCTGGTCGCAGCCTTTATTTATCTGGGCCTGACGATCCTGGCCATGACCACTATGCACTTCCTGGAAAAACGCGCCGCTCGCGGCCTGGTGAGGACGCCTTAATGGAATGGGAAGTCATCTACAAGTGGCTGCCAAAGTTCTTTCAAGGCGCCGTCCTGACACTTGAGCTTGTGAGCATTGCCGTAATTCTGGGGCTGTTGCTGGCGATTCCATTGGGAATTGCTCGCTCTTCCAAGCTCTGGTTCGTGCGCGCAGTTCCTTATGCGTACATCTTCTTTTTTCGTGGTACGCCGTTGCTCGTGCAACTGTTTCTGGTCTATTACGGGCTCGCTCAGTTTGAAGCCGTACGCAACAGTTTCATGTGGGTCTATCTGCGCGAACCCTTCTGGTGCGCCGTGGCCACCATGACCTTGCACACAGCAGCCTATATCGCCGAGATCCTGCGAGGCGCCATCCAGGCCATCCCGCCAGGCGAAATTGAAGCCGCACGGGCATTGGGCATGTCCAGAGCCAAGGCCATGTTCTATATCGTGCTACCCCGTGCCGCGCGCATCGGCCTGCCGGCGTATAGCAACGAAGTGATTCTGATGCTCAAGGCCAGCTCTCTGGCGAGCACGGTGACGTTACTCGAGCTCACTGGTATCACCCGCACAATCATTGCTCGCAACTACCTGAACGTTGACATGTTCTTTACCGCCGGCGTCATCTATTTGTTGATGTCGTTTGTTCTGGTTCAGGCATTCAAGCAGCTAGAGCGCTGGCTGCGCGTCGATGCCTGCCAGGGCCGCTGAATCTTCCGACGTGCTGACGGGCGAGGCCCTACTCGCCCGCTTCACCGCGCTGGATGCTTTTCTCACGGCGCATCAGGCGTTGTGGAAGCCTCGTCCGTTCACCCATCGTTCACTGGCTTGGGAAACGTCCTTCCCCGAATTGGCTTCATGGCTACGCGGGCGATCGTTGGAAGACGCCGAGAACGCTCACAATCACCCTGCTGATCTTGTCGATGCGCCAGAACCGTTTACCTCACTGGCGAAGCTGTCGGCTGAATTGAGCGCGGTCGGTTCGCTGCCGGCGCATGCGCTGGAAACCGCCGGCCATCGATTGAATGTCGATGTACCGGGGCGCAAGTGGCAGCAGATCGAGGCGTTTGCCACCCGCTTGGCTTTTTCAGCGCAGCCGATGCATTGGCTGGACTGGTGTTCGGGCAAAGGTCATCTGGGCCGGCGGTTGCTCAACGCAGGGCAACAACTGACGTGTGTTGAGTACGATCCTGCGCTGGTCGCCAGCGGTCAGGCACTGAGTCAGCGTCACCATTTGCATGCTCTGCATATCGAACAGGACGTGCTGGCGGCCGACGCGTGCACAGTCCTGAGCGCTGCCCACACCCCCGTCGCGCTCCACGCTTGCGGCGATCTGCATGTTCGCTTGATGCAACTGGCCAGCGCGGCCGGGTGTCAGCAAATGGCGGTTGCGCCGTGCTGCTACAACCGCATCGAACGCAGCGAATATCAGGCGTTGTCCTACGCCGGACTGCGATCTTCCCTACGGTTATCGCGGGAAGATCTGGCTCTGCCGATGAGCGAAACCGTCACCGCCGGCGCACGAGTCCGTCGCCAGCGCGACACGTCCATGGCGCGACGCCTGGCCTTCGACTTGCTGCAACGGCAGCTGCGTGGCGTTAACGAATATCTGCCCACCCCGTCATTGCCAAGCGCCTGGCTGGATAAACCGTTTGCTGACTACTGCCGCGATCTCGCCGCCCTCAAAGACTTATCCACAACCGGCTCGACGGATTGGGAGCATCTGGAAGCCGCCGGTTGGCAGCGTCTGGCCGAAGTGCGCAACCTGGAATTGCTGCGCGGGCTCTTCCGCCGGCCGCTGGAGCTTTGGCTGAATCTGGATCGAGCGCTTTTTCTGGTCGAGCAAGGCTATGCCGTGCGTCTGGGCACATTCTGCGAAACGGCGCTGACGCCGCGTAATCTGCTGCTCTTGGCCCAGCGCGGATAAGAGTCCGCCAATCTGTGGATAACTCTGTTGATGAAATTCGCTTGGATCCGATATATCCGCCTGTTTCGGCCCTTCTGCTGCTCTGGTCATTTTTTGTTCACATAAATAAAAAACCGGCAAAACAGCAATTTGCATACAAAATGAGAATGCCTGCTAAAAAACCCGACTAAGTCGCTAACCAAGGCTTCCCGTTGTGCATAAGCCGCCAATGAAAACGGCATAACCGCCGAATTCCGGGCATCCAAAGCGAATAATTGCGAGCGTCCGCCAGCCTTGCTATACAAAGCCTCACCGCCTCGCCAGCACATGCCTGAACAATAAAAACCGACCGACAGGAAGCGACCGTGACGTTCATCTCCTATGCACAGAACTTTGAAGACGTCCGCCTGTGGCGCGCGCTCAAGCAGGTCGAGCACGGCTGCTACATCGACGTCGGCGCCAATGACCCGCGCCACGATTCAGTCACTAAAGCGTTCTACGACCATGGTTGGCACGGCATCAACGTCGAACCGATGCAGAATTACTACGACGCGCTCTGCCAGCAACGCCCGCGTGACGTCACTCTTCAATGCATCGCCAGCGACCAGCCCGGCGCCGTAACCTTCTACGGCATCCCGGACACCGGCCTGTCCACCGCCGACCCCATCGTTGCGCAACAACGCAAAGACCTCGGCATGAACGTGCACGATCTCACGGTCGAGGCCCGCACACTCACTTCGATCTGCGAACAACACGCCGCCGACCGGCCCATCCACTTTCTCAAGATCGACGTCGAAGGCCACGAAGAAACCGTCCTGCGCGGCATGGACTTCAGCCGCTTCCGCCCATGGATCATCCTGATCGAAACCCCATGGCTGCGCGATCACACCTGGGAACACCTGGTCACCGACGCCGGCTATCAGTCCGTCATGTTCGACGGCCTCAACACCTGGTTCCTCGCCGACGAACACCTCAACCTAAAACCGGCCTTCGAGCTTCCACCCTGCAACCTTGACAACTTCCAGCTCTGCCGCGGCCACGCCCTCGCCCACCCGCTCAACCCCGACGAACCCGACACCGCCAAACAACTCGCCGACGCCCAGCACCGCGCCGAGCAGGCTGAAAGCCAACTGCATGCACTGCAAAACAGCCGCACAGTGCGAGCCGCGCAGAAGCTGCGAAACATACTGCGCAGAGCCTGATTTGCGGCAACGCAAAAATAGTCTGAATTCAGGGGTTTACAGGATCTTCCCAATCCCTATAATCAGCGCCCACAACGCCGGTATAGCTCAGTTGGTAGAGCAACTGACTTGTAATCAGTAGGTCCCGGGTTCGACTCCTGGTGCCGGCACCATACAAGGTTCCAGAGAAGGCTTTCAAAATCTCTGGAACCCCCGAAAAACCCGCCTTCTGGCGGGTTTTTTCGTTTTGGCGTTCCGTCGGATTCCGAGGGGAGCCAGCGCTAATAAGGGTACTTTTAAGGATACCTACCAATTCGACATTGGAAAGTACCCTTATGGCTCGCACAACGGCTCCCCTTACCGACAACGCCTGCCGCACTGCAAAGGCTCGCGAACGTGAGTACAAGCTTTTTGACGGAGATGGCTTTTACCTGCTCGTGAAGCCCAATGGTCGTAAAGGCTGGCGGCTCAGGTACGTGAAGCCCGATGGCCGCGAGGGCCTGACCTCACTTGGCAATTATCCAGTGGTCGGGCTGGCCGACGCTCGCCACAAGCGCTTCGAACTCAAACAGCAGCTCGCCAACGGCATTGACCCTATACAGTCCAAGCAGCAGGCCAAGGTGCAAGCCGTGATCAATGGCCGCACCTTCGAAAGCGTTGCGCTCGATTGGTATGCCGGGATGGTCCCGAAGTGGGCGCCGGGCCATGCCAAGACTGTGCTCAGCCGGTTGAAGACTCACGTATTCCCTTTGCTCGGTGCCAGGGCAATCGTCGAGCTCGATACCCACGACCTCATGCAGCCTTTAGATGCCGTGACGAAACGCGGCACCATCGACGTGGCGCTTAGGATCAAGAACTACCTTCAAAGCATCATGCGCGAAGCCAAACGGCTGCGGCTGATCACGGCGAACCCGGCTCACGACCTCGATGGCTCGATCAAAGCACCACGCGTTACACATCGACCCGCACTACCCTTAATGCGGCTGCCAGAGCTACAAGCACGCATCGACGACTACAAAGGTCGTCCACTCACACGCCTTACCGTGATGCTGTCGCTGCACGTGTTCGTACGCTCCAGTGAGCTGCGCTTCGCCCGCTGGAACGAGTTCGACCTCAATCGCGGCATCTGGGAGATCCCCGACACTCGCCCGGTGCTCGACGGCGTACCGTTTTCCACAAGGGGTACGAAAATGGCCGGAGACATTCACGTTGTACCCTTATCGCCGCAAGCAGTGGGCTTGCTTGAGCAGATCCGCGCGATCACCGGCAAGTTCGACCTGGTGTTCGCGGGAGATGCCAAACCGTGGAAACCGATGTCCGAGAACACGGTGAATGCCGCGCTCAGAACGATGGGCTACGACACCAAGGTGGATATCTGCGGCCACGGATTCCGAGCCATGGCGTGCAGTGCGCTGGTCGAGTCCGGGCTGTGGTCAGAGACGGCCATCGAACGGCAGATGAGCCACAAGGAACGCAACAACGTGCGGGCCGCTTATACCCACAAGGCCGAGTTCCTCGAAGAGCGCCGGATGATCATGACCTGGTGGAGCCGGTTTCTGGAGGCGAACCGCGAGGACCATGTGACGCCACATGAGTTTGCCAAGCAGACGGGCGAGAACGTCACGCGCCTTCGCAGTGCCAAGCGGACCGAGTAACCCGCCGCACCACCACCTCAACTCGCTGTGAAGTTACCCACAGCCCTGCATCAAGCTCCTCCGCGCGGGTCCTTTCAAACGGGGCTGCAAAGCCGCCCCGTTTGAAAGGACCATACCTAAGAAAAAACTGCTGGCACAGCTTACGTCTGTGGAAAACCACTGATGTCCACCGGGGGATAGTTTTATCCACAGGCGCTAAATCCCTGATATCGCGCTGCTTGACGAATATTGTCCACAAGCGTAGACCGGGAGTCGCAAGAGCTGTCGATGACAGCACCCCAGGTGGCCCGAACCTTTAAGGTCACGCCGCTCCCGCGGTGGTTCACCCGCAAGTACGATTCGCGTCCGGCAGCTCGTACGGTCACTACCCATGTGATGGATGCCAACTCAATATCGTTGCCCCTGCGGCAACCACCTTACCCATCTGCTCAGCAGCAACCTATCCGCTTGGCCATTTCGCGTGCGCCAACCTGCGCCCGTCTCTTTCTCCTGGAAAGAGACGGGCGCGTCTAACACTGCTGCAGCCCTCATCGCATTTGGCTTTGCGGCAACTTCACTCGTGACAATCGGCGTGACAAACGCCGATGTCACCAGCAACAGCCATGTAGATGATGGTGCCGCAGACCAGGGAATGGGCTGCACCTGACTGACAGTCAGGTATGCCCCGGTCATCGCATTGCTGCTTCCACCCGGCTCAGGATCTCGCGGCACCGGTCTCGTCAGCCAGTGCAGCCTCAACCCGCCCACCGGTATCGGTGCTCAGGAGGCCAGATCATGAGATGCCCTTGCTCCCGGACGTAAGGAGCCGCCAGTCCCGCGTAGTGGACATTCCCCACAGGTCGCAGGGGCCTTGATCCCTGATAACACTCAGCATTCTTGGCGGGATGACGTGGGGCGAGGATCGGAGAACGGTAGATGAGGTGACTGATATGGCATTGGTGGGTAGACGCAATGGTCGTAATTTCGGCTACGGCAGGCAATTGAGTTACGCAGGACCTCAGGCGCTGAAAGACATGTTCGGCGGCGGTCATTACGGCACGGTCAAGGCACACTGTGATCGGTGGCAGGCATTCGTGAAGTGGTGCCGCTCCGAACAGGGACCCGGTATCAATGACTCGCGACAAATCGATCGAAAGGTGCTGGCCGCCTATGCGGCGTATCTGCGCGGTGCGGTTGAGCGCGGTGACCTCGCCATCAGCACCGCACAAAACCGGCTATCCAGCGTTAACAGGACCATGGCAGCGCTTCGCGGTGATCAGTACGTGAAATTGCCCAGCCCGAGCAAGGCGTTGGGTATGCAGCGCAGCGGGGTTCGTCACTCGGTGCCGCAGGGACAAGATCGCGAACAGGTTAAACAGATCGTCGATGCGCTTTGCCGGCATCATCAGCTACGAGCCGCTGCGATTGTTCTGTTGGCGCGAGCCACCGGTATGCGCTTGCGTGAGGCCATCTTGGCTGACCTGCCACGGCTAAGCCGTGAGGCTAACAACCTAGGCAAGATCAATATTCAGGATGGCACCAAAGGCGGCCGCGCCGGTGCCTCGGCGCCACGTTGGATAACAGTGGACGATCATATTCGTGGTGCACTTGAGTTTGCACGGCAGATTTCGCCTGCGGGTAGCCGCAACCTGATTGCGCCACATGAAAGCTACCTGAATGTTCTGCAAGAAATCATCCGCCCTGCACGGGACATCCTGCAGGCACACAACCTCAAAGGCTTCCATGAGCTACGAGCGGCGTACGCGTGTGAGCGCCATGAGCAAGTCACCCAACACCGCGCGCCTATCAACGGTGGCCAATGTGGCCAGGTAGATAGGTGCCTTGATCGTGAGGCCCGGAGGCAAATCAGCTATGAGCTGGGGCACGGCCGGATCGACGTGGTCGCTGCCTATATCGGAGGTGGCACATGAGTAAGCCATTCGATATGGAGTTGTTCTTGGCTGGCATGCTGACCGGGTCGCACGCGACGAGGCAACGCCACTTGCGGCAGGCAACACTTATCCAAGCTGAAATCGCAGACCGCTGGCAACTAAAAACACCTTGGGCCTGGCGGAGAAAGCATTTAGCTTGGTTTCTCGAACATCGCCTAGAACGGCGCAGCAAGGCGACGCGCTACTACTACTTACTGACGGTCCGGCTGCTCATTCGACGCTTAGAAAGGTCATGGGATTTTCAATCCACGCTTAAGACCGAATGCTAATAATGACTGGCAGCGGCCGGCTAAACGCAGATACGGTGCCGCGATAGGGACAAGTCTCGGTGAGCGACACACGCTTTGGAGCTTAATCATTCCAGCATGGCCGCAAACAAACGCCCTATGTCTATGATGGCATTTTGGTGTAAGATAAAACTTACCCTAAGTATCATACGCCTCTACCGCTGTTCCAAAATTAACAAAAATAAGTCTTAAAATTTGCCAAATACGGCCTCATAGATAAGATAAAGAGCACATGGAAAGCCCATTAATCAACCTCGCACTTCTCGAAGCTCTTAAAACAGAAAAGTTTAGCGACGAAATTGATCTTTTCCTCCCATTTATAGCGGTTACAATCTCAGAGCTTGGATTGCCTACGGTCCAAGCTGCAGATATACAGACGAAGCTAAGCGAACTATTTGGATTTCACCCACCAATCTCCGCAATCCGGGTGTTGATGACCCGTGCAAAAAATAAAAATCTCCTAATCAAGGAAAATCACGCGTATATACCTAGGGCGGAAAAAATCCAAGAATGGTCCAACGGTTACTCCAAGAAAAAAGAAGATCTAGAAGTATCGCTTGGTAGTTTAAAAAGAGGTTTCGTCGAATATACTAGAGAACGCTTCCAAAAAGAGTTACCGTTAGCTGAAGCCGAGAGTTTGATTTTTCAGTTCATCGAAGAAAACGTTTCAGCAGCGGTTAGCCGTAGAGCCTATAACAAGGCAGAACTGGAAAACTCAATAAAAAACACCAGCCATATAACTGCATCATTTATTGGCCACATACACAAAAAAGAACCTGTGTTGCTGGAGCATTTTGGCAGATGTGTCAAAGGTATGTTACTTGCGAACTACCTTTACTTTGCAGACAAGCGAACACAAAAGAAAACATTCGAAAAAATAACAGTCTACTTAGATTCCCCGCTCATCATTGGCTTGCTAGGATTTAACGGACCGTTCAACAAACAAGCAAATGAAGAGTTTGTTGAGCTTCTGACGTCACTGAAGATCAAAGTATGTATTTTTGACAAGACTCTAGATGAGATCGAACGACTTTTATCAGCGTGGAAGAGCGATATAGCAAGAAAATCCTTCAGGCGCTTTAATACAAAAACACTGGAACTACTTAGATCTCAGGGTTATGATGAAGCGCGGCTCGATACGGAAATAAAAACTCTCCATCGCACCATTGAAAACAAGGACATTAGTATAGTCTTAGGATTCTCCGCAAAGGAACGATACCAATGCGACGAAGATGCGCTAGAGAAAGCTATTTCCGAAAATTTCAAGAAAGAAAAAAACTTAGAGCATGACACTATCTGCATCTCGCGCGTTCACAACACGCGGGAAGGCCGTCACATACGCGAATTGAGTGAAAGCTTTTCTGTATTCGTAACTAGGAACACCGGACTAGCAAAATACGCGAACGGTTATTTCAGCAAGAATGGTTATTCCAGCCCCATTCCAATTGTGGTTTCTGAACAATGGATGACAATCATGTTCTGGCTTAAGAACCCAGACATGACAGGCAAGTTAGCTACAGACCAGGTAGTAGCGACTGCCTACAGCCTTCTTTACACCGACGACAAATTTTGGGATGCATTCCTCGACCGCCTCGACACGATTAAGAGGCGTGGTGACATTTCCGAGGAAGACTTTGTGCTGGTTCGCTGGGATGCTGATCTTCTCCGAATGGTGCAAGATGCTTCCGTCGAAGTCGGCGATGAATTCTCCGAAGAAGATGTATTCGATATTGTTGATGGAATAAAGCAAAAGTACCTCGCTGACTCTGAACAGGCTATTGCGGATCTACAGCAACAGCAGGCTGAAGAAATCCACAAACTACAAGTTAACGCCCAAGCTGCATTGGCTACTGAACGAGAAGCTAGAGATACCGCGCAAGCAGAAAAAGACACAATAGTTTTAAGACATCAAGCTCTTGAGACGAAAATACGGAAATTCTCCAGAGTCCTCGCCCGTTGCATATCAACTCCAATATGCCTCACTCTTGTTGTCTTCCTGATAGTTTCGAGTATTCAATCACTGCCCGCCGGCGTTATCCCACAAATTCTACAAGACGCGACATTATTTGAAGGCCTGAAACTTTCAGCAACCACCATATCAATTACGGTCCTAACGACCTTGGCATGGGGAATATCAAGCTGGGTTTTTGGCCTAGATGTAAAAAAGGTTAACAAATTCATAGAAGATTGGTTGGCAGAAAAAATTATTGCTTTGTTCATGGGTAAACCATGACATGTAGCATCTGCCCCTAAAATATAACTCCCTATAACTCCCTGCACAGGATATTTATTCCTGTGCAGGGGGGTGAGGTTGATTCCCCCAAACAGAAAATTATTCATTTAGGATCTCAGTGCATCTTAGGTTTCTCTATAGCCTAAGAACGATCACACGAATGCCAAAGGATAGTTTTAGAGATAGCGACAGAAGAAGATCAAGTCGAAAGATAACAAAATCATATAGTTACTGTCTTTTTCGACTCCTGGTGCCGCACCATACAAAACAAAGCCCCTGCAGAAATGCAGGGGCTTTGTTGTTTCTGTGTGCTGATATTTTGTTAGCGTTTCAGCTTTAGCAGAAATTACGCCTCTCCTCTCACATCGACCTGCTCGCCAACCGTCATCCCAGAAAAAACTGCTTCCGCCTCAGAAAGCTCAATTTCCGACTTTATGCCAAATTATGAAATGGCAATAATTATGGCTAATTCGTAAAAACGCCTAATCGCCTAAGCGGCTTTTTTAGGGTGCTAAGCTGGCGGAGTCAATGGGACATTCGACTTCCCAGCTCATGAGTCCTTGACTCTTCGATACTCGGTTCTCCGCCGTAGAAAGCGGCATGTGGGTAGCGCGCGCCGCCTCCCCGGCTTTCATTTGGCGTACAGACTCCAGCAAGTCCTGCTGAAACTGCTCCAGTTCGTCGACCATTGCCGCCCCCTACTTCTGTACTTAAGAAATGCCAGAGATAGTCGTGACCGACGAAGGCGTCGGGCGAAATCTCGAGAAATCTGTTGTAACGACAAGCCACCCAAAGCCACCACTGGCCACGATTGCGCGCCTACCGGCGCCAAGCTAACGTCAAACCCGTCGCTGCCAATTCAGCGACCGGGCCTGATAACCCGCGTAAGATACAGGCGCACCAGCGCCCCAAATCACGATTGCCGGCGTTTTTTTGTGCCTGCATTACTGTGCAATGGCGGCTGTGCGTGGGAGACCTTCGGGTCTGCCGGGTTCCTGTATCTCCGGTTTATCAGCCTGCGCATAGCTGCCACCCATTCGCCTGATAACGAATTGGCAGCTCTCATTTGAAACAGGGAGTTTCACAGATGAATGCCATCGATCCATCCGCAATCCGCCGCCTCGCTAAACCGCTCACCGCGCTTCACTTTCAATCGAACGGTGAAGCGAAATGACCAATCTCCTCGATCTGAAATTACCCGGCCTCACGCATTTTTCCTTTCAGTCCAACCAGGCGATGTTCCGCACCAACCGAGGCGTGCCGGTGGTTGCCGCTCTGTCACATGCCTCGCACCTGCTATACATTTCAAAGCTTCTCACTGCGGACTCCACGATTTCTCGAGATCCTGATCTCCACGCCTACGCCTCGCAGTATTTGCAGGAGTTGAGCAAGGCGCTGATCGATGATGTTGTGAAAGTGCTGGATGCGCCGCCAGTCAGTCATTGACGTAATTCGCCACACTAAGCCCTCTCTTCAATGCGAGGGCTTTTTGCGCTCAAACCCGATTGATCTCAAACACGATCGAAATCTTGCGCTCGTTCGCACTCCACACATAGCGCAAATGCTTCCCCTGCTTGGGAATCGAAACCGCCGGCGGCCGAAGCGCTGCAACACATTCATGCCCAGCCAATCGCACGCTGTTATAAAGCAAGCCCCACGATTCAGCGTCGCGCAGCTGCCGTGCGAATGCCTGCGAAGGGCCATAAGCTTCCGGGTCAGGCTGATGCAGACTTTCGAAGCCGTGGCGAACATCATGCAGCGGCTTGACCACTCGATTGACGTAAGTACGCATGGTCAATTCAAGATCAGCTTCTTGAGTCGCAGCAAGAAAACGCTCCTGATGAAAACAGGTTTCGGCAATCGCCGCTGCCTGGCTGCTCGCGGCGTAGTAGACGCCGAAGGTGCCGTCGCTGAAACGGCTGCGTTTGCCGACGTGGGTGAAGGCGGCCATTACCGGGCTGGAGCCGGGGCCGGACAGGCGATCTTCGGGGCGTACGCGGGCGAGTACGCCGGCCTGTTCGATCAGGCGATCGTTGGTCAGCGCTTCGATGGCGTAAGCGATTTCGAGGTCTTCGGGGTCGAGCACATCTTCGAAGAGGGCAATCGGCGGGAAGCTGCTGTTGACGATGCGATACGCCCGCGGCCATGGCACATCGACCAGCGCCGGGGTCTTCAACCGCGCACTCCGTCGAGGTAGCGGCGCACATCGGCGATGTCGATCACCCTCCCCGCCAGCATGTAATCGAGCGCCGTTTTGCCATTGAACGGTGCTGCCGTGTTCGGGCTGCTGACCCAGGTGTAGGCACGTTCGCGGCTGTTGCTGAAGATGATGCTCAACGCCTTGTGAATGCCCATCAGGTACGAGATGCGCTCAAGGGTGTCGTGAGGTAAACGGATGTTGGGCGGCAGATGCTTGTATTTGTAGAACGTGGTGTTACCGACGCCGCCAAGTAAGGTGCGTTGCTGCTCGGCGCTGCAGCCCCAATGCTCCATGAGGTTGAAGAAGAACTTCAGCGCAACTCGGCCGGCTTCGGGGGCGGCGAGTTGTTCACGGGGCGTGAGGGCTGGAGATAAGGTAGTCATTGAGACTCTCCTGATTCGTCATGCTTGGATACTAGTACAGATATGAACCAAGCTATAAATATACTTCGCAAGCGTAGTTTCAATAGACCGGCCGCGAATTGACAGCTTCTCTCGGGATGGCGAGAATCGGCCCAAGAGCGCGAAACCGACTGCTATCAGGTGGCAACAGTCGGCGTTAGGGACCCCGCTGATGACCTGATGATCAGCGTCCGGGTGAGACCTCTTTTTCCCTGTTTAGGGAGTAAAAACCGACAGTGATGTCGGTTTTTTTATTGCCTGTGTTTTTAGCATTTCGCTGACCGCCTCGAACCGCTGACAAATGGTTCGTGCTTTCAACGTCGCTTGAGCGGTCTTGTCGATAGGGATGCGGGCAATGAACGGCCGCACTCGAATCGCGAATGTCCTGGAACCGCTTGTTGCCAATTTCCCAACCCCGACCGGCCCTACTTCAGCTTTTTCAATGAGTGCCCGCTATCAGCCCGGTCGCTGGTTCACCTCGGATATATCCGTGTATTTAGCAGGCCAAAACTACTAACGCTGTCAGCCTTTTCCCGGCGATAGCTCAACGTTCTGCACCAAAACCATTCACTTTCCTTGACCCCCATCACCTGCAAGTCACCAAAAACCCCGATCCTGTGTCAGCCTCCAGCCATCGGCGGGGAAATCAATTCGCTACCAAGTCCGCGACAACTATGCTCAGGTACGGGAATATAGCCAGCATATGGCGCCGGTTCGGTCGTCTCGTAAACAACAATACCCAGCCCACTTCAGAGGGCATTACCCATGGATAGCAGAACCTTACGCAACCTGATGCGCATCGTGCAGACCGGCTCGTTGTCGGCCGCGGCGGAGCATTCGTGTCTGACCGTGCAGGCGTTGGCCGCGCAGTTGAACAAGGTCGAAGAACAGTTCGGTTTTCGTTTGTTTCGACGTTCCAACAAAGGTCTGACGCTGACGCCGCAAGGCACCGAGCTCACGCCTTACATCGACAAAGTGTTGATTGCGACGCGACAGATGGAAGAAAAAGTCGAGGCCTTGAAGGTACCGGGCCAGCGCACGTTGAAGGTGGCGTTGAACAATACCCTGGCGCCTGACTTCAACCGGCGCATGATCGGGCGGCTGATCGAGGTGTTTCCGGATTATCAGATGGAGTTCAGCTATGCCGAGTCGATGGAGAATCTCAGCAAGCTGAAAAACGAGGATTTCGACCTTGCGGTGCTGATCGGTCCACAGCGGCCGGGCTTGCCGAGCATCGTACTGCCGGACGTGCAGGTCCAGGTGGTCGGTGCGCATTGCGGTCAGGAAAACGATCCGTTGACGTTGCTGGGCAACAAGTTTCAGGTGCGTCCTGCTGAAGACTGTCCGTATTCCCACAGCTTTTTGCGCTTTCTCGATGCCGGGCTGGGCAATCACGAGAATGGTCAGCGCATGGTTTATTCGTGCAGTGAAACCCTGACGCTGTCGTTGATCACGCAGATGGACGCGGTGGGCATGGTCTCGCGTGAGGCCGCGCAGAAAAACGGCCTGACGATTTTCCCAGGTTTCGAGGATTTCCTCGAAGTGCGCCTGGCGGTGAACAATCCGGAGTTGTCGAGCCAGGCGTTGAGCGATGTCGTCGATTTGCCGTTACATGAACGAGCCGAGCGCAATGTACGCAGCCGTCCCCACCGCCACACTGAGAAAGAGGTTTTTGCTGAAATACGCACATAGCAACGTCGGAATCGCGGCATAGAATTCCGGGCGATCGAGCTGTATCTGCCGGTCCTTGATCAACAAGGGCGTCAGGCTGATCGCGGCGACGATCGCCACCGGCAGGTATTCCAGTGCCCGCGCGATAAACGGCGGCCAGTGTTCGGTGTTGATTTGCAGCGGTAGCGCGCGTGGCAGGAACGTCACGGCCATCATCAGCACGACCACCAGAATCAGGAACGTTTGGTCAGGCATACACCGACTCCGCAGCCCACAAACGTGGCGATAAACACATTGAACGGCGAGCTGCCCATCAGGCTCAACGCGCCCATGCACACCACCGCAGCGGCGGCAGCGATGAGTTTGTTGCGCGTGTTGCACAGCGACACCAGCACATACAGCATCATCGCCGTCAGGGCGTAGTCGAGCTGATATTTGATCAGGTGTGCGGCGTACTGCGCGCACACCGCGCCGAGCAGGCCACCGAGCACCCAAGAGGTGTGACAGAACAGGTTGAAGCCAATCAGATAACGCACGTTGACCGGGGCGCCCGTGCCGAGCTTGACGCTGTGAAACGCAAAGGATTCATCGGTCAGGCCACCGGCGTAGCACCAGCGCTCCATGCGGCTCAGGCCGAGCGCACGCAAGGCCTTGGCCATATACACCGACATCAGCATGTGCCGCGCGTTGATCAGAAAAGTCGTCAGCACGATGGTGGTCAGCGATGCGCCGCTGGAGATCAGCGCCAGCGCGGCGAATTGCGAAGCACCGGCATACACGAACAAACACATCGCCACCGGCAGCCACATCGGCAGCCCGGCATTCACGGCCATCAGGCCGAACACGAACGCCACCGTGAAATACCCGGCGACCACCGGGCTGGCTTCGGCAAACGTGCGCGACGGCTGATGCTCGGCCATCAACGGCGCACTGCCGGACGTTTCATTCATAGGTCCCTCTCAAATGTCCGTTCGCCGTGAGGCTCGCAAAAACCCTGGGCGGCCCAAAAACGCTTGCCCGCGAGGTTAGCATCGTCGACAAACAGGAACATCCGCAACACCCCGACCCGTTTCATGTCGGATGACGCCGCTTCAACCAGGCGTTGACCGACGCCCTGGCTGCGATAGCGCGGGCTGACCGCCAAGTGGTTGATGGTGCCACGGCTGCCGAGCATGCCACCGAGCACCGCGCCGACGATTTCGCCGGCAACGTCGAAGGCCAGATAGGCGGTTGTGGTTTTCTGGATCAATACGCCGCGCAGGCATTTGGCGTCCTGCCATTCGCAGAACGACACTTCATCGAACTGACGGAAGAAGCGCTCCATGCGCTGCGCATCCTTGGCAGTGGCGCGGCGCAGCACCACGGGCGTCGAGCACTCGACGCCATCGATTGGGGTGATCTGATTAGCGAACAATGTCGAAAGCGGTCCCGGGCCGCGAGAAGGAAATCGCCAGAATCTGCCGGAATGCCATGGCATGGGTGTGCGTGTTGCGCGCCGGGGTCACGTAGTGGCGCATGTCACGGTCGAGGAAATACGTGGTGTCGAGAATTTCCTGGTAAGTGGTCGACGCCAGTTGATGCTCGTGGATGTCGTACAAACGACTTTCCGCACCCTCGACGTTATTGCGCCCCCAGAAATGCACACCGCTGAACGGGTAGCCGTCGCAGTGAATGCCTTCCGGGGTGATTTCCAGCTGTTTGCCGGGTTTGATTTCGATGCGGATTTGATGGATCTGGCACTGCCAGATTTCATCGTGCAGCTCTTCCGGCAATACGCTTTTATACACTTCGAAGTCCGTGTCGATCAGGCTGCGCATCACCGGCGAATTCATCACTTCTTCAGAGAAGTCCTGGAAGTGCCGCACAACGCCGCCGACGTAGGCATTGTTTTCCTTCGACTGCACGTAAGCGCGATGTTCGAGTTGCTTCAGTTCGCGAGTCTTCGGGTTGTATTCGAAGTCGCTGTAACGACGGTAACGCATGCCGGCTTCGGCCTGACCGTAGTAGCTGTCAGGCTCCATGTTTTCCCAACTTTTGGTCAATCTGACGAAGTCGGCAAAATGACCGTAGAGATTGAAGTCACCACCCTGGACGTTGACAAACTTGTCGCGCCGTAGCGATTCGCCCACTTCTCTGTTCAAAACGATCATTACCAATTCTCCGCTGCGTTGAGCGGCCTAATCTATTAGGTGGAGAATTTGCGTCCATGAGAAAGAATTTCAGGCATTTGAAGCGTTGTTTGAAACGGCACCTGCAGTGCTTGAAAAGCAACTTTTACATGACAAAAACACGGGTTTTTTCGTCTTTTTGTCGAAAAACCGGCGAAAAAAAACCCCGAGCGAATCGGGGTTTTCTCATTTTCGTTACAGCTGCCAGATCATCAGAAGATGTTGATCGGGTAGTCGACGAATACCCGCAGCTCGTTGCCGCTGACGTTGTATTCGCTGGATTTCTGCGAAACCCGCAGGATCGAGCTGCGCAGTTTCACGCTGAGATCTTTGGCCGGGCCGCTTTGCACGACGTATTTGACCTGGTTGAAGATCTCGCGCTCGGTGCCGCCTTCGCTGGTCGACGTGGTGATGTTGTCGCCACGCACATAGGCAAAGTTGTAGCTCAGACCCGGTACGCCGAATGTGCTGAAGTCCAGGCCGTAGCCCAACTGCCAGCTGCGTTCGTCTTCGGCGTTGAAGTCGGACCAGTAGGAATTGGCCAGGTAGATGGAGTTACCACCGTCGCCGACACGACCCTGATCTTTCTGATAGCCGCCGTAGGCGTAACCGAGGTTGCTGTCGCCAGTCGAACGCTGGTGCGCCACGGTGAACGAGTGCGGGCCGGTGGCGAAAGTCGCTGCCAGGCTCCAGATCTTGTTGTCGTCGCCGGTTACACCGTTTTCGCGAACGTACGAGTTGTCCAGCTTGGTGCGATAACCGTTGAAGTCCAGGGTCAGGGACTGATCCTTGTTGAACGGAATCACGTAGTTGGCGTTCACGTACTGTTTCTTCAAGACGTCTTCAACGTCGGAGGCGTACAGCGCGCCTTTGAAGTGTTCGGTGAACTGATAGCTGCCGCCCAGGACGTTGATCGCCTTCAGACCACCGCTGTCGCGGCCTTCATCGCTCTTGCGCGATTCGGCGGTGAAGCGACCGGCGTTCAGTTCCAGACCTTTGATCTCACGGGAGGTGATCAAAGTACCGGTGTAGCTTTCCGGCAACAGACGCACGTTGTCGTAGCTCAGCACCGGCAGGGCCGGCATCTGGTCACCGTAAGTCAGCACGGTGTTGGACACACGGAATTTCACCGCTGCGCCGCCCTTGGCGATGTCATGGGCCGCACGACCGTCGTTTTCCTGTTTGAAAAAGTCGATGCCTTGCGCGCCGGTGCGGCCCTTGCCGCCGTCCAGACGCAGCGCGTACAGACCAAACGCGTCGACACCGACACCGACGGTGCCTTGGGTGAAGCCGGACGAGAACGTACCGATCGCAGCCTGGCCCCACTCGGCTTTGTCCGGACGACCGTCCTTGTAATCACGATTGATGTAGGCGTTGCGCAACAGCACTTTCAGGCTGCTGTCTTCAACGAAACCCTTGGATTCGGCCTGGTCGTTAGCCATGGCCTGTGTAGCACTCAACATCCCCAGTGCGATCAGGCTGATTCGCTTGTTCAACATTTTGTTTTCCTTATTACGGGTTGAAACGCGCTGTGTCGAACGGCGGAAACGGCGCTTTTGCACTCTTGTATTCACCCCGAAACAAAAAGACCCGCCGACGGTAGGTCATGGCGGGCCTGCTCCTTGTTTTGAGTCATGGCGGTTAGCCACAGGCGTTGGGCCGAATCGTAGCCGCGCCCTGAACAGTGTGTCAATTTCAAGAATCGTCTTTAAATAGGCAGAAATCGTCTAAGAAACGTAAATATTGCGCTGGCTGCTTGCTGTTAAATGCAGGCAACCAGTGAATCTGCAACGTATCAGATACAGCCGTCGGTGCTACAGAATGCAGCCTGTTGGTCCGAACCATCGGGCGCGCTGGCCTGGCTCAGCCAAGCGGCGAAGGCTTGTGGTTTTCCCAGCCAAGGGCTGATGTCGACGGTGCTGAATTGTCCGTTGTGCTCCAGCGCGAACGTTGGAAAACCCTGCCCGCCGACGCGGGCCAACAGTGCGCGACTGTTCTTTATATGCTCGGTGGTTTGCGCAGCCTCAAACGCGGCCTTGAAAGCTTGCGCGGCATATCCCGATTGCAAGGCGATTTCGAGCAGCACTGGCTCATCGGCGATCCGCCGGCCGTCCACGTAATGCGCGGTTTGCAGACGCCCGAGCAGTTGCAGGCCGCGGCCGTCGATTGCCTCGGCCGTCAGTACCGCCGCGATCGGTGGCGTCGAATCGAAAACCGCTGAAGGGTCACGCAGCAACCCGTCGAAATAGGCTTCGCCAAAAGGCTGGCCGGTGTATTCGGCGATGCGTCGATCATGAGGCATGACGTAATCGCGCAATTGCTCGGTGACGCGCTGACGGTTGCTGCCGCTCATCATTCCCCCGGCGTGAGCCGTGACGGGCAAGACCTGTTGCGCCGCTTCGACCAGCGGCTTGGCGCCGTAACACCAGCCACAGAGCGGGTCGTAGATGTAGTGAAGGATCACCTCAGAGGACTCCGATAAAAGTAATTGCAGCAGGTTAGCCCCATCACCCTCGCAGAAATACGCTGCAACGGCTTTCAGTCTGTTTCGTGAACCGGTCGAATCAGGGACCTGCTGTTCGACCTCAGTCCCAAATCGCCAACCAGGCGTGCCATGCAGCCGAATCATGACAGGCACCGAAAATGTCTGATTTCACACAAATCCTGTGGGAGCGGGCCTGCTCGCGAATGCGGTGCACCAGTCAATGAAGATGGTCGCTAACACAACGCTTTCGCGAGCAGGCTCGCTCCCACATTGAATTCGGTTGCACAAACAATCGGGCATAAAAAAGCGCCGCCTTCCCGGCAGCGCTTTTTCCAATCCCTGTTGTTCTTCTTATCCTTCCATCACAGCCCACAACGCATCCAGTTCGGCCTCGCTGAACAGGTCAGCGGGATAGCGCTCGATCATCATCCGGCGCGGATCAGGTTCTCTGATCTGACGCGTT
>Ga0308159_1002552_pt1 | contig 20743 bp, 22 predicted proteins | sample PhyCR1_FD_201040 | JGI IMG/M metagenome (GOLD analysis project Ga0308159, IMG submission 201040) | Phyllosphere microbial communities from UC Gill Tract Community Farm, Albany, California, United States - DLSLC.R1 | ecosystem: Host-associated > Plants > Phyllosphere > Unclassified | place: USA... | reverse complement strand
TGAGGTGACAGAGCGCAGCCTCGTCGATCTAACGTCAGCGAAAATAACGCTGGAGCGCGCGCGGAGCGCCGGGTTTGTTGTCGCGCTGGATGACTTCGGCACCGGCTATTCGAGTTTGCAATACCTGCAGCAATTACCGCTGGACGTGCTCAAGATCGACCGATCCTTCGTTGAGCAGATCAGCGAAGCAGAGGAGAAGACCTTACTGGTCACTCACGTCATTCAGATGGGCCACGCGCTACGGCTGACACTTGTCGCTGAGGGCGTCGAGACCCCGGCACAGCTAAACTTCCTGGGCGCCAACCAGGTGCGCTATGCACAGGGATGGCTGTTTGCGAAAGCCATGGAGTGCGCACAGTTCCAACAGCTCTATCTGGACGGTCGGCCTTGCATCGACGCGCGCATTCTTCAGGACCCGATTGTTTCCTGAAAGAAACGAGTCAAAAAACCACATTGACATATCGAAAAATCTCGATATCCTCGGCGCATGGAACTGATCGAAATCTTTAAAGCCCTCTCGAACCCGACGCGCCTCAAGATCCTTGAAGGCCTGAAGGATCCCGTCAAGAACTTCCCCCCGCAGGATGAGGGTGACGTTCTCGTCGAGGGTGTCTGCGTCAGCAGCATCCAGGAAGGTATCGGCTTGTCGCAGTCGACGGTGTCGAGTTACCTGGCCACGTTGCAGCGGGTGGGGCTGGTGGAAGTGCGACGCATCGGTCAATGGACCTACTACAAACGCAATGAGGCTGCTATCAGCGCGCTTGCAGAGATCATAGGGAAAGAGCTGTAAATTTTTTTACTCTAGGATATCGAGAATTCTCGATATCCCTCTTTATCGATACGAGGTTTTGCCATGAAAGCGATGATTTTGAAATCCTTCGGCGGTCCTGATTCGTTCGAACTCAGCGACGTTCCAAAACCGGTTCCGCAAGCGGGCCAAGTGCTGGTCCGAGTGCACGCTACTTCCATCAATCCGCTGGATTATCAGGTTCGCCGCGGTGACTATCCCGACCTGGTGCCGCTGCCAGCCATTACCGGTCACGACGTGTCGGGCGTGGTTGAAGCCATCGGGCCGGGCGTCAGCGCTTTCGCGCCGGGCGACGAGGTCTGGTACACCCCGCAGATATTCGACGGGCAGGGCAGTTATGCCGAGTACCACGTGGCTGCCGAAAGCATCATCGCCAGAAAGCCTGCGTCACTGAGCCACCTCGAGGCGGCCAGTCTGAGTCTGGTCGGCGGTACGGTTTGGGAAGCGCTGACCGTTCGCGCCGTGCTGCGCGTAGGCGAAAGCATTCTGATCCACGGCGGCGCGGGCGGGGTCGGCCATGTGGCGATTCAGGTGGCTAAAGCCATGGGCGCCAGGGTCTTTACGACCGTGCGTGAGGCCAACGCCGATTTCGTCCGCAGCCTGGGTGCCGACGTGGTGATCGATTACACCCAAGAGGATTACGTTGAAGCGATCATGCGCGAAACCGCCGGGCATGGCGTTGATGTGGTGTTCGACACCATCGGTGGCGATACCCTGTCTCGCAGTGCCGACGTGCTCGCTCAGCTTGGCCGCGTGGTCTCGATCGTCGATATCGCGCAGCCACAAAACCTCGTTCAGGCCTGGGGCAAGAACGCCAGCTACCACTTCGTCTTCACCCGGCAGAATCGCGGCAAGCTCGATGAATTGAGCGCGTTGGTCGAGCGCGGCCAGTTGCGGCCCCACGTTGGCGCGGTCTATTCCCTCGCCGACATCCCGCTCGCCCATGCCCGACTGGAGAGCGCCAACAACGGTCTGCTGGGAAAAATCGCCATCGCCGTCGAGCCTTCGCTCATCGTCTGAATCCGCTCACTGATTCTGGAGAAACATCATGGTCTACGAGATCGCTGTGCTGCCCGTTCACCCGCATCAGACTGAAGCCTTCCGACGCGCATTTGCCGAAGTCGAACCGTTGCTGACCCGCGCCAAGGGATATGGCGGCCACTTGCTGGCGCAAGGTATTGAAACCCCCGAGCAATTCAATTTGATCGTGCGCTGGCAATCGCTTGAGGATCACTCGCCGGGGTTTGAAGAAAGCGAAGACCACCAGCGGTTCATGCTGGGGCTTGAGGATTATTTTTCGGCAGAACCTAGGGTCTATCACATTGAGGGTGGTGCTTTTCCGGGGGGCGACTTTGGCGTACCGGACAGCGGTGCCAGCGTAGGCATCTGAGGGAGTATGTGGCTGTTCGTCACAAGCGGCTGTGGCTGGTCGAGCACTGCTTGTGATGAATTGCCACTTTAATTCCGCTTTGGCCTGTTCATGGGGCAGGGGTGGCAGGCAAAATGCGCCGTTTTCCATATGTCTCGTACTGCTGCTCATCCAAGGAAGGCCACTTGAAAGTCACTCCCCACGCTTCCCTGCGCCCTGAAATCTGGCCAGCCGTTGTTCTATTGTTGCTGGCAAGCCTGATCACGACCGGCTGCACGCGCTCCCATTCTCCAAGACCGGTGGAGCGCGATCCTTGTCTGGATGCCGGTCCAGCGCATACAACGGCCTACGCCAAATGCATGAGCGAGCGGAAAGAGCGCCAAGCTGAAGCGCTCAGAATACTGCTCAGTGATGATCCTGCTGACAATCCGCAACGGCAAGTGGCCGTGCCAGGCGACAGCGATTTCCAACCGTCTGATTTTCCTGACGAGCCAATGCCAGCGAGTTTTCGCATGCCTTCCGACCTGAATCTCAAGGATACCCAGGCGTTTCCTTACAAGGCTCGCATCAGCTGGAAATACGTGTCGGATCGCTTCCTGCCGAGTTCAAAGGAATCCGCGCGGATGATGCAGGTGGACCGCCTGATTAAGGCGGCTGTAACGGCGGATGAGTTCGCAAAGTGGGGGTGCACGGTCACCGGCGGAAAGCGTCAAGTGTGGGTTTTCTACACCCTGGACGACGCGGCCTTTGTCAGCCGTGTGCAGGCAGCTCTGGCGCAGACCGGGCCTTATCCGATTGAATTCAGCAGCCGTAAACAGGCAGATGTCAGTGCTGAGGTGCCGAACACCGAGCAAACTCGACTGACGCCCAAGCGATGCCTGGAGTGAAGACTCTCAACGGATAACCTCTTGAAACGGACTTCTCTCATCGCAAGGAGTCCGTAGCCGTAGTCGCTTCAGAGGCGTTCGTTGCGGGCGCAGCGGCCATCTCCTGCCGCGGATTACAGCCATGCGCCCGCCAGATGTCCTTCTCGAGAACCTCGAGCCGATCCTGTTGCCCGGGGCCCCGGCCCTCCAGCCTGATCACTCCTCCATCACCTCAACCAAACCGCGATCTTCACCGAGGAAGCCACCGCTCTGGTGCTGCCACAGCCGCGCATAGGTGCCGTTCTTCTCCAGCAGTTGCGCGTGGGTGCCTTGTTCGATGATGCGGCCTTCGTCCATGACGATCAGCCGGTCCATCGCCGCAATGGTCGACAAGCGGTGGGCGATGGCGATCACGGTTTTGCCCTGCATCATTTCATCCAGGCTTTCCTGGATCGCCACTTCGACTTCCGAGTCCAGCGCGCTGGTGGCTTCGTCGAGCAGCAGGATCGGCGCGTTTTTCAGCATCACCCGGGCGATGGCGATGCGTTGGCGCTGCCCGCCCGAGAGCTTGATGCCGCGTTCGCCGACCAGCGTGTCGTAACCGCTGTGGCCCTGCTTGTCGCTCAACTGGCTGATGAACCCGTCTGCCTGGGCGTTCACCGCCGCGCGGTGGATGTCTTCGTCGGTAGCGTCCGGGCGACCGTAGGCGATGTTGTCGCGGATCGAACGGTGCAACAGCGACGTGTCCTGGGTGACCATGCCGATCGCGCTGCGCAGGCTGTCCTGGGTGACCTCGGCGATGTTCTGCCCATCGATGCGGATTTCGCCGCGATCAACGTCATAGAAGCGCAGCAGCAGGTTGATCAGCGTCGACTTGCCTGCACCGGAGCGGCCGACCAGGCCGATTTTTTCGCCGGGGCGGATCTGCAGGGTCAAGCCGTCGAGCACCTGGCGTTCACCGTTGTAGTTGAAGCTGACATTGTCGAATACCACTTCGCCGCCGGCAGGCTCCAGCACTTTGGCATCCGGCGCGTCCTGGACTTTCGGGCCGCTGGTCAGGGTGGCCATCCCGTCCTGGACGGTGCCGATGTTTTCGAACAGCGAAGTCATCTGCCACATGATCCAGTGCGACATGCCATTGATGCGTAACGCCATGGCGGTGATCGCCGCGACGGCGCCGGTGCCGACTTCGCCCTGATGCCACAGCCACAATGCGTAGCCGCCGGCACCCAGAATCAACGCGACCACCAGCGCCTGATTGACGATTTCAAACTGGCTGACCAGCCGCATCTGACGGAATCCGGTGAGCTTGAAATCTTCCATCGCCGCTCGGGCAAAGTGCGCTTCACGCTTGGAGTGCGAGAACAGTTTGACTGTGGTGATGTTGGTGTAGGCGTCGGCAATCCGTCCGGTCATCGAGGAGCGTGCGTCGGCCTGCTCCTGGCCGACCTTGCCCAGACGCGGCACGAAATACACCATCGCCAGCCCGAACAAAACGATCCACGCCAGAAACGGCAGCATCAGTTTCAGCGCAAAGCCACCGGCCAGCGCAATGATCGCGATGAAGTACACGCCGATACCGGGGAGGATTTCGATCAGGGTGAACAAGACCTCGCGAACCGACAGCGCGGTCTGCATGACCTTGGTCGTGACCCGGCCGGAGAACTCGTCGGAGAAGAACGACAGACTTTGCCGCAGCATCAACCGGTGAAAGTCCCAGCGCAGGCGCAGCGGCAGATTGATCGCGAGGATCTGGTGCTGAACCATCGTGCGCAGCGCCACCAGACCAATGCTGACTACCAGCACGATGCCGATGCCCCACAACACGCGGCTTTCCTCATCACCGGCGGCGCCGCCGGATTGCCAGGTCGAGAGCAGATCCACCACTTGCCCGAGGAAGGAAAACAACCACGCCTCGTAGATCGACACGCTGGCGCTGAGCAGGGCAAAGGCGAGGATGTAACCGCGCGCGCCCCGGGTGCAGGCCCACAAGAAACGCATCAGACCAACTGGCGGTGGCGGCGCCTCGTCGGGCGGGAAGGGGTCGAGCCTTTCTTCAAACAGGCGAAGCATTGCGGTCTCCGAAGTGATCAGGGTGTGGGGATTCTGCCATCTATCGGCGGCGTTGCGGGGTTCACTGTAGTCATCAGGACGAATCCGTGTGCCTTGTCTTGACCGCAGCCAGGCGCAGAAGCTCAACGCAATCGTGCCAAGCGCAACCTTTCGTCGCTGATCAAGACCTGACACGGCACGCTCATCAACCTCTTTGAACTCTCGCGCAAGCTGCTTCGTCATCTTCTATGTGGGGGCTCGAGGCAATGTTGCCGTGTAGCTCCGATTTTCCGTTTTCAAGTCAGAACGCGAGGGGCCACATGAATACTCAAGACAGCAGGGCAGGCTTTGAACCAGGTGATCCGAACAGCAAGCCTGGACAGGGTTTTGAACATTTGAAGGACGACGTCAATGAAGCAATTGGCGGCGCGCGGCAACAGGCTGACGCGCAATTCGGACAGTACCGTGACACCGCGGCCGAACAGATAGAAGCACTGGCCCAAGGCGCAAAGAGCTTCGTCTCGGAACTGCAGGACAAGGACACGCTGGGCATGTCCGATTACTTGACTGACATGGCGGATTCCATGACCGGGCTGGCGGGCAATCTGCGCGGCAAGAGTGCCGAACAGTTGCTGCACGACGCGGCCGATCTGGCACGCAGCAATCCGGGCCTGTTCATCGCCGGCAGCATTGCTATCGGTTTCGGCCTGTCGCGGTTTCTCAAAGCCGGTACGGCCGCAGCAGCGACGGTCAGCACCGAACATGATCCGGCGGCGGGAACGACATCGACGCCACCGCCAGCCGATTACGGTGCGCAGCGACCCTATGAATCGTCAGTGCCGTCATCGAGCCAGGCCAATCCGGGACTGGCCACCGGCATCACCCCGACTTCACCCGATGAACATGATCACCCCGCTGATTTTGCGGGAGCTTCCGTACCGCATGCACCCGACACCAAAGGAGAACTGTGATGAACAGAGATGAATCTGATCTGAGCGGGGCAAGGCCCCTTGGCCAAACGGATGATGCTTCGGTGGTCGGCCTGTTGCGGCAACTGTCCCGCGAGGTCCCGGCGTTGTTCACCAAGGAACTGGCACTCGCCAAAGCCGAATTGCAGAACAGCCTCAGCACGCTGAAGGCAGGCATCGGTGCGGTTGCCGGCGGCGCCATTGTGTTCCTCGCCGGCTTCATCATTTTGCTGATGTCGGCAGTGTACGGCCTGAGCCTGTTCATGGCGCCGTGGCTGGCCGCGTTGATCGTTGGCGTGGTGGTGATGATCATCGGCTTCGCAATGCTGCAATCCGGGAAGAAACAATTCGAGCCGTCTCACTTCAAACCTGATCGCACCCTCGACGCCTTGAACAAGGATCAGGAAGCGCTGCGGAGGAAAGTCTCATGAAAAGCGAACTGGATATCGAAGCGGAAAAAAGTCCGGAGCAGATCGAGCGCGAAATCGATGCGCAACGCGCGAGCATCGGCAATATCGTCGATCAACTGGAAAGCAAGTTTACCCCCGGGCAGATGATCGATCAGGCCTGGGGAATGATGCAGAGCAATGGCTCGACGTTCTTCACTAACCTGGGCACCAGCGTGCGCAATAATCCGGTGCCGGCGGTGCTGACCTCCGTGGGGCTGCTCTGGCTGATGATGAGCCAGAATCGTCCACCCGTGCCGCAACCGACCTATCGCAGCGGTCCGGATCAGGACAAGGCTGGCGAATGGGCCGATGGTTTGGCGGACGGCATCGACAGCGCTCGTGCCCATCTGCACTCCACCACTGACTCGCTGAAGGGCGGCTATCAGTCGCTGAAAGGCAAGGCCAGCCACCTCGGGGAAAACGTCGGTGCGGCGAAGGAAAATCTGAGCCATGCGATGCATGACGCCAGTGATCGACTGTCGCGTAATTCACAAGTGCTTGGCCAGCAATTCAGCCACCTGCTCAAGGAGCAACCGCTGATGGTCGCTGCCGCCGGGGTTGCGCTCGGTGCATTGCTCGGCGCGGCGTTGCCGACTACGTCCACTGAACAGCGCTACATGGGCCGTACCAGCGCTGGCATGGTCGACAAGGCCAAGCAGAAAGCTCAGGAAGGGTATGAAGCCGTGCGTGACACGGTGACTCGGACCACTGAACAGACCCAGGTTGAAACCAAGCCTGATCCGGCGCGGCCGTCTTCTTCGGATCTGTCGCAGGGGTTGGGTACTTCTTGACGGTGAAAAACAAGGGAGGCCTGCAATGGGCCTCCCTTTTTATTGGACTGCGGGTCAGGTCGATACCTCATTCTGCAAGCCTTTCAAATATTCGACCAACGTCTGCGCGCACGCTTCAATTGCGCCGTCGACTACCAGTTCGAAACCATGAGTATTTTCCGTCGGGATCGCAATGCAGCCGGCCTGGGCGCTGATGCCTGAGCTCATGACTGCACTGGCGTCGGAGGCGAAATCCAGCAGCAGGGCAAACTGCGGATCGAAGCCGCAACGCTTGGCCGCGTCGGCCAAAGCCATAACCACGCCGCGCGAGTAATAGCCTTTCTGGTCGCCGGTATCGATGATCGGGTCGACACTCAATCGCGTTGCGTATTCGCTCATCACCGGGCCGACTTCCACGGCAATCGTGGTGTCACCGGGCACGTGCGCGGCGGCATACATCGCGCCGGCGTTGCTTTCTTCCTCAAGCGTGGTGAAGACGAAGTAGGTGTCGTGCCGCAATTCGATGGGGCTGTGCTTGAGTTGCTCGGCAGCGAGGAGCATGGCGACGACTGGCGCGCGGTCATCGAGAAAGTGCGCAGCGGTGGCGTCACCCACCCGGAACGGCGTACGCCAATGCTGGCTGAGCACAACGCGCGTGCCGGGCCGCACGCCCATGGCTTGCAAAGTCTGCTGATCATGGCGGGTGATGATGTGCACGTCTTTCCACTCGACCGCGCCGCTCATCACATCCTGGCCCTGTGGCGAGCCTGCCGTCGCGTGCATCGAACCGAACGACAGCACACCGGGCAGCGTTTGCGCGTCGCCAAGAATATCCACCGGGCAGACACCGAAATTCACCGGATTGGCGCCGCCCAAAGCCACCACCCGCAACGTGCCGTCCGGCTCAACGCGTTTGACCACCATGGCGATCTCATCCATGTGGCCCATGATGCGCACGGCGTGCTGCCCGTCTGGATCGGGTTCGCGGCCCTTGCGCAGGCCGATGACATTGCCGGCCCGGTCGGTCCAGACCTTATCGCAATGGCGCTGCAATTCTTCCAGACAGATCGCTCTGACTTCGTCTTCCTGACCGCCGGGGCCGCGCGCCATGAGCAAACGGCTCAATAGCGTCTGGGTGGATTGCTGAGTATTGCGCGGCGAAGGCGCCTGGTTATCCGACATGCGTGCTGACCCTCCTTACCTCGACGAACGTGTATCGCCCGTTCAGAGTTTTAGGGGGCAGATCGGCAGGAAAATTCACATCGGAATACGACGAAGATGCTTGATTTGATCTCGAACTTTGTGGGAGCGGGCTTGCTCGCGAAAGCGGTGCATCAGGCAATGACGGTGTTGAATGTGCCAAAGCCTTCGCGGGCAAGCCCACTCCCACAGGGATCTTGGTTGCGCTGAAGATGGTCGATTTGCCTCCGGACCAATGTGGGAGCGAGCTTGCTCGTGAAAGCGGAGTGTCTGGCAATGATGATGCTGAATGTGCCAACGCCTTCGCGGGCAAGCCCACTCCCACAGGGATTTCGTTTGCGCTGAAAACTGGATTGGATCCTGCTTTTACAGGGAGCTCACTTCCACAGTAAATCGGTGTTGGGCTCGGCGCATATTGGTGTCAGCGGTTGTACTTCAGCGCTTCGACGAAAGCCGCAAACGCCGCCGAGCCCTGGCGCCTGTTCGGGTAATACAGGTGATAGCCCTGAAAGGTCGGGCACCAGTCGCTTAACACCTCCACCAGTCGCCCGTCGGCCAGATACGGCGCGACCAGCTGCTCGGGCACGTAGGCCACGCCGATGCCATCCACGGCGGCATTGAGCACATGCATGATGCTGTTGAACACCAATTGCCCGTCGACCTTCACGCTGAAATCCTGACCCTTGTGCGCGAACTCCCAGGCGTAAATCGCGCCGGCCGGTTGGTGGCGGATGTTGATGCAGGTGTGCTCCATCAACTGATGCGGCGTGGAGGGCGCCGTGTGGCGGGCGAAGTATTCGGGCGAAGCGACCACGGCCAGGCGCCAGTCCGGACCGATGCGCACGGCGATCATGTCCTTGCTGATCGACTCGCCGAGACGGATGCCAGCATCGAAGCGTTCCTTGACCACATTGGTAAATCCGTAATCGACGTAAAACTCCAGGATGATGTCTGGATAGTCCTGCAAAAACTGCGCAAGCATCGGCCGGATGCACAATTCAATCTGATCGTCCGTGCAGGAAATGCGGATGGTGCCGCTGGGTTTGTCGCGCAGTTCACCGAGGGCCTCAAGCTCGGCGCTGATCTGCTCCAACAGCGGTGCAATCGAATGCATCAAGCGTTCGCCTGCCTCGGTGGGTGAGACATTGCGCGTCGTACGAGCGAGCAAGCGGATACCCAGACGCTGCTCCAGCGCGCGGACCGTATGACTCAGCGCGGACGGCGTAACGCCGAGGCGGGCGGCGGCTTTGGTGAAGCTCTGCTCCTGAGCCACCGCCAGAAACGCCTGCAGGTCATTGATTTTGCCGTTGTTCATTGCTGAATTTTTCTCAAAAGCACATGAAGATTATCGCTACTAATCAAGTTAAGCCCGATCCGTCAAGCTTTGCAGCCTGAGTAGCGGGGTAGAAATGCCTCGATGATTTTTTCTTCAAGACAGGTTTTCGCATGACGGCTCAAGCAATCGATAACCCGACGGCCCAGGCCATGGGCGCATCTGCAACCGGCGAACAACCGGCGTATTGGAGCGGCGTGTTCGCGATGACCTTGTGTGTCTTCGCCCTGATCGCCTCCGAGTTCATGCCGGTCAGTCTGCTCACGCCAATGGCCACGGACTTGCACATCAGCGAAGGCTTGGCCGGCTATGGCATCGCCATCTCCGGCACGTTCGCGGTGCTGACCAGCCTGACGATCACCAGGCTCGCCGGCTCGATGGATCGCAAGCGCCTGTTGCTGCTGTTGACGGCGCTGATGTGCGCGTCCGGTCTGGTGGTCGGCCTGGCGCCCAATTACACGGTGTACATGATCGGTCGCGCATTGATCGGCGTGGTCATTGGCGGCTTCTGGTCGATGTCGGCGGCGCTGGCCATGCGTCTGGTGCCATCCGCCAGCGTGCCCAAGGCGCTGGCCATTTTTAACGGCGGCAATGCACTGGCGACCGTTGTGGCGGCACCGCTGGGCAGTTATCTGGGCAGTGTGATTGGCTGGCGCGGTGCGTTCTTTTGCCTGATTCCAGTGGCGTTGATTGCGCTGCTCTGGCAGTGGATCAGCTTGCCCGCGCTTCCCGCTGCGCCGCGCAAGGCCAGCGCAGGCAATGTCTTTGCTTTGTTCAAAAGCCGCCGGGTGGCGTTGGGCATGGTTAGCGCCGGCCTGTTCTTCATGGGCCAGTTTGTTCTGTTCACGTACCTGCGACCCTTTCTGGAAACCGTGACCCGGGTCGATGTTTCGCTGCTGTCGATGATGCTGCTGGTCATTGGTGTGGCCGGGTTTATCGGCACCGTGATCATTGGGTCGGTGCTGAAGTCAGGTCTGTACAGAGTGGTGATCGCCATTCCACTGCTGATGGCGATGATTGCGGTGGCGCTGATCGGGCTGGGCAGCTCGCTGATCGCGACGTTCGTGTTGCTGGGTTTGTGGGGGTTGATCGCGACGGCGGCGCCGGTGGGCTGGTGGTCGTGGCTGGCACGCACGTTGCCCGACGATGCCGAAGCGGGCGGAGGGCTGATGGTTGCGGTAGTGCAGTTGTCGATTGCTGCGGGTTCTACCGTTGGCGGTCTGCTGTTCGACGGCAGCGGTTATCGGCTGACGTTTTTCGCCAGCGCAGTGTTGCTCGTGCTGGCGGCGTTGATGACCTGGCTGACGTCGCGACAGAAAGGCTGATTCAGCTTTCGGTGTTTTCGACCGCCGCCTGCGCGGCGTCTGCTTCCAGCTTCAGGCGATCGGCCTTGCAGATGTACTTGGGCTTTTTCGGCGCCAGTTTGGCGTTGGCCTTTTTAGCCTTTTCCTTGAACAACTGCTGCAGCTTCTTTTGACGGTTCATGACTTTTCGATCGCGGGTGGAGAGGGTGGGAATCCTGAAGCAAGGCCGAGTGGTCAGCAAGAAGAAATCCACTAAGCTGAGCACATTCCCCCATACTCAAGAGCATCCCCCCAACCCGAAGGAATCGCACATGAGAAAAGCTCGCAAATTGATTGTCGCGTTGTCTTGCCTCGCGCTTGTAATCGGCAGCACGACGGCACTGGCCGACCCCGGCAATGGCAAGGGACAAGGGGGGCAAGGCGGCCAAGGCAACGGTAAAGGCAAACCGCAGAACATGCAGGACCACGGGAAACAGGGTGGAAGCGGTCAAGGCAACGGCAACAAAGGCCAGCCATCCTCCGGTAATCGCGGTGGGGGACCTAGTGTTGATCACGGCAATATTCTTGGCATCGTCGGCGGCTATCGCGGCGAATACTGGAATCCGGGGCCGCCCCTGCCGCCGGGCATTCAAAAGAATCTGGCGCGGGGCAAACCGCTGCCTCCGGGTATCGCCAAGAAGCTGGACGGGCGTCTGCTCGGCCATTTGCCCCACTATGACGGCTATGAATGGCAACAGGTGGGCACCGATCTGATCCTCGTTGCGCTGGCTACCGGGCTGATTTACGAGGTACTTAACGGCGCGTTCGATTGATCGACCCGTAAGGAGTGGCAGCAAGTGTCGCTCCTTTTTTGTGTCTGCATAGCTGCATCAGGTGCAGTAATGAACTGCATTCAGCCTGCCTTGTTCGTCGAGCGTTGAGCTTTCAGACTCCGATCAACGCTTAATGACTGAAAGGAGATGAGCATGACCAGCGCAATTCGCTTGACCGAAACGGGCGCTCCGAACGTCCTGGCGTTGCAAACAGTCAACGAGCAGTCCCCCGGCCCCGACGAGGTCTGGCTGGAGCAAGAGGCGATTGGCGTCAATTACCTCGATGTGACCCAGCGCAAAGGTGCGGTGCCGGTTGCATTGCCCTCGGGGCTGGGGCTTGAGGGCGCCGGTCGGGTGGCGGCTGTCGGCGCCGGTGTGAGCAATGTCCGCGTGGGTGATCGAGTCGCTTATGCCACTGGACCTTTGGGCGGCTACGCGTCGGCGCGGCTGTTCCCGGCCGAGCGTCTGGTGAAAATCCCCGATGAGTTGTCGTTCGAAGACGCGGCGGCGGTGTTGTTCAAAGGCATCACCGCGCAGTATCTGCTGAAGGCGACTTACCCGGTCGGGCCAGGCACGACGATGCTGCTTTATGGCGTGGCCGGCGGGTTTGGGGAGATCATGGTGCCGTGGGCCAGACACCTTGGTGCGACAGTGATCGGCGTGGTGTCGAAACAGGCCAGCGTTGACAAGGCTCGCGCGTCGGGCTGTGACGACGTGCTGGTATTCGACGCCGAAACCCTCGCCGCCGATGTGTTGCGTATCACCGAGGGGCGCAAGGTCGATGTGGTGTATGACCCGATTGGCCGGGTGTCTTTTCAAGCCTCGCTGGACAGCTTGCGCCCACGCGGACTGATGGTTTCGTTCGGTGCACAGACCGGGGCGCCGGCAGCGGTAGAAATGGCCACGCTCAATGCCAAGGGCTCGCTGTTCCTGACCCGTCCATCGCTGGCCGCGCATACCGCCACGACAGCCGAATATCAGGAGCGTGCGCAAGACGTGCTGGCCGCTGTTGCCGCCGGTATCATCACGCCGCAAATCCGCGCGCGTTATGCATTGGCCGACGCGGCACTAGCGCATGCCGATCTCGAATCGGGGCGATCATCAGGGGCGATCATTCTAAAACCATGAATCTGGATGTTCTGAGCAATCCGCACAGCGATGAGATCGCAGCCTTTCTCGCCGTCGCCGCGCAAGGCTCGTTTGTCGCGGCGGGCCGCGTGTTGCAGCGTCATCCGACCATCGTTTCCAAGCGCCTGGCGGCGATGGAAAAACGTTTGGGTGTGCGGCTGGTAGAGCGCTCGACACGGCACGTGCGCATCACCGAGGCTGGCCTGCAACTCGAACAACGTTTGCGCGCGGCCGTCGAACTGATGAACGAGGCGCAACAGCAAGCGGTGCAGGGGGCCAGCGAAGTGCGCGGCACCTTGCGCCTGGCTTTGCCGGCGGCGATGGGGCGGTTGTGGCTGGGGCCGTTGCTGCCGCAATTTCTCAAGGCGCATCCGCACGTCTCGCTGATCGCCGATTACAGCGAAGGCCTCGTCGATATCATCGAGCAGGGCTTCGACGCGGCCATCCGTATCGGCGAGCTGGACGACAATCGGCTGATCGCGAAAAAGCTCAGTGACCATCGACGGATTCTCTGCGCATCGCCAGCCTACATCGAGGCCCACGGCATGCCGAAAACGCCGCACGACCTGCTGCAGCACAATTGCCTGCGCTTCAGCGGGCTGGCATCGTTCCCGTTGTGGCGCCTGCATCGCGGCGATGAACTGCAAACCATCACGCCACACGGCAACATGACCGCCAGCGACAGCGAATCCCTACTCGCAGCAGCCCGGGCCGACGCCGGCATACTGGGTGCCGGCGACTGGCTGATGAGCCGCGATCTGGCGGCCGGACGGTTGATTCGCGTGCTGCCTGACTGGCATCTGGATTCGGCGGGCGGCGTTTATCTGATCAGGCCGTCGTCGCGGTTCCCGGCAGCGGCAGTGGTGGCGTTCAAGGAGTGGATTGAAGCGAAATTCGAGCTCGGGCCACCCTGGGCCCTCTGAGCAAAACCAGCATTTGCTGTCGCCACCGTCCCTGTAGGCGTGCTCGCCTTTGCGTCAACACAGAAATCGATGTCGGCGCACAAAAAGGCCCCGCATCGCTGCCGGGCCTCAGTGTATTCAATACTTCACGCAGCGATATTGTTGGCCGCCATTTCCTTTTTATGGCTCGCCTTCATGGCTTCCATCTGTACGCCCAGTTCCTCGAGCTTGGCCTTGCCCAAAAGCTTTTGGGCTTTCGGGAACATTTCCTCTTCTTCCTCTTCGATGTGGTGCTCGAGCAACTCCTTGACCACTTTGACCCGACCGGCAAATTCCGGCGTGCCCGGATCGGTCTCTTTCAGATCAGGCAGTACCAGCGAATCCACGGTGCGGTGCTCTTCCTTGGCTTCGTGGTACATGATCTCTTCCTCCTTGCTGCCGGCTTCCTTGAAAGCAGGGTAAAGGATCTCTTCTTCGAGGCGGGTGTGGAGGGTGATTTCCATCTCCAGTTTGCCCAGCAACTCCACGCGTTTTTTCAGCGCGCGCTCGGTGGATTCACTCAGTTGGCTGAGGATCGCTTTTACTTTTTCATGGTCGGCTTTGAGAAGGTCGATGGCATTCATTTTTTTAGGGCCTCTGCTTTTCACGGATTGAACACAGCGTTTTTTTTCGCGCTGCTGTGTATTCGGAAGAGGCTATCGCATGACTCATGCCAACTCGCCGAGCAAGCGCAACCCACGTACATCAAGGGCTGGCGCGCAAGAAGGCATAACGCCTTCGTGCAGGCTGCAAGATCTCAGCTGGCGCGACATTGCATATAACAAGCCCGGCAAAAGCCGGGCTGTGAGTGATACTTGAGTCGCCCCTGCGACAGCGTTTACCGATTCGCCTGGGAAGGGGAACCGCGACCGATATGCTTGGGCCCCGCCAACGCCCAGGCGATCAGGCCGAACAGCGGCACGAACACGATCAGCACGATCCACACACCTTTATTACTGGATTTTCCCTCGCTTTTACGCACCCGGTTGATGGCCCAGAGCTCGATCAGCACGAGAATGACCGCCAATACGATCCACACGGTTTCGATTTGCATAGGCTTACCTCCTGATGGTCTGTGCGTTAGGCGACAAGCGGGGCGTTGGGTTCATTCTTTTTGCCCGGGACGCGAGGACGCGGCGATACCCGATGGCAAAATAGATGTCTGATTGCCGCTGCGGCCTATATCCTCTGCGCCACACGTTTGGGCAGGAACAGGGACAGGCAATGGCATTCAGGGTGATGGTCGTCGGTGGTTACGGCAATTTCGGCAGCATCGTTTGCCGGCATCTGGCACAAATGCCAGAAATTGATCTGCTGCTGTCGGGCCGTGATGCGCGCAAGTTGCAGCGCAAGGTCGACGAGCTGCAAGTGCAATCGGGGCGTACGTGCCAAGGCTGGTGCGGCGATGCAATGGGCGCGGATTTTCAAGCGGCGTTGCGCGAGTTGAATGTTCAGTTGGTGGTGCACACCGGTGGGCCGTTTCAGGGGCAATCCTGCGCAGTCGCTGAAAGCTGCATCGGTGCCGGGGTCAATTACTGCGATCTGGCTGACTGCCGCACCTTCGTCAACGGCATTGATGTGCTTGATGCCCGCGCCAGACAGGCCGGTGTGGCCGTGCTCAGTGGTTGCAGTTCAGTGCCGACCTTGTCTTCGGCCATCATTGATCAGCAGCGCGAGCGCTTCGCCCGAATCGATTCGATCGAACATGGCATTTCTTCCTCGGCGAAGATGCCGGGGCTGTCAACGGTCGAAGGCGTGCTGGCCTACGCCGGCAAACCGATCAGGCAATTAAAGAATGGCCAGGTTCACGAAGTATTGGGCTGGCTCGACCTGACCTTGCGCAGGATGCCGCAACTGGGCACGCGGGTGCTGGCCAATGTCGATGTGCCGGACATGGACATTTTCGCGCGCCGCTATGGCGCACAGACGCTGCGCTTCAAGGCTGGCGCCGGTCTGAAACTCGGCGGTGTCGCCAATGCCTTGCTGGCGCAAGCCCTGCGCTTCGGTCTGGTGCGCGATCATGTGCGCTGGGCGGCGCGCCTGCATCGACTGGGTACGCGGTTCGAGCGTTTCGGGGATGGCAAAAGCGCGATGTACATCGATGTTTGCGGCATCGGTGTCGACGGCCAGCCGCTGAGCATGACCGCGCAACTCACCGCGTTGAATGACAAGGGCCCGGAAATCCCCAGCTGCGCCGCCGTCGCCCTCGCAACCAAAATGGCCCACGGCTATGTACCGCAGGCAGGCGCGCGACCGTGTGTGGGCGAAATCAGCGTTGAGGAATATCTGGCGGCGATCAACGATCCCGCCAATTTGAGCCTGTCGGTCCAGTTCGCCGATGGGCAGCGTTGAGATGCTCTATCTCTGTCTGAAGTATTTGCATGTGATCGCAGCGGTTTTCCTGTTCGGTTTCGGCATGGGCTCCTACCTGTACCTGATCGCCGCCAGCCGCACCGGCAACCCGCAAGTGGTCGCCCATGTCGCGCGGATGGTGGTGCGTTTCGATACGTGGATCACCACGCCGGCCGGGTTTGTGCAGGTCATCACCGGGTATCTGCTGATGCGGCTGTCCGGGCTGTCGATGAGCACCGAGTGGCTGCTGACCTCGCTGATCATTTTCTTCTGTGTCGGCGCGTTGTGGCTGCCGGTGCTGGTATTGCAAAAGCGTATGCAGAGCATGGCGCTGAGTGCGGTTGAGAGTGCCCAGCCTCTGAATGATCGCTACGCCAGTGCTTACCGATGGTGGCTCTGGATGGGCATCGCCGGGTTCGCCGGGATGTTTGTCATCGTGCTGATGATGGTGACGAAGATGACGCCGCTGCAACTGATCGGGTCAGCCGTGGGCTTTTAGAAAACGGCTTTCATGATCCGCAGTCGGCAGCAGACAAGTGTCGTACTTGCCGAACAGGCGATAGCGATTCAGCGCGATGCGATCGTAAGCCCAGTCGCGCAGGCGGCGCGGGAAGATGCGCAGCAGTTTCAACGGCTGCCAGCGCATCGGCAGTTGCCCGACCACTTCCAGGAATGCATCCGAGCGTTCCCAATAATTGCGGTCGCGGATCACCGCCATGGTGTCGAACTCGTCCAGCGGCAAACCGGCCCACGCCAGCAAGGCCTGGCCCTCGGGCGATTGCACCGCTGCCAGCCGCACACGGCGCTGGCGATCATGGCGAATCAGAAAGCGCGCCCAGCCGTTGCAAAGCTTGCACACGCCGTCGAACAGCACCACGGTTTCGCCGGGCTTGAGCAGTGGCGCGGGGTTAGGGCGGGTTTTCATGGCTGGCATCGGCATGTTCGTGGCGGCGGTTGTCGCGATGATAACCCCGATCAACAGGCGCTTGTTCCATAGCCGCGGATCGCGGCGGTATTGCCCCGGCGAGATTCCATGCACGCGGCGGAACGCAGCGCCAAAAGCCGCGTCGGACAAATAGCCCAGTGAAGCTGCGATGGTCGCGACATTGAGCCTGAATCGGGCCGCAAAGGCATTGCCAAATGGGCGGCGAATGCTGAGTTGGCTGAGCGACTCTGGGTGTTGTCGGAGCCGTGGACGGGGCTCAAGGTGGCGTGAATCGAGTCAGATGTCAAAAGTCCCTCAGCTCAGCTCAGCCCAGCCCAACCCACTGCCTCGGATGAGGGCTGGGGCGATGGACAGTTGCGCCGCTCCAACCAAGTCGAACCCGAACAAGACAACCCGGCTAAAGGCGCGTCACGTCTGTTCACCCCCCTCGCGCCTCACTCCTCGACAAAACATCTTCCGATAGTCCGACGGCGACGTCCCCAAGTGCGCTGCGAACTGCTGCCGTAACGACAGCGGCGTGCCAAACCCGGCTTCCCCGGCGATGCACTCGACCGATAAATCCGTGGTTTCCAACAATGCCTGTGCTCTGACCACTCGTTCAGCGTTGAGCCATTTAGCAACCGTAGTACCGGTCGTTTCCTTGAATCGCCGGGTAAACGTGCGGCGACTCATCCGGGCTTTCTCTGCCAACAGATCCAGCGACAGATGTTCACCCAGATGCATGCGCGCCCAAGCCAGAACCGCAGCCAGATGCGTTTCGCTCGACAGTTGCGGCACCGGGTGCTCGACGTATTGCGCCTGGCCTCCTTGCCGGTGCGGTGGGGTGACCAGCATTTTCGCCGTGTGATTGGCCACGTCAGCACCGAAGTGCTGGCGCACCAGATGCAGGCAGCAGTCGATAGCCGCTACGGTGCCTGCCGAGGTCATCAGATTATCGTCGGTGACATACAGCACCTCGGGACGAAAGCGAACCTTGGGAAAGCGCCGCGCAAACTCGTCGCGCGCCGCCCAGTGCGTCGTTGCCTGTTTTCCATCAAGCAGTCCGGCATCTGCCAGCACAAAGGCGCCCAGGCATAACCCGACGATCAGTTTCCCTGCGGCGTGGGCTTGTTGCAGCGCTTGTACAAGCCCTGCCGACGCGGTGATCGATTGATCGCCCCATGCCGGAATGATGATGACGTCGGATGCCGCCATCAGTTCCAGGCCTTGGTTTATCGCCAGGCCGATTCCTTGGTCACTGCTGACCATGCCAGGTTCTTCTGCGCAATAACTGATTTGGTAACGCGGCTCAGTGGACGCCAGATTCGCCGTCGCCAGAACGATGCCCGGCACGGACAGGTGGAACAGGCTGACGCCGTCAAACGCCAGAACGGCAACATGGATGGGTGACATAAGACAGATCTCGGTTTCGCGATGTCAGGATGGCCCGATTATAACGACATATGTCATTCAGGCCACTGTTGGCTGTGTCGGGCCTCAGCCAAAATGGACGCATTCACCAACGAACAGGATGATTCACATGACACGCAAGACTCTACCATTTGCCCTGAGCATGGCTTGCGCCGCTGCGACTGTTCCAGCCTTCGCGGAGACAGAAACCCGGTCAAACCCTGAATCTGCACACAAGCTGGATCTGCAGCAGGTGCGTAACGCTACGGTGAAAATCACCTACGGCGACACGACCTTTCTGATCGATCCGATGCTGGCGAAAAAAGGCGCATACCCTGGGTTCGAAAATACTTACCGCAGCAACCTGCGTAATCCGCTGGTGGATTTGACCGAGTCCCCTGAGCAAGTGATTGCCGGCGTCGATGCCGTGATCGTTACCCATACGCATCTGGACCACTGGGATGACGCGGCACAAAAAGCACTGCCAAAAGACATCCCTCTGTTCGCCCAGCATGAAGAAGATGCGCAGTTGATCCGCTCGCAAGGCTTCAAAAATGTGCGCGTGCTGAAGAATGAAGCCGAGTTCGGCGGCGTGAAAATCAGCAAAACCGGTGGTCAGCACGGCACTGACGAAATGTATGCCGTGCCGGCCCTCGCCAAACCGCTGGGCGAAGCCATGGGCGTGGTGTTCCAGGCGCCTGGCTACAAAACGCTCTATCTGGCCGGCGATACCATCTGGCGCAAGGAAGTCGATCAGGCCATCGAGAAATTCCAGCCTGAAGTCATCGTGCTCAACGCCGGCAAAGCGAAAATGAGCGGTTACGAAGGCTCGATCATCATGGGTGAGGAAGATGTTCTGCGAGCTGCGCAGGCGGCCAAAGACGCAAAGATCGTTGCCGTGCACATGGACGCGATCAACCACATGTCGTTGACTCGTGAAGAATTGCGCAGCTATGTGCAAAAGCACGGCATCGAGAGCCGCGTGGACATTCCGGCAGACGGTGCATCGCTGCAATTCTGATGGATTCAGACCTGCCCGGGCGTACCGTTGACACGCCCGGGCTCCCGGGTTTGGTGGCGCATTACTCCCCCAGCTTCGCCCAGAATTCCTCCGCCGAAGGGCTGATTGGTGCCGTCGGGCGAGTCAGATGAATTTCCAGCGCAATGTCCCAGCTTTCATCCAGGGCCCTGACCAGACGCCCGTCGGCCATTTCCTGTTCGGTCAGGCTTTTTGGCAGCCAGGCGACGCCTTTGCTTTCCAGCGCCATCGACATCAGCACTGCTGCCAGATGGCTGCTGAACAGCGGTTTCAAATGCAGGTAATCTGCCTTGCCATGCAGCCTGTGGGAGACGATTCGGCCCAGACCGGATTCGTGGGTATAGGCCAGATAGGGCAGGGTTTCGGGCAAAGTGCCAAATTGCGCCGAAGCACTCGCCAGCGGCACGAGCACATCTTCGCCGACCTTCTTGCCAATGAACTGATCAGGCGCCAGTAATGGCGGAACGTCGGGGTGGCGATGGCACAACAGAAATTGCACCTGACCATGAATCAGCATCTGCTCGCACACGGCCATGCTGTCGGAATGCAGGCGAACCGCATCGATTGGCGCGCCATTTTCGGCGCTGCGCAACCAGCGTGGGAAGAAGGTGAATGACAGCGAATGAGTGGCGGCAAACTGCAAGGTTTTCGCAGCCATGCCAGCCACTTCCTGCGCCTCGGAACGCATGCGGTACAGGCGTCTGGCTGCTTCCTGGGCACTGGGCAAAATTTGCCTGCCGGCCTCGGTCAACGTCGCGCCTTGCGGGGTGCGCACGAACAATTCGACACCCATCCAGTTCTCCAGCGAGCGCACTCGGCGACTGAACGCCGGCTGCGTCACGTGGCGCGCTTCAGCGGCCCGGACGAAGCTGCCGTACTCGGCCAGCGCCGAAAAATCCTCAAGCCAAACCAGTTCCAAGGGCAATGCCTCCTGTGCATAGGGCGCGGCATTAATAGCATTGGGCGGGTGTCGTCGCAAAGCATAACGTTGGGTCACCACAACAAGAGGAACCCGTC
>Ga0308159_1002551_pt1 | contig 20745 bp, 23 predicted proteins | sample PhyCR1_FD_201040 | JGI IMG/M metagenome (GOLD analysis project Ga0308159, IMG submission 201040) | Phyllosphere microbial communities from UC Gill Tract Community Farm, Albany, California, United States - DLSLC.R1 | ecosystem: Host-associated > Plants > Phyllosphere > Unclassified | place: USA... | reverse complement strand
CGGTGGTGCGCTCCCACGCGGCGCGGTTGCCGCGCATGAACTGCCAGTTGCCGCCGTGCTCCTGGTACGCCTGCGCCAGCTCTTCCGCCATCGCCTCCATGCGCCGCGATTCGACCTCGTTCAGGTAACCCTGGAAGCCGCGCTGAAAACTCCAGCGCGTGCCGAAGCCGACGCCAACCGCCGTCAGCAGGCTGACGATCAACAGCGACAGGAACAGACGAGCGGTGATACCGATTTTAACCATCGGTACATTTAGCCACGCGCAGCAGTGCACAACAAGGGTGCACTGCTGCAGGCCAATGATTCTTCACAGAAACTTCACAATTGTGTGGCAGTTCCTCTACTACGCGATATTTCAAGCTATTTTGATTGACATCAAAAAGGACAATAAATTTTTAGGTAAATACAGGGATAAAAGCACGCGATCAGCAGCGATATACCGTCACGGGCAACCGGTATCCGTGCGAGTGGATACGACTTGGCGTGACAGGAGGAAGAAAGTGAGCGGCGGAGGACGGATGCGATGGGACAATAAAACCCTGCCATGACTGCAGCCAGACAACTGGCGTAATGACATAAGCAATTGATTTAAAGGGAATTTCTGGTGCGGCTGGCTGGAATCGAACCAGCGACCCTTGGCTTCGGAGTCAGAGGGTTGATACTTTAACGGAAATTAGCCACCGTTATTGGACCTGAATTCTCCTATGGCATCGAGAATTTTAACGTTAACACTGAGCTTCCCATATTGCTTAAAATTACGCTAGACTGTAACCCCAGCGTAACCCCGTAACCCGACATGACAAGCGACCGCTTCAACTTCACCAAGGCATCAATCGAGGCGCTTCCTCTGCCACCAGCGGGCGAGCGCACTACTTACCACGACCAGCACACTGCCGGCCTTCAACTGCGCGTCACCTCCAGTGGCAGAAAAACTTTCAGCCTGTACAAGCGCGCCAAAGGCGGACAGCCGGAGCGAGTCACCATCGGATCATTCAATGATGGGGTTACTGTCGAACAGGCGCGCACCAAAGCCTTAAAGCTCAAGAGTGCAATGATTGAGGGAGTGAGTCCGACAATGGCACTTCGGGCCGCCAGAGCAGAACTGACGTTCGGCGAGGCATTCGATATGTACATCCGCGACCACGCAACGCCGACCGGCCTGAAATCGATAGACCGCATGCGCGGCGATTTTGAGCGGTATCTTGGTAGCATGCCGCCGAACGCAAAGAAGAAGCATGGCAAAGAACGTGTGAAATCACCGGGTTCGGTGAACTGGCAAGATCGCAAGCTGTCTACGATCACTCAGCGGGACATCAAGGACCTTCGGGCCTCGCTGGTGAAAGAGTGCGGGAGTGCCGCAGCAAACCACGCACTTAAGCTTGTGCGGGTAGTGTTCAACAAAGTTTGTGAGTGGGGCGAGTTCAAAGGCGAGAACCCGGCGCTCAATCCAGGGCTACTCAAGATCGCGTCAAAGGACCGCTTCTTGCAGAAGCAGGAGCTACCCTTGCTATTTGAGGCACTGGAAAAAACCACGAACACCAACATCCGCGATTTCATCTTGTTGAGCATTTTAACTGGCGCACGGCGCAGCAATGTGTTGTCCATGCGCTGGAGCGATATCGATTTAGATCGTGCTGAGTGGCGCATTCCGGATACAAAAAACGGCGAACCAGTGATCATTCAGTTATCGCACCAAGCAATTCAAACTTTGACTACCCGAGCGGCTATAGTGTCGGCAACTGGGTGGGTATTCCCCGGTACGGGCAAGACTGGTCACATGATGTCACCAAAGAAAGGCGTCAGCACGATTTTAAAGACTGCCAAAATTGAGAAGCTGACAATCCATGATCTCCGCCGTACGCTCGGGAGCTGGCAGGCGATCACCGGCGCATCACTGCCAATCATCGGAAAATCGCTTGGACACAAAAGTATCGCTGCTACCCAAATTTACGCGCGTCTCAGCGCTGACCCGGTGAGGGAGTCAGTCCAGCGTGCGACGCGCGCGATTTTTGAAGCAGCAACCAGGAAAAAAGAAGAAGTCAATGAACAATGATAGCGGCAGGTTTTCTCAAGCAAGACTGAACAAATTGGCAACGATGAAAATCGAGCAAAACGCGCGCGAAGATGGCGCATCAGGCCCCAAAGCTGGCGTGCCGCTCAATTTCAGTGTGGAAGTAAATGATTTACGGACACGGGCCGAAAGCGACCCAGCAAGCGCAATGAAATTGCTCGAATTGCTGGCCAAGGACCTCCGAATGCGCACTCTTCCCAATCGAATGCTTGCGGATTACATCGCGGATGCCATTGAGTTGGCCGCAGCCAAGCCGACAGCCTACCAAGCGCGCGCACTAACCGACGAACTTTACCTGACGACCCAAGAACGTCGTCCAGCCCATTCTTGGCTCGAAATTGGCAGCGCCATGCGGATGCTCGTCAGCGGGGGAGTTTCGCAGACAAAGGCTAAAGTCGAAGTGGCGGTTGAATTTGGTGTTGATGAGAGAACAGCGCTGAACTACTACAAGAAGTACGTAGCAGCAAAAGAACAACACGACAACATTGAGTAATCGCGAAAACTCCGTTCAAAAAAAGCAACTTGTCAAGGCAACTCCCCCCTGCCTTGTTCCTCTACCCCACCCCACATTTACCGGCATTCTACTTTTCTACATGGACAGCACGTCGCTGGCCTACAGATTAACGGAGAAGTTATGTCGCACCTCACTCAGCTGCCAGAACTGCTGACCCCAGCCCAGATGGCAAGCCTGCTGGGCGTTTCCGTCGGCACGTTGGCAGTATGGCGCTGCACCAAGCGCTACCCTCTGCCTTACATCAAAGTCGGTCGCTTGGTTCGCTACAGCCGCATTCATGGCAATGAATTCCTCGCGGCTCGTACCGTTATCACTTAACTACCCACCTACCTACCCACCTACGCACCTACCCCACCGCCGTAAACGGCAAACCGGGTCATAAGACCAAAAAATCACCACAGTTTCAAAACTGTATCGCCCCCGCGAGGGGGTAACTACGCCTAAATTTGGGCAGAAGGAATCAAAATGGCCATCGCCACCACCGTGCAGCAAGTTGCACACCACACCATCGCTCAACTGCTGCGCGACATCGCACAGCAAAAATGGACCAGTGCTCACGCCGAGGAACTGAAGTTCAAGGCCACCGAGATCAACACCAAAATCGAGCTGAACAACACCATCACTGGCGCTTACGGCTTCCTCTGGGGCGCTTATACCAGCTCGGTGAAGGATGAGCCGATCCACAAGTTGATCGATAAGGTCAAAGCTTTGTCGCTGAAGGAAGAAAACATCCGTTTGATGCTGCTCACGGGCAAATACTACAAGGACGTGATCGCACAGGCCGAACATTTGCGCGACACCCCGCTGGTGGAAAAGCGCGCAGTTCTGCGTGCCGCTCATGTCGTCAGCGTGCCCGTGGCTGCCGCCTACTTGGGCATCGTTTCCTCCGCATTGCACGACTTCGCTGCGACCTATACCAAGTTCATCGGCGCGCGCTATGTCGGCGGGTATTGCCTGTCCATCGACGAGCTGTTCATGATCGAAAAGAACCTGAACTGGTTCGACGGTAAAGCCACCACCACCGACGCGCACGTCACCGCAGAGCCGGATGAAACGGCCTTCGACCACCTCCTGTACGTTGACATGAAAATCGCGTGTGCGTACACCGACATGACGCCGGCTGAGCTGTCCAAAGCTGTCCGCCGCAGCGCCCAGTCCCGCCGCCCATTCCGCCTGTCCGACCTGGAAAAAATCCGTGTCGCTAAGCTGAACGCTATCGCCTAACAGCCAACCGACGTGGGCCGTAAGGTCCACGTCTTCGACGAGATCCCATAATGACCCTTTCACTCCAAGATCAGGCCCATGCCCCAGTTGCTAACGGCGCACCTGTAACCGTACTCACCAACGATGACGGCTACTTGACCAAAACCTTCGCCAAGGTAAATGGCATGGTGAAAAAAAAGGCGGCAGCATTTCTGAACCAAGGAATTTTCAGCGTCGTCGTCGTTGTCACCCTTCAAGCATTGGACATGCTCCTGAAGGGACTGAAACCAAACCAAGCAGTCACCTACGGCCGCCCCGAACCCGACGACGGCATTGTTGTAGCCCAAGGCTTGGACAAGCCACCGGCAGGCGCCATCACGCGCACCCGTAATAATTTCGCGTTTGGCCATGGCCCTGGCTTCCTGATGCTCGATCACGACCCGCGCAAGGGCAGTCCAGGCATCTCTAAGTACGCTTTGTTCGACATGCTGCACACGGCTATGCCTGCTTTCAAAGGGGTAGGCATGTTGTGGCGTCCAAGCTCGTCTTCCGGCGTTGACGGGGCGGATGTGCAAGGTCAGCGTGTGTACATCATGGTCAGCAACGCAAGCCAGATTCCCCGCGTAGGTAAGGCTCTATTTGATCGCCTGTGGCTCGCAGGACATGGCTACTACGCCATCAGCAAGTCTGGTCAACTTCTGGAGCGAGGTCCGGTTGACACTGCCGTCTGGCGCCCGGAAGGTATGGACTTCGCTGCGGCGCCCGTTCTTGGCGAAGGCGTAACGCGCACTGAGTACGACAGCATGATCATTGACGGCTGCATTTTCGAGGTTGATGACTGTCATGACCTGTCCGCACCCGAGGTTGTGGAGCTGAAGGAAATCAAGGATGCGGCACGCAAAGCCATTCAGCCAGAAGTGCTTGCCGTTAAAAGCCAGTACATGGCCGAGGCAAAAGCAACGATGCCAGCACGCTTGAAGAAACTCGGCATCGAGTCGGATGACAAGGCTATTGGCGCCATGATCGAGCGCGCGGTCAATCAATGCGTCCTGATGGGCGATTGGCTGTTGACCACTCAAGACGGCAAGACCGTGACCGTGGGCATGGTGATGGATAACCCTGACAAGTATCACAACACGCGATTCGCAGACCCGCTGGAGCCTGACAACGACCTGCGTGTGGCGATTGTGAACCTGTACAGCGGTGGACGGCCGTATATCTTTTCGCACGCTCACCACGGCATGCGCTATGAGCTGGACCGCGCGCAATCGGTGATCGGTGTCAATAACGCAGAGCTGCCGCGTATGGTAGATCAAGCGGCAGTAGGGATGAAAAAAACTGGCCAAATTTATGAGCGTGCCGGGGCCATTGTGTACCCTCATGACGACGGCAAAATCATCCAAGCGAAACCGCAATGGCTGGCCGTGCAGATTCAGCGTATTTTCCGCTTCGAGGGCTGGGACAAGCGCGAAAAGGCAATGGTAGCTGTTGCGTGCCCGGCGGCTGTCGTGCAAGGCTTGCTGACGGATGCAGCCAACCTGCGCATGAACAAACTCACGGCAGTGCGCAACGCCCCGACCATGGATCATGATGGCCGTCCACTGGTGCAACCTGGCTATGACGTTAAAACCGCAATCCTGCTGGTCAATGAAAGTGGTGGTGCGTGGCCCGCGTTCCCCTTGGCGCCGACGAACATGGAAATGCGCACCGCGCTTAGCGTGCTGTGGAAGCCATTCAGCCAGTTCCCGTATGCATCGGACGCCGATAAATCGGTGGCTTTGGCGGCAGTTTTGACTGCGGCAGTACGCACCTGCCTGCGGACCTCGCCCGGCTTCGGCTTCAGCGCCACGGCGGCGGGTACCGGCAAGACCCTGTTGGCCCAATTGGTGGGCATCCTGTATGACGGCGCGGTACCAGCAGTCTGCCCGCCTTGCAGCGACGAAGCGGAGTGGGCGAAGAGCCTGTTCAGCGCGGCTTTGGGCGGCGCGGGCACCATGCTGTTCGATAACGCCGAGTATGCAATTGAGTCGGCCAGCCTGTGTGCGGTCACCACCGCGCCATCGATCAAGAGCCGCGTGCTGGGTGAGTCGCGGGATGCGGAAGCTGAACACCGCATGCTGATCCTGGTGACGGGTAATGGCCTGCAATTTGTCGGCGACCTCAACCGCCGCATTTTCGTCTGCCGCCTCGACGCGAATATGGAATCGTCGGCAGTGGCGGGCCGGGAATTCGACCTGGAGCCGCTGGGCTACTGTATGAAAAACCGGCTGAAGATGATCACTGCCGCGCTTACGCTGATTCAGGGCTATGTCCGCGCCGGCTTCCCCCGTGTCTGCGATGGTTTGGCCTCGATGGATGACTGGAACAAGCTGGTTCGGTCCACCATCGTATGGCTGGCACAGCAGGGCATCGGCGATAGCTTCGTTGACCCTAAGCTGGCGCTGACGCGTGACAGCCGGAATGATCCCGATGCAGCCATGCTGACGGGCCTGCTCGACGCCGCGAAGACCGCATTCGGTACCGGCCAACGCTTCACTGTATCGGATCTGGTGAAGCGCTCTACCAGCCCGATGAGCGGCGCCCGGGACATCCTGCTTGATATTGCCGGCGACCGTGGCGACATCAACCCGAAGAAGCTGGGGCAGTTCATGCTCAAGCGCGAGGGCCGGATCGTTAACGGCATGCACATCAAGCGCGGCCCGATGAGTCCGAGTAAGACGGCTACGTGGGAGGTACGCATGAGCTGATCGCACCTGCCCCCGCCGGGTTGCAGGGATGTACAGGGACCTTTACCGTCAAAAAGTAAAAAATGCAGTGGTTATATATACATGCATTTACACCCTTTAGGGCTGAAATGATCCCTGCACAACCCGGCACCTCGCTGCGCTATCAAACTCTTCCGGTCGAATTGCTGGCGACCGGTCAGACTGTGTAGTACTCCAGTTCTTTTACCCAGAGAAAAAATGAAAACTCACTTAAAAAAAGCCACGCCGCAAAGCGGACACATCGTGGTGGCGGCCGACGGCTGCCGTAACATTCCAACCCTGATCGCCATCCAACTGGTACGCGACCTGTTCGAGGGCATCGGCGTTGATCGCCTTCGCAGCCACCGCTGCGGCATGCAACTGTCGTTCGAGGACGTAAGCGAGTTGGCGGATGCCGACCTCGGCGAGGCCATCGCTGCTGGGTTGGGCTTCATGATGTCGGTACCAGAGGCCGACCGCTCTGCGGTTAAAGCCTCGTTGGCCAAACGCATCGAGGCCCAGTTGGGTGACCTGTCCGGCAGCGTCTGCTTCCGGGTAGGGGTCACCAACACCATCCGGTGGCCGAAGCCGTCGGCCCTCGGCAACTAATAGTCCCAAATCAGTAACGTATCAACCCCGCGAATCGCGCACGGAAGTGCCCGGTTCGCTTTTGTTTTAGGTGATGCAAATGAAGAAAGCAAAAGCGCCACGGGTGCCGGTTCTTGAGTCGGCCTTCGAGGTCAACCTGCCCAAGATCCTGCGGGCTACCAAGGCGTCCAGCAGCCCGCTGGTGACGTTGAACGGCGGCGACGTGCGCACGGTCGTGGCCGTGACTGAAACGCGCTTGGCGGTCAATCTGAGCGGCCGGGTGTGGATGGCTGATATTGTGGCCGTCAAGTGCCTGAATGGCCGGGTGCGCCCCCTCCTGAAGTGCCCTCGCGCGCATGAGGGGAATTTTCAGTCGCTGTATTGGCGTGGCGGGGAACTGGCCTGCCGGCATTGCCATGCGTTGCGATATCGAAGCAATGTGGCGCCGGGTGAGGTCGAACGCGTGCGCCTTCAGCGGGACAAGGCGCTGGCGGCCCTTGGGGGGCGCCCAGGCGAGGCTTTGCCGCCTCGGAAAGCTCGGGCCTGGCGTCACCGATATCTGCGCTTGGCAAGCCGTTTGGCAGGCTTAACCGAGGTGCATTACAGCGATCTAACCCGACGGCTCGTGCGCTAGGGGGGGAGTTGTGACCGGTGGTGAACGATGCCACTTTGCATGTCTCCGGAATGGAACGACGTTGGTGTACGCAAGCTACTTCCGTTCCACGGAGAAACAGGCGGATGTTGGACTGTCTAGGGATGGGGCCACAATGCCTCTAGGCTACCGCTGTGTGCCTGATCGATGTGGCTAGCTAGCTGAATGGTCGCTTTTTCCCCATAAAATTTTCAATCGAGGTGAGCTTATCGATGTCGGCCATCGCTCGCTTCACTGCGTTGTCGTCACCCAGAGCCTTTTGGATCGCATCGCGCTCCTTCATTGCACGCATGGCGGCTTCATTAGAGGCGAGCTTACTAAGCTGATTAAAAGCACTTTTCACTGCGTTGTCGTCACCCAGAGCCTTTTGGATCGCATCGCGCTCCTTCATTGCACGCATGGCGGCTTCATTAGAGGCGAGCTTACTAAGCTGATTAAAAGCACTTTTCACTGCGTTGTCGTCACCCAGAGCCTTTTGGATCGCATCGCGCTCCTTCATTGCACGCATGGCGGCTTCATTAGCAGTGAAAGATCTTATTTGTTGCGGTGACTCAACACGCGCTAGCTCGCCGGTGGGTTGACCCGTGGGCAATTCGACAAGTTGTGGAACGACCGTAGTCTCTTGCGGATGCGAAATAGGGACGGAGTCGTCTTTTACCTCTTGCCTATCCACCCCTTGTGCAACGGCTTGAGGAACGCGAAAATTTGTACTGTTACCATTCTCGTCAATCACCGCGTCGGCATCTATGGACTTCCCCGGCTGAAGGTCATCCCCAACGCTCTGGACGTAATCTACATTCAAAGAGTCAGCTAGCTTCTTTATGAAACCTGCAAACTCATCAGCATTTCCCACCATTCCATTAAAGATATCGAGCAGACTGGACAATTGAGCGTTCTTCAAGAAATTAGGGTATCTGACTCGATGATCGACCTCGCTCCAGCCCTCCTCAAAGATGGTGCGCACCTGAAGCTCAACGTAATACCGCTGGACAAGCGGTTGCGTCGTGATGATGTAATGTATGGATCTGTATTTTTGTTCATGAATTTCTACATCAATTTCTGCTTCTTTGTACTGCTGTGTCAAAGCAAGATTGTCGCCTTCTCGGATGTAGGCGATCGGCCTGCCCTTTAGAGCCAGCACAGCACGAATCCCAGAGTCTATGTGTGCCCAGTCCTCCTTGAAAAGGTGAATTGCCCTGATCCCAATCAAGTCCTCGACAATTTCCCGGTAATTAATTACTGAAATATCGAGATATTTTTGTATTGCTTTTGCTCGTTTGCGAACGATCTTTTCCATCAGGTGAGTGGCGTCTTTAAGACGCCATCGCACACTGTGGACTCCGGTGAACTGCTGAATGGCGCCGGCCAAGAGCTGAGCCACAGCGGACATATCCGGTGCTTGGCGCTCATAGTCATCCCCAATAGCAAGGAGATCGCTCCACTCGATGCCACTAAGCTCCCAGTCCGAACTGGAAATATTATTGTTTTTTATGAATCTTTCAAGTTCGCGTTCCATACATTATTCTCCGCTTCTAGGTTGCTCATTCTACAATGGAAGCTAGAATTTTGACTTAGAAAAGGCCCCTTTTCCAAAAGATGTAGCGCAGGCGTTTGGCATATATCGATAAATTAGTCTTTGCATAGGCAAGGCGCAGGCGGCTCAGCGCGAAAAGTTTAGCAAGATGCTGGGCAAGTTCATGGCCAAGGACACCTTGGTGGTGTCGAAACTCGACCGACTGGGGCGCGATGCGCCCGACGTGCTGGCCACCATCCAGACCTCAGGGGCATTTCATGTTGAGGTCGTCGTGCGCCAGCTCGATAAGCTCGACCCGACATCGCCGGAAGGCATACTAATGTGGGACGCGCTGGCCGCCCTAGCGGAAATGGAGCAGGACTTGATTGCCCAGCGCACGCAGTTGTATTGGCTCGCGCGAAGGCGAAAGGCCAAGTGCTCGGCAGACCGGCCAAACGACGCCAGAGCAGCGACGATAGAGGGTAGTTAGTCGGGAAGAGTGTTGGCGCCTTGCCAAGGCGTTTCGGAATCTCCAAGGCTACCGTGTTGTTGGTCGTTAAGCTACTGTTGATCAACCGGGACGCTAGATGTCATTTTTCAAAACTCCTTTCCCATTGGCACGCATTATGGTTAAATTAATGGCATGACAATTGAATAATTGAAACTGGAGGATGGTGTGGCGATTCTGCAAGAAATTCTGGCATGGTCAAATGGGCTTGCAACATGGCAAAGCGATGCGCTTTCTCGGCTCCTAGCGCAGCAAAAACTGACGCCACAAGACCATGAGGATTTATACGCGTTACTCAAACTGGCCCATGGGATAGCAGACGCCAAAAATCGGCAAGCTAAACCATTAACAGGACAGCAAATTCCAGTGCAAGTAGAGGCCGCAACCCATATCGAGTTGAGGGCAATAAAGAATCTGCGCAACGTTAACGCGATTGCGGAAAATCAGCAATTAGTCTTCGGCCAATCAGGTATGACGGTGATCTATGGGGACAATGGTTCTGGAAAATCCGGATATTCTAGGGTTCTTAAACGCGCATGCCGCGCGCGCGATCAATCCGAGCCGATCCATCCCAACGCAAATTTGCCGGACGCCAAGCCAGGGAATGCTCAGGCATCGTTTGATGTAGCAGTTAATGGGGAAGTCGCAGAGGTAGTTTGGCAACAGGGACGAGTGGCCCCACCGGAACTTTCATCATTTGCTATTTTCGACGCTCGATGCGCTCGCGCCTATCTGGACAACGAGGACGATTTTTCCTACGTCCCATATGGCTTGGAGGTGTTCGAGTCTTTAGCCAAGCTTTGTCAACAATTTAAAACTAACATTGAAGCAGAGCAAAGGCAGTCGGCCGTTGATCTCACTGTGTTTGCGCACCTTCAAGGGCAAACGGCCGTCGGCAAGCTAATGGCGGCTCTCTCTGCGAAGACCACTAGCGCCCAGATCGACGCGCTCGCCGTACTTAAACCAGAGGAAATCGAAACGCGAGATACGCTAAAAAAAAGCCTTAGCGAAAACAATCCGAAAGAGAAGGCTGGCCTACTGCGGTTGCGCGCGAGGCGGATCGCGTTGATCTCAAAAACTGCAATAGACAAAGAACTCGTTATCGGTCCAAAGGCCATAGAGAAATTGAAGGCATTAGCTGATACCTTTCGCACGGCACAGGCCGCTGCTGCTCTAGCAGCAAAAAATTTTAAGGAAGGTGAGAAATTTCTGGCAGGGACAGGGGGAGAGGCTTGGAGGGAATTGTTCGACGCCGCCCGCAAGTTCGCACTGGAATCTCATCCAGACAAAGAGTTTCCTGAATTGGGTGCTGACGCCGCATGCCCGCTATGCCAACAGCCACTGGGTGCAGCCTCAGAGCGATTGATGCGATTTGAGAAATTCATACAAGCGGAGGCGGAGAAGACGGCTCAACAGAGGCGTCAAGACCTAGCTGCGGAATACCGACCTTTCGCCGCTGCTATCATGACGCTGGGCCTTGATGAGGCAACGCAGACAGAGTTGGGACAAATCGACCTAACCTTGGTCACTGAAATTAAGACATTTGAGGCAGCGCTGACAGTTCGTCATGACGCGATCAAAGCTGCGATAGTGTCGCATCACTGGACTGGTTTTGAACATGTCCTACCTAGCCCTGCTGCTCGCCTGCAGGCTCTGGTGGACACGATGAATGCCGAGGCTGAAGCTCTCGAAAAAGCATCGAACGAAGAATATCGCGCTGCGTTGCAGAAGCAACTCGGCGAGTTGGAAGCACGCTTCAAACTCAGTGAAGTCAGGGAAGCCGTGGCCACTGCCGTAGAAAAACTTGGGTATCTTGCGAAGCTGAAAAACTGTCTTGCGGCTACGAGGACGAATGCCATTTCCATCAAAGCATCAGAATTGGCCGAAAAAATCGTTTCCAAAGAGTTGGCCGATGCATTAAACCGGGAATTCAAGGCCCTTGGAGTGGGAACTCTGAGCGTTTCGCTGCAAAGCCGTGCGGATAAAGGCAAGGCATTGCATAAGCTGAAGTTACAGCTACCGCAAGTCCGTAGCCCTGGTGATATTTTGAGCGAAGGCGAACAGCGTGCTATTGCAATCGCTTCGTTCCTTGCCGAGGTGGGATTGAGCAGCGGCAAGGGAGGAGTAGTTTTCGATGATCCGGTGTCATCCCTTGATCATCGCCGACGCGAACGCGTGGCTAAGCGACTTGCATCCGAGTCAGCGCAGCGCCAGGTCATCATCTTTACGCACGATATCTATTTCCTCTGCCTGTTGGCTGAAGAGGCGAAGCAGATAGGCGTTGCCGTGATCACGCAAAGCCTTAGTAGACGCGCTGAAGGCTTTGGTATAGCAGACCCAGAGCTGCCATTCGAGGGTAAAACTGCGAGCAAGCGTATCGGAGCTTTGAAGGCCCAACAACAGGCCATTGCGAAGTTGCATAAGGACGGGGAGCAGCAGGAGCATCACAGGCAAACCGTTGATGCCTACTTCCGACTCCGCATGGCCTGGGAACGAGCGGTAGAAGAAGTCCTATTGCGTGAAGTGATTCTTCGCTTCCGTAAAGGTGTTGAAACGCAGCGCCTAGCTGGGGTAAGCGTAAATGACGAAGATTATGTGCACGTCAATGGTGGAATGACAAAATGCTCTAACTACGCCCATGATAAAGCGATGATTGGAGGGGTTGCTGTTCCTGAACCAGATGAATTGCTCGCAGACATTCTCGCGCTTGAAGATTGGCGAGCGCAAGTGCACAAACGTTCAGAAGAGACTGCCAAAAAGCGTAAGGCCGTGCAAATTGTGGCGGGATCGACTTGATTCTGATTTACGCAGTGAGGTCGCTAACACGAGAAAATCAAGGGCTGCAACAACTTATGAGGGGCATCACTACTCCCCCGGATATGCCCTTGCATAATCGACGGCGGCTTGCGAGGCAGACCAAGCATGGGCGCTAGCGCGCTCCAAGCCGCCAACTACATTCTCTTGCTTTGTGGGACGAGCGACGTACGCTCGATGAATTCAGAGGTAAAGCCCTGATGCTACTACGTTGCTTGGCGACACATCGTCCTACCGGCGAGACTGAATTAGTATGGCGACCATACTACAAAACTTGGCCGTATGTGGATCTCCGCCTGAACGGCATCAAAGGCGCAAAAGTAGGAAATAGCTTCGATAGGCGCGGTTTTACACAAAAAATTACACAATCAGACTGCGAACCCGCATGTTTGCTCATTTCGCAATACCTGAAATAGGAATATCGCACTACTACATTGCCATTAAAACAATCTTTTCAGTCATCCTGCCCCGGCAGGCCAGCCTCTTCGGTCGGTGCCGGCGTGTGTTGAAAGTGGGACGTGATCTGACCATCGAGCACTCAGGCTGGATTGGTGCGAGTGTAGACGGAAGGCAAATCCCGCAGCAGGCCCGCCAGCACCACGCCAGAGCAGCGCGCAGCAATGAGTGAAGGGGTTTGTTCAAAGGAAAGCGCGAGTGCCTTGGCGAGGCATTATGGCGTGTCCAACGATACCAAGCTGAATGTACTGAGCCGTGAGCATAACAACCGCGATAGAAATCTAACTTCGTTGCTGTCCGCTTTCGCCCCAAAGCGGCCCTTCGCCGGGTTAACCTGCGCGCCGCAATTGGGATATAAGTAACCTAAACGGTGGGTAGTAAATTTTCAGACTTTGTCTTTTCGGTTCTATAGAAATCCAGGGCAGAAGAAAACAGAATATAAAATAAAAATATGACAAACGATATACACAAGCTTATCATGCTTACAGCCTGAAGTATCCCCATCTCATCCAAATTCACATGAAGCCCTCCAAGGTCCCATAGGCTATCATAAATAAGATGCAACAACACAGGACCGAGCAGCGATTTGTGACGATATGCTAAATAAGCGGCGATTATTCCCATAAGAAAAGGAGTGGGGAGCAGCGTAAAGTGAGCCACTTGGAAGACTAGTGCAGAGACGATGACGGCGTAGAAGGACCGCATTCTTTTCAATAATGCACCTAATAACCATCGTCTAAAGATAATTTCTTCACACGTACTCACTGCAAATGAAAATACTACTACGACAATAGTGCTCCGCAATTCTAGTTTATCCACAAGAGAAAATGAGTTTCTCAAATTCTCGGTGAGCAGAATAAACGCACCGCAATTCACCAAGAAAAAAATAATTCCATATGCTAACTGGCCTGTCAATTTTTTTAGTGATTTATATTCTAATCCACAAAAATGGAGTGCGAGTACGGAACTTAGTAATGTCAAAAATAAAATAAACGCTGAAACGTCTAAATTGAAAATTTTCTGAGGTGCAATTATTGCCTGGAAAAGTAAGCTAAAAAATATGGGAACTACTATAAATAAATTACGGTTTTTCATAACTTCAATGTTGCGCCGACACACGATAAATTTTAAAAGCAGCCATATTTAATAATAGGACTACATTGGATGATTTTTAGGTTCATGGATGGAGTTACCAATTGCGAAGGGCTGCTTCTGGCCGTACTCGGCATCAATCAGAAATGACCGTTTTCACCATTCCTATGCCAATGATGCGCTCGAGCTCCCTTACCTCGAATTCAGCGCCGGGCTTTACGACATCACGCAGTTCCTCCCAGCTAACAAAACGAATTTCGGCCTCTAGCATCTCGCCTGGAAAATGTAAGTCGACATCTGGATACTGATGAAATCCACTGGCAAGCCAGCTGATACCCACGAATTTGTGGTGCGGGGCATATCCACTCCTTACCCCCTCAGTTTTAGGCTCAGTTACGTCTGTCAGAAAGGTAATGCTCGCAATGATGTTCGGCATTTTTCAAGGCTGTTTTAATTGGTCCGCTTTTGGCCGTTCTCGGTCAGTCGCGCCAGCATAGCATGTGGTCAGTGACGAAAGGTCACGATCTGCCCCGATGCGCCGTTGCCGCCGCTACCAAGTTCATCCATATATTCATCAATGCTGGAAGTCATGTCCACTGCCCGCCGCAAATAGGTCCCAGAGGATAGCAAAATTTGACGCCGACAGCCCCTACCACCCCACGGGGGGGAGGGCCGAAGGCGCCCCCACCACCGCTGCAAATGGCAGGTCGATCCGTCAAAATTTTCGCGCACAGGAATTGGAAAAATTTTCGGCGTCGCCAGTCGAATTCGTCACCCGCATCGACAATATGGTTTTCGCCACGGAGCAAACCTTGCAGACCTTCACCAACACGATTTCCATATTCAACGCCGTTCTCCTTATCACTCTCGCTTTCAAGGCGTTCGGCGCGCACAAGAAGGCTCGGCGGCTTGAGATTGCGATAGGCGAGGCAAAGGCATCGCTTATTGAATACAACTACGCCCCTCAACCCTCTAATCGCTGCCACAGCTGCTTAGGTGCCCAGCACCGGGCGGATACAGACGGACGTTGACTGCGCATGCTCCACTGCCCCTTGCGGGTCTTGCAAAGTACGGCACCCCTGCTTTGATCTAAGTCAACAGTTGCCTCCTTTCCAGTTGAGACAACCGGCGACTAGCGCTAAAATATTGATTCCAATCACGTCTGTGAGTCGCTGTCATGTACCTGATCAACTCGGGGGATATAGTCCGCATCGCGGATACCCAATGCGACATGATGATCGTCGGATGCGCTGACGACGAGCATGCCGTGCCTGGAGCTGCCCCGACATGGTTCTGCGTCTGGGAGGTCGATAACCGATTGTTCGAGAAGGTTTTCTCGGAAACCGACTTGGTCTTGGTTAGGAGAGAACGCAGACGCATCCCTCGCGGTGGGGTTCTTCATTTTCCAAGAAACGATAGTGGTACCGGGCACGAGGCGCAATTAGCCTGACAGTCCTCCTGGGACCGAAGGCTTTCAAGTCTTACACACCAGCCAGCTGCCCCCTCAGTCAACGCAGAACATCGAAGCTAAGGTCGGGTAGCGGTACTTCGCCCTATCGGCCCCAAACTCGGCACGCAAGATGATGTGAGCCTGCCTGAATTCAGCGACGGGAAACAGGTAGTAGCCCATGACGCCGACGTTGGCGGCATCCATCTGCACGCAGATAATGAAGTCGGCGATTGGCGCGGTTTGGATCGGGATGCGCCACCTGATACGGCCTGCATCGTCATGGCGAGATCGAGCAACAACAAGCGTCACGTCCACGCTATCGTTGATCCGCCACATTGACGCGCGGCCGCACGAAGCATGGCTGCCACCAGCCTGTTCAATTCCCAGCTCAATAGCGGCCCTTGTGGCGGCCTGTAACTGCCTCACTGACCGCAGCGTCCGCGCCCGCAACAGCGGCTCGGCAGATGGCAGTCCTGCCGCAGCGTATGCCTCAGCGAGCGTCCCGAATTGCGCGATGAAATACTTCTGGCCGGGCATACCAGGCGCGGCGTTAATCAACGCCCCCGTGATCTTTCCATGAGCCGCGTGGAGCGCGCGCAACAGGCCAACCAGTTCGTCGCGCGTCTTCGGCCTATTCCTGCACTGGCGCTCCGCTATGGCCTCCTTGAACAGCGCTGGCGCCACGATTGCAGGAAACGCAGACTCGGTGCATACCCATGCCTGTTCAGGGTTCGATACGCGTGGTGTGCTCATCTTCGCGGACCCGCGATTGAACACGACTCGGCCGATGTATTTTTCATTGGTGAGAATGCTCTTAACCATCGGCGCCGTCCACGGCCGCCCCCACTCGGCGCGCACCTTCTGCGCGTTGAGCTTTGCCGCGATCTCGGTGTCCCCGAGCTTGTCTTGGACGTACCAGCCGTAGATGGTCCGAACCGTCTCGACTTCGTGCTTTGGCCCCCAGCAGAAGCGGACTCGATCCGTCGCCGCCGCTTTGCGTTCGCCAGCCTGAAGCACGCGCCGCCTCATGCCGTCGCTGTTGTACGAAACCCGTCGCAGCCCGTAGCCCGCGAACCCGCCCATCTTGAATCCCTGCGCGGCAAAGCGGCACTGGGCGGCGAACACCTTCGCGGACAGCTCACGGCTGTATTCAGCGGCCATGGTGCGCTTCATGCCCTTGAGAATGGAGGCAATCGCGGACCCGTCGTTGGCGAACTGCTCGGCGCAGTAGATCACCTGGATGCCAGCCTGCCGGCACAGGTACTCGTAGTGCGCCCCTTCGTCAGTGTCTTGAAATCGCCCCCAGCGGCTGACATCGTAGACCAGCACCATCGTGAAGTCGGTTGTGCCGGCTTGGACATCTGCTATCAGCTCTTGTAACCCATCGCGCCCGTTGATACAAAGGCCGCTCTTGCCGGCATCGGCATACAGCTTGACGACCTCGATACCGCGTTCATCGGCGTAGTCCTGAAGCCGTTGGCACTGATGCTCAATTGACCGGTCTTGCAGGCTGGTGGACATGCGGACGTACATCGCGGCGCTTTGGCCGGGCGTGGTAGCTGATATGGCTGGAGGCGTCTTGAGGGGCATAGGGGCGGCTACATGGCCCCTGATTTAGGGGCAAGGCGCTGAGTCTCTCGCGCGATGTAATCCTCGCTGCGGCCGCATACGCGCTTCCTGGCGGCACTATAGATAGCGGAGCGGTGTAACTGGATAAACTCAAGCGCGAAGGCGTTGCCATGGGACTCGGTGAGCGCGCTCTTAACTGCCGATACAGCCTCGCGCTGACATTGCGATAGGTCGATCAAGATTGGGCGAAGCGTTGCCATCACATCTCCGGGAAAGTCGGTAACGTCAGCATAACGGACACAAGTGGCAGTGGTTTGATCCCGATCAACATGATGCACCATATGGCATCGGCCGAATGCGGCGCTTACAATGGCTGTAGGGCCGCGATACGGGCCGATGCAAGCCGCTCGATCGTCATCGCCCGAGCTTCCGAACGCCCATCAGGAACGACGGCCTTCAGTACTGCCACAGCCTCGGCAAAACGGCCCAACTGGCGAAGTAGTTCGCCGCGTGTCACCTGGGCCTTGGGGCTGCCCTCGATCAGCTCCAAGATGCGCAACATGTTAGGACGTGCAATGCTCCTTTGCATGAGGGAATGTGACGCACCTGGGGTGCCACCCCCGTCGTGGCGAAGGCGGTCATTCAGCGCCCACCATAGCCGCACCCGAAGATGCAGTTCCCGCTCACGCGATGGTTGCGGCGCTTCCGTCAATGCCGCGATGAAATCATCAGCTTTCGATAGCCAATTAAGGCTTTCGGCGTTTTTGAGGGCGACTGGTAGCGCTTCCCACTCCAAGACATCACGCAACCGGTCATTGCGATCACCAGTCATGCGATGCCATAGCCTATCCAAGCCGCCCATCATGGGCGTGTGCCGGGGCAAATGCATCACTTCCACGGCATCCTCGATCCAAACCGATGCGAAGCACACGGGGCACCGACCGACACTCCCGCTGGCGCTGGCCCACCACTGCCCATTTTTTCCGTCGGACCAGTCGGGCACATCAGCGTGAAAGTGCATCGACGTCAACGCATGGCGCTTGAAGTGCCCGGCGCATGCTGGGCACTGGTGGATGATGGGGGCGGAGTAGCGGGTCATGCTGTGAGTGTATTCGCAGGGCGCGGATGGAGCAATTTTGCAAAAGCCGTGTACTGTCCCAGATCCGCTGTAGGCGTAGTGCTATCGTGGGCGACAAGGCCCCGGCCAATCAAAACCGTGTGGTCCGGGTGATCGACCTCAATGGCAGTAGAAGCGCATGGCTCTGCCTCTTCAACAGACCATAACACCCGCTCGTCACAAGTGGACACTGGTCGCACAAGGCGCGCAACCTTCCTGCTCAGCCGAAACGGAATCACTTGCGGCAGTCTGATACGAAGTCGGAATGATTGCATGCCGTCTTGGCGCTCGCCGAATTTGTTTGTGAATCGGGTTGTGCGATGCTCGACGAAGCACTTCCCGCCAAAACTGGCCACAAGAAACTCAACAGCAGAAGCAAGGTACGGGCTGGTGCTGCTGAATTCAATAGCGCCCTGCGTCGGCGCAATACCGCCGTCAGTGTCCATTAGTCCTTGCAGTATTGCCAACCGCACTGACGCGCAATTGAACAGATAATTTTCTGGAACAAACTTTTCGTGCGACAACCGGTTACCGAGGCCCAACTGGCGAATTGCAGCAGTCAGTGGGTTTCCCTTGCCCGACGTAATGCTTCCGCCATGACCATGCGCCCTGCCCCCCGGCAGAACAAGGCAATGATCGTACTTATTCGTACGCCTGAGCTGGATACCGGACGGAAGAGCGCGGCTCACCGCCTCGATTATTTCAGGGTCGGCTGATGAGATCGAGGTTGCCCCTTTTCGGAAGCATCCGTCACCCAGCAAAATCCCCAAAAGGTATGGGTCAATTGGGACCTCCTGTCTTGCCATCTGGACTTCCTTGAATGCGGGCATCAAGAAGCGCCTGCGCGGAGTTGGTAATGGCCCGGAAGCAGCCAACATACTGCCGGCATCATGAATGGCCCAGCGGTTGAACCGAGGGTTCGCTTCCACCTTGCCGTGACTGTGGCGCGTGGGGAATCTGGCGGCGGGATGTAGGGAAAGCCACTGCTGACCTTCAGTACATTGGATTGTCAGACCGCGATCAAAAGTGAGTTTCATCGACGGCTGAATCGGTAGTGAGTGCGTCGCGGTCACGCGACGTGGGGCGCCGTCTCCGCCAATTACATAATCACCTGGACGCAAGTCTTGTATTAGGCTGAACCCTTGCGGCGTCCATACAAAGGTTTCGTTCGCCAACCCTCCCATCATCTTCAGCTCCCGTTCCTAACGGCAAGTAAAATGCAACGTCGTCTGCGGGAACTGGCCGAACGAACGGGGTACATCGGTTTCCCGAACGATCTCCATGACCCTCCCTTGCCCGGCGCAGTAGGCGTTAGCCTCCTTGTACACGGCGGCTTTGATTGAACCCAGCGATGAGGCTGGGCCGTTGTCCTCGCGCGAAATCATGAATGTGTCCTTGCCAGCGGGGATGATTCCGGTGGTGGAGGCACAGCCAGCAACCAGGGCTGCTGCTACGAAGAAGGGCAGGCTATGCTTCATCAATGTACGCTTTCTAGTTTGATTAAAATCAAACTCAATTTTAGGGGCCACAATATGCTAAGGATTCCTTAGTGTGACGTCAACAAAATACTCAGATTATCTTAGCCTTTGGGTGCTAAGAATGTCTGTGTTTTCCAAACGACTGAAGGAAGCGCGAACGCGAGCAGGTTTATCGCAAGAGCGACTTGGGGTGCTCGCGGGGATAGATGAGATGTCGTCTAGCTCAAGGATGAACCAGTACGAAAGGGCAAAACATGAACCCGATTTTTCGATGGTAGAGAGGATCGCCAAGGTGCTGGACGTACCCGAATCATACTTTTATGCAAAGGACGACGAAGCCGCTTGGCTGATCGTAGTCTTCCACCGCTTAACACCAACATCTCGGGCGTCCGTCCTGACGACGGTACGCACTGCTGTGGAAAGCGACAGTCGAGGGGCCATCTGAGCGGACGTACGCCGCCCCCAGTAGCGGCCACCTCATTTTTTGATAATTCTTGATACAGGTCAAAAATGCAGCGCATTTTTCAGCAGCTATTTGCCACGGGCGAGCCAAGTTCGCGCCAGTTCGATGCTGAAATGTAGAGACGTTGGTTACTTGAGATTAACGTACGTTGTAACCCTGGTGTAACCCCGAAAATATCTGGAGAGTTGAGTTTCTTCGTAAGTCATTGATTTCAATGGTGCGGCTGGCTGGAATCGAACCAGCGACCCTTGGCTTCGGAGGCCAATACTCTATCCACTGAGCTACAGCCGCGCGGGGGGAACCTTGAAGGTGTGCCGTAGGATACCGGTTTTATTGGTCCGCGTCCATCGGCGCGTGTCGTTTTAACCATGTTGAAGTTTCCATGCGCCGATTTTTGAGCCTATAATCGGCCGTTTGATAAAGGTTTTGCAAGGCAGCTCGATCGGTAATTCGGCACGCAACCCGGCACAGACTTCAAGGACATCATGAGCGACGCACACAACGAATCCATCA
>Ga0308159_1002550_pt1 | contig 20754 bp, 15 predicted proteins | sample PhyCR1_FD_201040 | JGI IMG/M metagenome (GOLD analysis project Ga0308159, IMG submission 201040) | Phyllosphere microbial communities from UC Gill Tract Community Farm, Albany, California, United States - DLSLC.R1 | ecosystem: Host-associated > Plants > Phyllosphere > Unclassified | place: USA... | reverse complement strand
GATCACGCGATGACACGGCGCAATGATGGAAATGGGATTGCGGCCATTGGCCGCCCCCACCGCCCGAACCGCCGCGGGCCGGCCGATCTGTTTGGCGATCTCACCGTAAGACCTTGTCTGCCCGAAGGGGATGGTCAGCAATGCCGCCCACACCTGCTTCTGGAATTCTGTGCCGTGGAAGTCGAGCGGCAAGTCGAAGCGATCGCGGCGGCCGTCGAAATACTCGGCCAGTTGCTGCGCCGCCTGGTTCAAAACCAGGTTGTTCCGATTCTCGACCATGGGTTCCAGCATGACGCGGTTCTCGCGCTCCACTTCCCACAGCACACCGGCAAGCGCCGGGCCCTTGGCGATCAGCTTCAGTTTGTCGACCGGCGAATCGACCCACATGTACTCAAAGGACATATCAGCTCCGAGGCGGGAGTCGTGGGCAAGCAGGCCGAGGCGACTCCCCGCAATGGCAGGAGATGAGATGGTAGACGCTTGTGGTCAGCGCACGGACTTCGTTTTTGGCAAGAAGGCCGTCGCAATACCCAACAGCGGCAGATAAGACGTCAGGTTGTATACCCACACCAGGCCATGCGAATCCGCCAGCTTGCCCAGCCCGGCCGCGCCAATGCCGCTGATGCCGAACATCAGACCGAACATCAGCCCCGACACCATGCCAACCCGGCCGGGAACGGCTTCCTGCGCATAGACCACCAGGGCCGCGAAGGCCGACGACATCACCAGGCCGATGGTGATGGCAAGCGCCGCCGTCCAGAACAGGTTGGCGTAGGGCAGCGCCAGCGCAAACGGCGCCACGCCCAGGAACGACACCCAGATCACCGCCTTGCGCCCGATGCGGTCACCCACCGGTCCGCCGAAGAAGGTGCCCGCCGCCACGGCCGCCAGGAACATGAACAGGTACAACTGGCTTTGCTGCACGTTCAGGCTGAAGCGTTCGATCAGATAGAAGGTGAAGTAATTCGTGAACGACGCGATGTAGACGAACTTAGCGAACATCAACACGCCCACCACCAACACGGCACGCACGACTTCCTTGCGACCCAGGCCGACCTCGTTGCCGCGGCTGAGCCCCTTCGCCCGCGCCTGGCCATGACGCAGCGTCCAGCCGGTCAGCGTCAGCCCCACCGCGATGGCCAGCAAGGCCGCCAACATGAACCAGGCAATTGCCGATTGGCCATAAGGCACCACAATGGCCGCCGCCAACAGCGGACCGATGGCCGAGCCGGTATTGCCACCCACCTGGAAGGTCGACTGCGCCGTGCCGAACCGGCCGCCAGATGCCATACGCGCCACGCGCGAGGCTTCCGGATGGAAAGTGGCCGAGCCAACGCCCACTACCGCGGCAGCCACCAGCAACATCGGATAGCTGCCCGCAAACGCCAGCATGCCGATGCCGCCCAGCGTGGCCAACATGCCGACCGGCAACAGGTAAGGCTTGGGATGCTTGTCGGTGTACAGGCCGATCCACGGCTGCAACAACGATGCCGTCACTTGGTAGACCAACGCAATCCAGCCGATCTGCCCGAAAGTGAGTGAATACTGCGCCTTCAACATCGGATAGACCGAGGGCAGCAGCGCCTGGATCAGATCGTTCAGCAAATGCGCAAACGCCGCAGCGCCCACAATGCGAATCAGGAAGCCTTGCGGCTGCGATGCCTGCAAGGGGTCCGCGGATGACGGCACTGCGGCAGAGGCCGCAGACAGAGAACCAGACATGGGTGGTGGCCTTTCTAATTATTGATGTGCCGTCCGAGCAGGGCCGGACAGCGGTTCGGTAGACAGCATTGTAGGAAGGCACATACAGTCTGTCCTACGCAATCTGCCCAACAGTCTTCGCAAAAACGACATGCCGATCTTCACCCAAAAACTGCCGCTGACCGAGATTCTGGAACAGGTGGAAAGCGCCGCTTCGCCGGTGACCTGCCGGGCGACCGACTACTCCTTCGGATGGGAAGTGAAGGCTCACGCCCACACAAAGCACCAGCTGGCTTACGCGGTGCATGGTGTCTTGGGCGTCCGTACCGAAATGGGCTACTGGGTGATCCCGCCCAGCCGGGCGCTGTGGATGCCGGCCGGCACCGTACATGCGGTGCGTTGCATCGGCGAAGTGCACATGCGCAGCCTGTTCGTTCGCCAGGATGCGGCACCTGGGTTGATGGACACCTGCTGCGTGGTGGGGGTGTCGACGCTGTTGCGCGAGCTGATCCGGGCGGCGGCCGACGTGACGCATCCGTACACGGCCGATTCCCGTGACGGCCGGCTGATGCGCCTGATACTGGATGAACTGCACGCCCTGCCCGTGCTGCCCCTGCACCTGCCCATGCCGACCGATCCGCGTGCGTTGCGGATCTGCCAGGCGCTGGAGCAACAGCCGGATGACCCGTCCACCCTGGCGGATTGGGCCGAGCGGCTGACGGTGGACGTGAAGACAATTCAGCGCCTGTTTGCGGCACAGACCGGGATGACGTTCGGGCGCTGGCGTCAGCAGGCGAGGTTGCTGCGTGCGCTGGAATTGATTGCGAGCGGGACGAAGATCATCGACGTGGCGATGGCGCTTGGCTACGAAAGCCCTGGGGCGTTTGCGACGATGTTCAGGAAGCAGTTCGGGCTGGCGCCAAGCCAGTTTTTTGGTGTGTCGGAGCTGAACTGAACAGATCCCGTTTTGCGGAGCAGCGGCTGGGGGACTCCTCAGCCCAAGTGATCAAGCACCTGAACGAGACTGAGGAGACGGCCCTCCGCACCACTTGCATGCGGCCTTCGATCGAGATGGAATCCCTGCATCCCGAATCGTCGTGGCCCGAGCATGTCTGCTTCCGGGGTATCGCCGATCATCAAGACCTCATCGGGGCGACAATCGATGCCTGCGCACAAGTAGCGATAAATGGCGTCCTGCGGTTTTACCGCGCCCGCTTCGTAAGACCATGCACAAAAGTCCGGCTTGATCGGCAACAGGTCGAGCACCGGCGGCCCGTACGGCGCAGCCAGGTTCGAGCAGAGCGCGATCTTGATGCCGCGATCCCGCAGCGCACCCAGGGTAGGCGCCACGTCGTCGAATACCGTGATGGACCGAAGCTCCTCGATCAGGTCCGCTTCGAGGGCAAGCCGCGTGTGTTCCGCGACCACACCGCCAAACAGCTCGGCCGCTTGCCGCAGATTCAGCACACTGCTCATCACACGGACGCCATCATCAGCTTGGCGCGGACGCCCTGCTTCATGGAGCGCGCGCACCAACTGTCGAAACGGTCGGGTGGGGCGTTCTATGCGAACCAGGGTACCGAATACATCGAAGGCAACGGCTTTGATCGTCATCGAAGAATCCATGCGCAAGGGCGCTGTGTTTATCTGGCATCGTCCGGCCGACAGGGTGAAATCACCAAGCCGGCCGAAGGATACGAGTCTGGAGATTGCCGGCGCACCCACGCGATCGTGTCGCCGCATCAGTCAAGCTCAGGAAGGCCATGGGGATCGCCCATCGCCGATCGCCTTACCAGCGATATGTCGCGGTCGCCAGGACGGTGCGCCTGTCGCCGTATCGGCAGGTGCTCAGGCAATGAATGTAGCGCTTGTCGAGCAGGTTCTGGGCGCGCACGCCGAGTTGCCAATTCGCGTCGAGGTCATAGCTGAACATCGCATCCACCAGCGTATAGCCGGGCGTGCGGCGTTCCGACGCCGAGGCGGCGGTCGCCAACGGGCCCATGTAGCGTACCCCTGCGGCGACACGAGCAGCCGGCATGCCCAGCGCGCCCAAGTGATAATCCGCCCACACGGACACCGTGTGACGCGGCACGCCTTCGGTCGGCACACCCACCAGCGCGGGGTCGGTATCGGCCACCGTGCGGGCCTGCGTGTAGTTGTAGGCCGCGATCAGATCGAGCCCGCGCAAGGGCGATACCTTGGCCTCCAGTTCCAGCCCCCGACTGCGAACCGCCCCCCGCTGTACATCGAAGCGCGGGTCGGCACTGTCCTCGGTCAACACGTTCTTCTGCGTCAGCTGGTACACCGCTGCGCTCAAAGACGTGCTGCTTCCGGGAGGCTGGTAACGCGCGCCCACTTCATACTGTTCGCCAACCGTCGGTTTGAAGGTGCTTCCGTTCCGGTCGGTGCCCGAGGTGGGAAAGAAGGACTGGCTGTAGCTCGCGTACGGCGCCACGCCGTTGTCGAAGGTACGCACCACGCCCAGGCGCCCCGAGAACTTGCGGTTGTGCTCGTCGGTGCGCACCCCATTCCGGTAGGACTCGTTGCGACTGTCCGACCAGTCGTATCGGCCTCCGACCACGAACACCCACTTGTCATCGAAGTGAATCTGGTCCTGTGCATAGATGCCCTTCTGCAGGCTGACCAGTTGCGATCCGGAATCGGCCGTGCCGACCGCAGGCAATCGCCCGTAAACCGGGTTGATCACGTTCAACGCCGGCGCGTTGCCGGAGAACCGATGCGCGTCGTAGTCCTTGCGATACACGTCCACGCCGACCAGCAGCTTGTGCTCCCACAACCCTGCCTTCTGCTGGTAGCGCACGTTGGTGTCGCTGGTGATCGCGCGCGAATCGTCCAGGCGCGTGTCATAGGTGCGGGCAAGGCTGGTTCCCGTGATGAGCCTGGGCGTGATGTAGCGATAGTCGACGTCGGATCGGTAACTCCGCAAGGAGTGGTTCAAGGTGATGCCGGAATCGAAAGTATGGTCGACCAGATAGCCGATCGTGGTCATCCGGCCGTCGTAACGGTCGTAGTCGGGTTCGCCGACGAACCGGTCATAGCCGATCTTCGCGCCCGGCAGGCTGCTGTAGATCGTGGTGTTGTAGTTCATGGGCGCAACCAGCATCGTATCGATACGCTGGTAGCTGGCCAGCATCGTCACCGAGGTCTTGGCGCTCGGCCGCCACGTCAGGGCCGGCGCGAGGTAAAGCTTGTTGTCCTCTACCGGACTCAGTTGTGTGTTGCTGTCCCGCGCCAGGGCTGTGAAGCGATAGGACAAGCTGCCATCTTCGTTCAGTTTCCCGCTGTGGTCGGTGCTGACTTGCCTGCGATCGTGGCTGCCTGCCTGCAGGTTGATCTCGTGCAGCGGCTCGGTGGTGGGCCGCTTGCTCACGGTGTTGATCAGGCCGCCCGGTGCCAGTTGTCCGTAGAGCACGGACGACGCCCCGCGCAGCAACTCGACGCGTTCCAGGCCGTAGGGCTCCTGTCCGCCGTCGAACTGTGCGGCCTGCAGCTTCATGCCGTCACGCAAGATGCTGCCGGTGCGCGAGCCCGCATCGAAGCCACGGATGTTGTAGTCGTCGGTCATGCGCGAAAAGCCGTTGGGCTGCGCGACGATGCTGGGCAGGTAAGCCATCACGTCGGCGATCGAATCGCTCTTGCGCAAGGCCATCTCCTCGGCCCCCACCACGGAGATGGACTGCGGGGTCTCGAGCAAGCTGGTGTCGGTCTTCATCGCCGTCGCGCTGCGACGGGCCACATAACCGGCCACCGGTCCCAACGCGGTCTCGCCCTGGGTGACGACAGAGATTTCCTGCAACTGCGCAGGCTCGGGCTCAAGCGTGAGCGTGACCCCACTCTGGCGTACCCGCAATCCCGACCCCCGCACCAGCTCAGCGAGCGCCGCGAGCGGCACCAGATTGCCGCGTACCGCGCGGGCCTGCCTTCCGTCGACCATCCTGGCGGCAAACACAAGCTGTACGCCCGACTGGCGGCCGAACAAGGCCAGGGCCTGCGGCAGCGGCTGGGCAGCAATGTCGAATGTCACGGTTTGGGTCGATGGCGTGGTCTGCGCTGCCGCGGGCAGCGCCAGCATGGCAAGTGCCGCGCCGGCAAGCAGGTGGCGCGCGGAAATGCCGGGAGGCGACGAGAGAATCATGATTGGCTCATTCCAGGATCGAGGGGGGGGGGGTCACCTCCCACAACGAATCAGCGCGTGCCGATCCTGAACGAATTTTGTATCCGGGTGAGTTGAACGACGGTTTGACGAAGGCAAGACCGCAGCAAGTCACTCGCGTCGCGTGATGCGCCATTGGCCGTCGGTCAATGTCGACCTCACCGGCACGATGTTCGGCAGCGCGGCAAGAAAGTCCTCGCTGCGCGCAATCAGCACCTGCCCCGAGATGTGCAACGCAGCGACTCTCGCATCGACCTCGACCGGGCGCGGCAGATATCTGCGCAGCCTGTCGATGGCGCGCGCCAGCGGTTCGTCCGAAAACGCCACCACGCCATGACGCCACCCTGCCGCGTCGCTGCGGATTTCCAGCTTGTCGAAGACCCGCCCTCCGGCACGCCTGGCCGCAGGCGCGAGCACACTGAGGAACTGGCCGGCGCCCAGTTCCTGTGAACCAAGCCGATACGGGTCGATCACGTCGACACGAACCCGGCCCGACTCGACCGCCACGTCGACGACCTCGTCTGCATGGCGGTCGACGCCGAAGCGTGTGCCCAGAACCGTCACGCGAACGGTGTCGTTCTGGCGGACGGCGTCGACGCTGAACGGCCGCTCGGGGTCCGTGGTCACCTCGAAAAATGCCGCGCCGACCAGCAGTTTCACCATGCGCCGTCCCGCGTAGTAAGACACCTCGGCGCGGCTCGACGCATCCAGGGTGAGATATGAGCCGTCGGGCAGCGCAACGCGTCGCGTCTGCGCGTGCTCGGTTGCGACCGACAATTCCCATTGGGGCGACGCCTGCGCGACCCATCGCCACAGGCTGGCGCCACCCAGGCCGAACGCGCTCAGGCTCAGCAATGCCGCCAGCGACTTGCGACGCCCGGCAACCGGTCGCTGATGCGCAGCACCGCCGGCGCCATGCCAACGCGTCATCGCGGCTTCCACACGATCCATCGCCAACATCATGTCGCGCTCGATCATATTGCGCGACACGCCGAACTCGCGGGCCAGCTGCCCCTGGTCTTCGCCATGGACCTTGTTGCGCAGGAATACCTGGCGAGCCCGCTCAGGCAATCCGGACAAGGCGCCTTCGACCGCGTGCATGGCTTGCCGATACATCAGGGATTCGGACTCATCCGGCGACTGCAATACGTCGGAAGAGGCGACATCGGCATGCCGCTGCACGACGCTGCGATGACGCAAGTGGTCGACCGCAAGATGCCGCGCAACCGTGAAGATGTAGGCGCGTAGTTCCGCGGGCTCGGTGGGCACCGACGATGCGCCCTGCCCCGATTCGGCCAGCCGTATCCAGGTGTCGTGGGCGATCGCTCGCGCGTCGTCGGACGAACCCGTACGCCGCGTCAGGAAGCGCAGCAAGTCCCGGTAGCTGTCCAGGAACGACGCTCGCGACGACGCGGTGTCGCTACGCGCGGGATGCATCACAAACAACAATGATATTCATTCTCACATTGTAGTGCCATTGGCATTGCCAGCATTGACGCGACGATCAGTACACGTCGCGTCGATAGCGTCCGTCGGCAATCAGCTCGTCGAGCGCGGCGACACCCAGGACGTCGCGCAGCACCTGGTCAACCCCGCCAGCCATGCCTTGCAGGCTGCCGCAGACGTAGATCACCGCGCCATCGTCCAGCCACGATTCGAGCAGCTCGGCGCGAGCGAGCAAACGATCCTGGACGTAGGCAGGCGCGTCGGCGTCGCGCGAGAACACCCGATCCAGTTCGGGCAGGAAGCCATCGACGTGCAATGCATTCAGTTCGTCTTCGTAGAGCGTGTCCGACACCGCGCTGCGCTCGCCGAACAACAACCAGTTGCGGTGCTGTCCGCGGCGCGCGCGCTCATGCAGATGACTGCGCAAGCCGGCGATCCCCGAGCCGTTGCCGATGAAGATGCAAGGCAGGTCTTCGTCGATCAGCGCAAAGCCGGGATTCTCGAGCAGTCGCATCTGAACCGGGGCATGCATCGCCAAGCCTTCGGTCAGCCAGCCGGAAGCCACGCCCAGTGCGCCTGTCGGCAGGAAGGCCTGGCGCACGACCAGGTGCAGACGCCCCTGCTGAGGAATGCAAGCAAGCGAATAACGCCGGGCCTGATCCGCCGACGGAACCAGGCATTCGACCAGGGCGCCGGACCGCCACATCGGCAAGTCGCCATCGGCAAGGTCGAATTCCAGGTGGTACAAGGGCGCGCCCCGGCTGCCAGGGTTGAGCAGGCGGCGCTGCCTGAGGTACCAGGCCTGAAACGGCCCCGCGTCCTCGGCCAGCACTGCCGCGTCTTCGGAGCCTGCCGGTCGCGCGCCCAATTGTTCGAGATGCCGATGCCACTGCGCCAGTGCCAGCGGATCTTCCTTGTCCATTTCCACGACGGGGAACATGGGACTGCCACCGCGCTCGCGCAAACCCAGGTCGAGGATGCGGCCGAAGCCGCAGAAGCTCGCATACTGGCTGTCGCCCAGCGCCATTACGCCGTAGTCCATGTGCGCCAGCGCACGATCGGTGCTGCGCGACAACTGCTGCGCAAAACGGCGGGCGACGTCGGGCGGCTCACCGTCGCCAAAAGTGCTGACGACAAAGAGCACACGTTGGTATTGCGCCAGCTGCGCCATGTCGAGGCGCGCCATCGACACCGCTTTCACCAACACCCCTGAGGCCTGCAGCAGCCGGGTTGCGCCCAAGGCAATGCGTTCGGCATAACCGCTCTGGCTCGCGAAAACCAGCAACATCGGCGACGCCCCGCCCACCGGCGCCACCGTTGATGGGGTCGACAAGGCGAGTCGGGCAAGCTTGATGTCGCGATTGGTCTTGCGCCGCTTCAGATAAAGCATCCAGCCGGAGATCGCGAACAGGGGCAGCCCCAGGGCGGCAAGCATCATGACGATGCGACCCGGCAGGCCCCAATACCACCCGGTATGCAGCGGCCGGAAGCTGTTGACCAATTGCACCGCCTGCGTACTGTCGGAGAACCTGTCGTGCTTGCGCAGCACACCGTCAGCCGTGACTTCCATGCGATTGCGTGCGCGGTCGTGCGGCGGATCGGTGTCCAGATACTGGAAGCTCACCGCTTGGTCGCTGCGCGCGGGAACACGGATCAGCACGGTGCTGTAGCCACCGGAAGTCTTCAAGAACGTTTCCCACGATGGCCCGAGGTCCGGCGGGCCGATGGCGGATGCCGGGGCCCCGGTTTGCTTCGTCGGCACGGGCCGGACGGCGGAAACCGCAGGCCGGGGTGGCCTCACTTTGCCAGCGAGCCCGTCGATACCGGTCTGCACCCACTGGAACGACCAGTACAAGCCGGTGATGGTGAAGAGCAGATAACAGACCAGCGCCCAGGTCCCCAGCACCGCATGCAGGTTCCACAGGAACGGTCGGCCGGTGAGCGCAAAATCCAGCTTCAGCCAACGGCGCCAATCAGTCAGCTGACGCGGCCACCTCAGGTACAAGCCCGATAAGGCAAGCACCAACAAACAAGCTGCGGCACTGCCCGTGACCAAGGAGCCGATGTCTCTCGGCAACAGCATCCGTCGATGCAGTTTGTCGACGAATTCGAAAAACGCGGGGCCACGCGCGGACGGCAGCAGCGCGCCGCTATAGGGATCGACATGACGGGCTTCTCGGGCGGGGCCCGACAAGGACCCGAATGCCACCTTCGCGGCGTGCCCGGGTTCGGTATCCAGAATGATCGTCGTGACCCGCTCGGCGGGCACTTGCTGCTGAAGACGATCGACGATCTGTGCGGGGGTCAACGTCGCTTGCGAGCGCGGTGCGACCGTCACCACACCGGGATTGAGCCACGCCATCAACTCGTCTTCGAAGGCCAGGGTCGCGCCGCTGATGCCCACGACAAGCAGCAAGGTGCCCGCGGTGATGCCGAGAAACCAATGGATCTGGAACCAGATTTTCTTCAACATCGTCGAGCAACCCGTACGCAAACCAAGCATGGAAAGATCAGCCTTGGTGACGGGTCGTTCGATACCGCCCGACTCGCGGCAACAAGCCGGGGCATAGAGTAGCTGTTACGGTAGCTATTGAATAGTTCTCATTATTGTAAAAAACGCACCAGGCACAGGCTCCGCTACGGTTCCCGTGAGCCCGCCTTTTCAGCACACTTGCTGCGAAGACCGAGAGGACGTTCAGCACGGTCGCCGGCAGACAAGATCCCGGATAGCGAGCGCCCACAATCAATAAGCCCATTTCTGCGCCTGACCTGGAAACGAAGAAGCCCCGCGATCGGCATGTCGATGCGGGGCTTCGAATATGGAGCAGGACGTCGGATTCGAACCGACCTGCCCGGCTTGGAGGCCGGTGGCACCCACTGTGCGTTCCTGCAGAGAGGTCTTCGTCGAAGAACGGGATGGCTTGATTTTGCCGCGCACTTTTTAACCAGACAAGTGTTCAGCCCAGAGTCAGATCGTTCTTTTTGCAAACAAGGAAAAACGCGAAACCGGGGCTCGGAAGGTGGCATTTCAAGGCCGGGTTTTCAGCATCATCGCTCGGCGTCCCGCACGATTTCCTCGATCGCGGCTGGCCGCCCTGCCCATCCCTCATCCCGCATGACCGGAGACACGATGACCGAGATTGCCTATCCCGCAAGCAAACGAATAGATGTGATCGACGTGCATTTCGGCACGACGATCCCCGACTCGTATCGCTGGCTCGAGCACGATGTACGCAGCGACCCTGACGTCGCCGCCTGGGTAGATGCCCAGAACCAGGCCACCCGTGCCCATCTCGATGCGCTGCCAGGACGCGAGGTGTTCAAGGCCCGCCTGGACGCTGCCTTCGATCACGAGCGGGTAAGCCCGCCCCGCAAGTGCAACAACCGCTATTTCTACACCCGCAATGCAGGGCTCGAAAGCCAGGCGTCCCTGTACGTGCGCGAAACCGTGCATGGCCCCGGCCGCGTGCTGATCGATCCCCGCTCTTGGTCTGAGGATGGCGCGACCGCGCTGGCGGAATGGTCGCCATCGAAGGACGGCTCGCGTCTTGCCTATGCCGTGCAGGATGGCGGCACGGATTGGCGAACCATCAAGGTGCTCGACGTGGACGCAGGCGAAGTGCTCGACGACGAGGTGAAGTGGGCGCGATTCACCGAGATTTCATGGGCCAGGAACGGCTCCGGTTTCTTTTACTCCCGCTACCCTGCACCCGAGCAAGAAACAGAATCTCAGAACGGAGTCGTCGACCATGCCATCTATTTCCATGCGCTTGGTACAGCACAAGCCAAAGACCGGCTGCTTCACGCCACGCCTGACCAACCGAACCTGCTTCACCTCGTGGATGTCACCGATGACGGTCGTTATGCACTGATCTATTCCATGCCCGGGACGGGCGGAAACGCACTGGCTGTCGTCGACCTCGGCAGCGACGACTGGACACCACGCACTTTGGTCGACGGTGTTGACGTCGAGTGGTCGGTGATCGGCAATGCGGGGACAAGCCTGTTCATCATGACCAGCCAGGACGCCCCGCGCCGGAAGATCGTCACGCTGGATCTTGCCAAGGCCGATCCGCTTCCCTTGACCCTGATCGAAGAACAGGAAAGCGTCCTGAACGGGGCATGGCTGCTGGGTGGACGGCTGCTGGCGTCTTACCTCGTCGACGCCAGGACGGACGTCCGGCGGTTCACGCTCGATGGCCGCCCCGACGGCGCCGTGGCGCTTCCGGGTATCGGCAGCGCGGGCGGATTTCGCGGCGACCCCGAAGACCCGGAAGCCTTTTTTGTCTTCACCAGCTTCAACGCCCCCACCACGGTGTATCGGTACGCCATCGCCAACAACACGCTGACCGTCTGGGCCGCACCCGACATGCCGATCGACCTGGATCGCATCGTGGTCGACCAGCACTTCTATCTGTCGAAAGACGGCACCCGTGTACCCATGTTCGTCGTCAGACAAGCAGCGGCGCAAGGACCTGCGCCGACCCTGCTTTACGCCTATGGCGGGTTTGGAATCAGCATGGTCCCCTTCTACTCGCCCGCCCTGCTGGCGTGGGTCGAACAAGGGGGAGCAGTGGCAATCGCCAACATCCGCGGTGGTGGCGAATACGGCAAGGCCTGGCACGACGCGGGGCGCCGCGCAAACAAACAAAACAGCTTCGACGACTTCATCGCGGCCGCCGAGTACCTGCAGGCAGAAGGCATCGCCTCAATTGACGGGCTTGCCATCCAGGGCGAATCCAACGGCGGCTTGTTGATCGGCGCCGTGGTCAACCAACGCCCCGATTTGTTCGCTGTCGCCCTGCCAGGCGTGGGTGTGCTGGACATGCTGCGCTTCGACCGCTTCACCGGCGGCAGCCTGTGGAAGACCGATTTCGGCGACCCGGCGGTCGAGGCTGACTTCCGCAATCTGCTTTCCTACTCGCCGTATCACAACATCGACGCGAGCAAGGCTTACCCGGCGATTCTGGCGACGACGGCCGACACCGACAATCGTGTCGTGCCCGGCCATACCTTCAAGTACATCGCGGCGGTGCAGGCAGCCAGGCCAGGACGCAAACCACACCTGGTTCGTATCGAAACGCGCGCTGGCCATGGTGGCGGCAAACCGATGGACAAGGTGATCGAGGAACTGGCGGATATGTGGACGTTCGCGGCGCACTGGACAGGGCTCAGAACGTGCCCCGATAGTCGCCGCCGTCGATCAACAGATTCTGGCCAGTGATGAAGCCGGCATGGGCAGAGCACAGGAATGCGCAGTAGTTGCCCAGCTCGTCGGGATCGCCAAAACGCTTGCTGGGATTGCCCGCCGCGCGCCGCTGCCAGATAGCGTCGAAGGCTTCGCCGCTTTCCTCTGACAGTTTTTCGACATGGTGAACCTGCGCCCCGGTGGCAAAGATGCCCGGCAGCAAATTGTTCACGGTGACATTGCGATGCGCATGCTCGCGCGCAATCCCCGCGACAAAACCGACCAGGCCAGACCGTGCGGCGTTCGACAATCCAAGCTCCGCATGCGCCGCCTTCACGCTGCGCGACACGATGTTCACGATGCGCCCGAAGCCGCGTTCGGCCATGCCGTCGAAGGTGCCGCGGATCATCTCGATCGGGGCGAGCATCATCAGATCGATACCGCTGATCCAGTCGTCCCGGTCCCAATTGCGAAAGTTGCCTGGCGGCTTGCCGCCGGCGTTGTTCACCAGGATGTCGGGGTTCGGACAAGCGCCCAGAATGGCGGCACGGCCCGCTGCACTGGTCACGTCCGCAGCGACGGCGTGCACCGCTGCGCCCGTGTCGTTGCGGATGGCCTTGGCCGTCTCATCCAAGGTGTGCGCGTCGCGCGCAACGATGGTGAGTTCCACTCCTGCCCGCGCCAAGGCACAGGCGCAACTTCTGCCCAAGCCCTTGCTTGCGCCGGTAACCAGGGCGCGACGTCCTGCGATGTTCAGATCCATGAGTTTCTATGCCGGCAACCTACGGCCGCAAAGCTTAGGCAAAAGCGCTGCGGTTGCCAAGCTGATGGCATACGATCGCGTCTTGAAGCCCTTGGACATCAGATCGTCCAACGCGATGCGCTGTGTGATTAAGGGCTCGAGATTGATCTTCCCGGCCTCGACCAGGCGGGCCGTGGGTTTCCACCAGTTGCGCAGCTCACCTTCCCAAAGCTCGGGGCCCTCGGTAGCATTGGGAGCCTGTCGCTGCAGCAAGAAGGCTCAGGAGGGAAATTCACAAGTGGTCAGTCTCCTTCTCAGAAAGAGCCAGGAAAATTCGGCAAAGCCGATTAACTCGGTTGATTATTTCTGCTCGAACATATTGTCTGGAGGATCTGGGCTATGAGTTCCAATCTAAAACACTTCCTCATCTGTGGAGCTTTGCTGGTGCCTTTCAATGTATTGGCGCAAACGGCATGTCCTGTAGGTACAGCTCCTGGATCAGCTACATGTGGCCCTAACCCTGGTAGTCAAATTGTCGAACGACCTCCTACTCCTTCAGGGGAATGGATAAAAACCTGGGGAGCCATAGCAACATCTCCAAGCGGAGGTGGTGGTACTAGCTCCGGGAGGCTATCGGAGAAAGAAGCAGAGGACGCCGCTCTTCAGAACTGCAGAAAGTCAGGGTTGCAAGGCTGCAAAGTGGAGATGACCTACAAAAATCAATGCATTGCAGCGGCTTATCCTTCGGATGGCACGGCGGGAGGCATGATCTCTACTTCAGCTTCCATTCCGGAAGCAGTTGACAGAGCTAAATCAAAATGCGAAGCCGCTGCAAAAAAAGAATGCAAAATAGCTTTGTCTGAATGCTCGGAGCCTGTCTTTAGAAAATACTGAGCAACTGTCATTTTTCAAGCGAGAAATGTAGGTGCCATAGGCGCGCTCGCAGCGCATACCCATGGTCCCTCAGCGTTGAATGATTACGGATGAACGATGATTTTGACGGCCGATTCATTGTTGTGAATCAGCGTCTCGAAGCCCTTGGAAATAAGATCGTCCAGGGCAATGCGCTGCGTGATGAAGGGCTCCAGATTGATTTTCCCCGCCTCCACCAGGCGAATGGTTTCCTGGTGGTCGTTCACATACGCAATCGTGCCGCGAACATCCAGTTCCTTCATCACCATGCTGTGCACGTTGATGGAAGCCGGGTGGCTCCAGATCGACACGATCACCACCACGCCGCTGGGTTTCATGGCGGCCACCAAGGTGTCCAGCACCTTGTTGACGCTGCTGCATTCGAAGGCCACATCCACGCCACGTTGGCCGGTGATCTTCATCACCTCTACCAGCACGTCGACTTCAGACGGGTCCAGCACATGGTCGGCCACGCCAGAGTCCCTGGCCTTTTCTTTGCGCTTGGCGCTGAGCTCGGTGATGATCACCGTCAGCCCCTTGGCTTTCAGGATGGCCGACAGCAGCAGGCCAATGGGTCCGGCGCCCCCAACCAAGGCGACGTCACCGGCCTTGGCGCCGCTGCGCACGAAGGCGTGATGGCCCACCGACAGCGGTTCGATCAAGGCGGCCTGGTCCAGCGGGATGTCGTTCGAAATCGGATGTACCCAACGACGCTTCACAGCAATTTTTTCGGACAGGCCGCCGCCCCGGCCACCCAGACCAATGAAATTCATGTTCTTGGACAGGTGGTAGTTGTCTCCGGGCCCCGTCGGCACATCGTCGGCCACGATGTAGGGCTCGACCACCACATGCTGCCCCACCTGGATATCGTCCACGCCTGCGCCCACGGCGTAGACCACGCCTGAGAATTCGTGGCCCATCGTCACCGGTGCCGACTCGCCGGAAATGGGGTGCGGATGACCGCAGGGCGGAATGAAAATCGGGCCTTCCATGAACTCGTGCAGATCCGTGCCGCAGATGCCGCACCACGCGACCTTGATGCCCACGGTGCCGGCCGTGACCTCGGGCTCGGGAATGTCTTCGATGCGGATATCGCCTTTGTCGTAGAAGCGTGCAGCTTTCATCGTGGTTCTCGCTTTGGGAATATGGATTGGTTGATGCTGTTCGGCATCGCGTTCGGCGGGAGCAAGCCCGCAAGCCTGTCGCGCGTGCCGGGCGCGACAAGCTCCTGGACCAGGCGCGTTTCGCCTGACCCAGGGCACATGCTCAACGCAGGTGATGCACCTTGGCCTGGCCGTATACCGGCGTGTCCAGGCCCTCGTAACGTGCCTTGAGTTGCAGCGACAGAAACTGCGAGTAGTGACGGCTCTGGTGCAGATTGCCGCCGTGAATCCAGAGCTGTTTCTGGTTGGTGGGTTTCCACATGTTGCGCAGTTCACCTTCCCACGGCCCGGGGTCCTTGGTGGTGTTTGAACCCAGGCCCCACACCTTGCCCACGCGGTCCGCCACCTCGGGCGACACCAGATCGGCCAGCCAGTGGTTCATGGAACCGAAGCCGGTCGCGTACACGATCAGATCGGCGGGCAGCTCGGTCCCGTCGGACAAGGTCACGCTGTTGGGGTTGATGCGTTGGATGTCGACGCCGCTCTTGAGCTTGATGCTGCCGTTGGCCACCAGTTCGCTGGCGCCCACGTCGATGTAATAGCCCGAGCCGCGGCGCAGATACTTCATGAACAGTCCCGAGCCGTCTTCACCGAAGTCGAGCATGAAGCCGGCTTTCTCCAGTCGGCTGTACAGCTCGGCATCGCGCTTTTTCATCTCGTCGTACACGGGGATGTGGAAGCTGTGCATGATCTTGTAGGGCACGCTGGCAAACACCAGATCGCCCTTGTGATGGTCGATGCCCTTGGCGACCGCCTCTTCGCTGTAGAGCCCGCCCAGCGCCAGTTCCATCAATGATTTCGAGGGCGCGATGTGCGTGCTGCTGCGCTGGATCATGGTCACGTCCGCGCCGTTTTCCCACAGCGCGGCGCAGATGTCGTGGGCGGAGTTGTTCGAGCCCAGCACCACGCATTTCTTGCCCGCGTATTGCTCCGGTCCCTCGTGCTTGCTGGAATGGTGTTGCTCGCCCTGGAAGGTGTCGGCGCCTTCGATCCTGGGCACGTTGGCGTAACCCGATACGCCCAATGCAAACACCAGTTGCCTGGGTCGCAACACCACTTCCTTGCCCTCGCGTTCCACCACCACCGTCCACTCGCCCGTGGCCTCGTCAAAGCTGGCCTTCTTGGCGATGGTCGACCCCCAGTAATTGATCTCCATCACCTTGGTGTACATCTCCAGCCAGTCGCCAACCTTGTCCTTGGGCGCGAACACCGGCCAGTCGTCCGGGAACGGCAGGTAGGGCAGATGGTCGTACCAGACCGGGTCGTGCAGGCACAGGGTCTTGTAGCGATTGCGCCAGCTGTCGCCCGCCTTCGGATTTTTCTCGATCACGATGGTGGGCACGCCCAGGCGTCGGAGCCGCGCGGCCAGGATGATGCCGCCCTGCCCGCCACCGACGATGAGCACATAAGGCTGCTCTTCATAGCCCAGGCGGGCCTCTTCGTCCTGGCGTCGCTCCAGCCAGCTCTTGCGGTTTTTCTGCACGCCGTGCTCGGCGCCCTGAACGCGGTGTTTGCCCTTCTTTTCCTCGAAGCCTTTCAGCTCGGTCATGGTCGTCAGCAGCGTCCAGGCCTTGCCGTCCTTCAGACGCAGTTGACCGTAGCCGCGCGCCACGCGCGTCTCGAACGTGAACCAGGCGTCGGTCACGCCATCGGCTTCGGTAGCCTCGCCGTCGAGTTGGAAGTTCGAGGCCCCGGTTTCTTCCATGCGCGCCGCCAACATGTCGCGCACCGCGTCCAGGCCTTCCTGCGTGCGGATGTTCCAGGTGAACGACACCAGGTCACGCCAATAACAATCGGCGTTGAACAGCGGCAAGACATCTTCAGGTCGGTTCGATGCCAGTGCATTGCCAAAGTCGTCCAGCCAGCGCTGCGCGTGCTGGGACGGGGTGGGATCGGTCATGGGTGTGATCTCCTGTTGCGGCCGACCTCGATGCGGGCCGGTGCGTCAATACACTCAAGACCCGTGCCATGTGGGCAAGGGGCTCAAGTGCTTGATTCAACAGGAGTCGTGGTCGTGCAGAAGTTGTCACACCCCGTGCACCTGTCACGTTATGGCGTGACAGCTGTCACAGGCGAGGCATCGAAGACCACCGTGCTGCTTGACCTGTTTGATGAGAAGCGCGCAGCACGACGGAACCTCAATCCATCCGGTTGGGCGGCACGATGCCGGCGCGCTTCATGCGGCGGTACAGCGTCATGCGTGCGAGCCCCATCTGCCGCGCGACCGCGCTCACGTTCCACTGTGCGGCGCGCAGCGCCTGCAGCAGTGCCTCGGGGCCCTCGTCGCGGGCACCGCTGGCCGATGTGTCGGCATGCCCGGATTGGCTGGTGGTGGACAACTCCGGCAGGTCGTCCAGATCGATGGTGTCCCCAAGGCACAGGCTGACCGCGTAATCCAGCACATTGCGCAACTCGCGCAAATTCCCTGGCCATGCGTGGGCAAGCAAGCGCTGCAAGGCCACCGGCGTGATGGCGTGGCCCTTCAGCATGCGCGTCACCATGACCGCCAGATCGCTGCGCGCGCGCAGCGGCGGCAACTCGATGTGGGCGCCCTTCAGCCGGTAGTACAAGTCATCGCGGAAGCGCCCTTGCAGCACACGCGATTCCAGTGGTGCATGCGTCGCCGCGATCACACGGATGTTCACCGGCAGCGGCCGCGTCGCGCCCACCGGCAAGACCTCGCGTTCGGACAGCACGCGCAACAAACGCGCTTGCAAGGCCAGCGGCATATCGCCGATTTCATCGAGAAACAGCGTGCCGCCATCGGCCTCCACGATCAGCCCGCGCTTGCCCTTGGGCGATGCGCCCGAGAAGCTTCCCGGCAAGTGACCAAACAACTCGCTTTCGATCAGGTGCTCGGGAATCGCCGCGCAATTCACCGCTACAAAAGGCCGCGCGCGCCGTTCGCTGGCGCTGTGTACCGCCTTGGCAAAAACCTCTTTCCCCGCGCCGGTTTCGCCGGTGATCAGCAGGCCAATCGGCGTGTTGACCAGTCGCGCCACGCGCTCGATCTGCCGATCCAGCGCCGTGTCCCCACCCGACAAGGCAGCGAGCGCAGGCGGCACGGAAAGCGCACGCTGCACCGCCGCAACGGGCCGGGGCGGCGGCGGCGACGCAGACAAAAAGAGCAAAGAGCTTCCGCCCGCCAGCATCACCGCGCGCTGGTCCGAGGGCTGCGCCATCACGAAGCGGCCGATCTGATTGAACGGCAAGTCGAACAAGGTCTCGAACCCCGTACCCAGCAGCGCGTTGCGCCCGTCTTGAAGTGCCAGCTGCGCCCGCCGGTTGTGGCCAAGCACACGGCCGTTCATGTCCAGCGCAAGCAGGTAGTCGGGCTGCACATCAAGAAACTGCGGCGCGGCGGAGAGCCGCAGAATCCAGTCGTCGCGATGGCGATGCAGAAAGGCCGCGTTCTCGATGTCATTGGCGCACAGCTTCACCAATTGCAGCGCCAACTGCTGGCTGGCCTTGGGCTGCGTCGAGCTCAACTGCGAGATGTCCAGCACCGCGCTCAACTCGCCTGCGCTGTCGAAAACTGGCGCCGTGGTGCAGGTAAGCGGAATGTGGGTGGCGTCGAAATGATCGTCCAGGTGTACGGTAAGCGCCTGCCCGGTACTGATGCAGGTGCCCACGCCACACGTGCCCGCGCTTTGTTCGCTCCAGTCGGCCCCAAGGTAAAGACCCGCTTTGCGCAGGCTGCGCTCGAACACCAGATCGCCCAGGAAATCCACCGTGATGCCGCGCGCGTCGGTCAGCAACACCACATACCCCAGCCCCGCCACCTTGCTGTAGAGAGACTCCAGCCCGTGGCGCGCGATATGCAGCAGCGCCTCCATCTGGTCCTGATGCTCGCGCAGCCGCGCCTGCGGCAGGATGATGGCCTCTTGCATGCGGGTCGGGTCCAGCCGGTGTTCATGCACGCAGCGGTGCCACGAGTCGCGGATCACCTGCTCATGTCGGGCGGCAGCCATCGCGCCTGCGCCATCGTGCGCGACGCGCATCACCTGGGCGATGTGCTGGTGCGGACTGGTAGACATGTCGGGCTCCTGCAAGACGGGCTTGGGTGTGCACCATCATGCGCCAGGTAGCCCGCTGTCAATCGACGGTTTCCCTTGGCGTTTGTCCGTGATCAAGACATGTGCAGGTTTCGCATAAGGCATAGCGTCGATTTCAGCTTGTCACGTCGCTGCCCGACGCGCCGTACTGCTCGATCACCTGCTGCTCGGTGAGCATCGGCGTCTGATTGGCAAACGCGTAGTAGGCAGGCTTCTTGTCGATATATATCTGGCTGGTGAGTTCGAAGTCAGAGGAATCGAATGCGCCTGCCGGAATGAAGTACTCACCGGTCGCCAGGAGCTTGTAGTAGAGATGTGTTCCGCACTGTTTGCAGAAGGCGCGTTCCGCCCATTCCGAGGATGGGTAGACGGTGATGTGATCGGTGCCTTCGAAGCTCACATCCGTGCCGCAGTGCACCGCCAGCAATGGCCCGCCGCCCCACCTGCGACAGAAGCCGCAGTGGCAAGCGCCAATCTCTTTCGCGGCTGAAGACGTGAAGCTGACTGCGCCGCATAGGCAATGACCGTTCATCTAGGGTCTCCTGGGGAAGGAAACAGCATTTTATTCCCACGATTTGATGTGATGTACGGCACCGAGACGTGGAACAGCTGGTCGGTCGTGGTGACGATGTTCTCGATTTCCGAGCTGCCTTTGGCTTCCAGTGGTGGAATGGTGTTGATCAACATCGCCTGGTTGGGGATGAGCTCAGCAGCCTGCTTGAGGTCGGCCAGCGCGGCGCGGGCCTCCTCACGCAGGTTGATGTAGCGCACGCTCTCACTCACCACACAGCGACGATCTGGCCGAGCTGCGCTTTCATTGCGTACCTGCGTGAAGTGGAGCGGGCAGAGGGAGTCAAGGTCTCAACGCGCAACTTGGAAGGCAGGCAGCGACCGGTCATGCCTTCAAAAAAATACTTATTGTGCTCACAAAAAGTTCTTGCTACCCGCACTTATTGTCCATACAGTAAGTATGACGGACATCGAATTCGACCCCGCCAACATCGCCAAGCATGGCGTGTCGCTTGCCGACGCCACGGGGATCGAATGGGATACCGCGCTGACCGGATAAGCGCCAGAACTACGGCGAAGACCGCAAAGTCTCGCTGGTCTACATCGGCAACCGCCTGTTCTGCACCGCTTTACGTGGTGCGCAGCGAGCGTCTGCGGATCATCAGCCTCGCAAGGCAAACAGCAGAAAGTTGAAACGATATGCCGAAGCTTAAGCCGGGGACGGTGTTCCCCACCCCAGAGGAAGACGCCGCAATTACTGCGGCGGCCATGTCCGATCCAGACGCCGTCCCGTTCACGGACGCCGAATGGGCAGCCGGCAAGGCTACCCGCCGCATGGGCCGCCCGCCCGCCGAAGTCACGAA
>Ga0308159_1002549_pt1 | contig 20760 bp, 15 predicted proteins | sample PhyCR1_FD_201040 | JGI IMG/M metagenome (GOLD analysis project Ga0308159, IMG submission 201040) | Phyllosphere microbial communities from UC Gill Tract Community Farm, Albany, California, United States - DLSLC.R1 | ecosystem: Host-associated > Plants > Phyllosphere > Unclassified | place: USA... | reverse complement strand
CTTCAAAGCTCTCGCGTGCGCTTTCAATCGAAGACACGCTGGCACGCGACAAATCCATGCAGCTTTCCATCTTCTTCGACACTTCCTGGGTCTTGCTGCTGAGCGCGCCCAGCACCTGGTCGATTTCGCCAGTGGCATCCGAGGCACGCTGAGCCAGCGCCCGGACTTCATCGGCGACTACGGCAAACCCTCGACCGTGTTCGCCGGCCCGTGCGGCTTCGATCGCCGCGTTCAGTGCCAGCAGGTTGGTCTGCGCAGCAATGGCGCGGATGGTGCCCAGAATCTGGTTGATGCTGCGACTGCCTTGCTCCAGCTCCACCATGGCCTGCGACGACTCGGTCAGTCGACGCCCCAGGCGATTGACGTTGTCGGTGGTCGACTCGATCTGGTGTTTGCCTTCCGTGACAAGCAGATGACCACTATCGGCGGACGTGGCCGCAGCGCTGCACGCGCGCGCCACGTCGTTGGCCGTGGTGACCATTTCATTGAACGCGGTGGACACCGATTCCACCGCCTCGCGCTGGCGTCCAGCCGCCTGGTTCATGTTGTTGGCCACGTCACTGTTGACGCGTGACGCATTCTGCAGATCAGCCGACGCCGCGCCAATGCTCTGGATCAACTGGCGTATGGCGGCAAGAAACTTGTTGAACCAGCCTGCCAACTCTGCCGTTTCGTCCTTGCCCTGCACCTCAAGATCACGGCGCAGGTCGCCCTCCCCGTCAGCAATCGACTGCAAGCCCGTGCTGACCTGGTTGATAGGCTTGACGATGACCCTGGCGAACGCCGCTGCCAGCAGTGCAAACAGCAGCACCAGCACCACCACGATCGCGACCGTCAGGTAGGTCATGCGAGTGGCCTCGGCCATCACTTCGCGATACTCGATCAAGCCCACATAGCGCCAGCCCAGACCGGGCGACGTCCACACGTTGGCCATGTACCGGACGCCGTTGATCTCCACCTCGGTGGAACCCTGCGTCGTGGCAGCCAGCTTGGCGTACGGCTCACCCAGATCCTTGAGCTGCTTGAAGCCGTGCCCCGGATTGCGCGGGTCGACCAGCACGGTGCCGTCCTCGATGAGCATCACGTAGCCGCTGTTGCCCAGCTTGATGCTCTTGACCAGTTCGGTCAGGTTGTTCAGCGACACGCTCACCACGAACACGCCCTTGGGCTTGCCGGCCTCATCGAGCATGGTCTTGGCACTGCCGACCAGGGCGACTGCGTCCTTGTCGTAGTAATAGGCCGCGGTTCTTACCGCCTTGCCCGGGCTGGCCATGGCGGCCTTGTACCAAGGGCGCGTGCGTGGATCGTATTTCGACAACTGCGGGTCATCCGGCCACTTCGCGTAAGTGCCGTCTTCCAGACCAATGGACAGGATGGCCGCTGCCGGATGCGTTGCGCCATACCGCGCAAACGCGTCGATGACCTGCTTGGCTGATGCCGGCAAGGGCTGGCTGGCAGCATCGGCAGCCTGATAGTTCTTGAGGCTGGCAACCGAGGTGTAGATGGGATCGGTAGCCATCTGATCGACGTTTTGCTGCGTGCCGTCAAAAAACTGCCGGATATTGCCGTCGATCTGGCGTATTTCTCGGGTGCTGCCATCCATGAACTGGTTGATTGCTTCAGACCGGGTGTTGAGCACCGAGATCACCGCCACCAGGCTCACAGGAATGAACGAGACCAGCACGAAGGCAAGGACGAGCTTGTTCTTAATTTTCATTTGGACCACTGCCTGATAAGTGAGATCAACGCACCCGACGCAAAACTGCTGGAAGCGAGTCGTCACAGCAGTGATATCGGCATGCGCCGCGCAAACTTTATCGGCACTTTGGAAGTCCGTATGCACGTGGAGAGCTACCCTGGCGGTGCATGCCCTTGAAGATCCTCCCCCGACGCCCTGGCCTTCCAAGAGCCCCCTGTACCAGAGGTAACGATGCCGATGTCAACACCGAAGCGACCCAATGCAAGGGGGCGAACGTTGCTCCGTCTGGCAGGCATGGTGCCCATTGTATTTTGCGTTCAGGCTCAGCCAGCGAACGTCGACATGGCACGTTTCCATAATGCCCAACCGGCCATTAAACGCTTCATCGCAACAGCAAAACCCCGTCTATCTGGCGATCAGCATTTCTGCGTTGTCACTTACCCCATTGGCGACGGGTATGCCTGGGTGCACTGGCGGGAAGGAAACCAGTTGATTTATTGGCGCGGCGCGGCGGATGGGTCACCGGACGACACGCTTGCGCTTTCCACTCGCCAGCTGGATCTGGCAAAAGATGTCGTCGCCACTGACGAAGATATCGCCGGCAGCACTTATCTTGTCAGCCGAAGATGGGTAGACGACCGTCTTGCAGATTGCAAGGCTCGCGGCAAGCGCTACGTCTTTCGCGGTTCTTGAGCCTTGAACCAAAAGCTTCGCGCGTCACAGGGAATTTCGCTATGTCCTTGGTTGAAGCTGGGTAAGCGAACCTTCGTAACTGCCGCCGTACTCTTTGGCGACCAAATCGGCTTGTGCATTGCCGCTCTTGATCAGGCCCAGGATCGTGTCCGCCACCAATTCTGGTGGGTGTGCGAACGAAACGGTTTCGGCTTCCTGTGCCTTCGCAGAAGTCCGGCCCGATTTCACCGAGCCATAGAACTCGGTGGTGGTGATGGAGGGATGCATGGTGGAAACGGCGATACCCGCTTCCGCCAGCTCCAGGCGCGCGACGCTCGAGAGCATGTTCAGCGCAGCCTTCGAGCTGGTATAGGCGGCCGAGCCTGGGTAGGTGGCAAGCGTAGCGCCCGAACTCACGTTGACGATGCTCCCGCGCCCCTGCTTGCGCATATGGGGGATGACAGCTTGCATCATGGCAAGTGGCGCCACGCTGTTGAGATCGAGCAGCGCTTTGAAATCCTCCAGCTTGATTTCTGCGATGTTGGCGTGCAGTCCCTGTCCTGCATTGTTGATCAACACATCGATGCGACCAAACGTTGAGATGGTGGCGTCGATGGCGTGTTGCACCTGCTCGGGCCTGGTGACGTCGCATACCACTGCCAAGGCATCACCAAGTTCTTGCGCCAATGCCTCGATGCGATCGCCCCGACGGGCCAGCAACACCACCCGCGCGCCGGCACGAGAAGCCGCACGCGCGGTGGCTTCTCCGATTCCGGATGAAGCCCCGGTCACCACGACTACGGCATTTTTTAAGTCCATCAAATATCTCCCTCGATTTGGCGTTTGCGGGCGAGTCAATGCCGCACCGCCTTGCATAAAAGCGCTGCAGTGTCACTCAGCGGGTCGCATCGTGAGCTGCTTGAAAGTTGCTCATGCACGTGGGTACAAGCTTATGGCGCAGCGCCAAGCGATGCTTGCGGGATCCGATCAATAATTTGCCCATTTCTGCCAATGTGCTTAGATTCGCCTTTTGGATTTGGCAAAACGGCAAGCTATGCGCGACATCATCGGGGTCATCAAGTCGTTCGTTGAACAGCGTGCTACCGGCGTCCTGACAAGCACGGGCATGCCGCGTGTCGACATCTTGAAGGTCTGTGCCCCTTCCCAGCTTGCCCCAGAGATCTACCAGCCTTTGGTTAGCCTGATCCTGCAAGGTGAAAAGCGGCTCGTCATTGGAAGCCAAGTCCTGCGCTATACCGCCGGACATACCTTCATCTCCTCGGTCGATGTCCCTGTGATCGGGGAGATCGTCCAGGCAAGCGCCACCGCGCCCTACCTGGCAGTACGCCTGACCTTTGACCGCTCGGTGGTGGCTGACGTGCTGCGCGATGCACAAGGACTTGTTGACATTCCAGACGCGCGAAGCTTCTGCGTCAGTCAGGCCAGCGAAGACCTGATGGACGCATGGCTGCGCATGCTGCGCCTGATGGAGCGCAATGACGAGATTGCATTCATGGCCCCCTTGCTGGAACGGGAGATCCTTTTTCGCTTGTTGCGCGGCCCGCAGGGCGCAGTCCTGCGACAAGTGGCCAGCATCGACAGTCGGTTTTCAAGGATCAGGAAAGCGCTGGACTGGATCAAGGCGAACTACGCCACGGCGTTGCGCGTCGCAGATCTGGCCGATCTCGCCAACATGAGCCCGTCGTCTTTCCATCGGAGCTTCAAGGCAAGCACGGGCATGTCTCCGCTCCAGTACCAAAAGCATCTCAGGCTTTATGAAGCCCGTAGCAGGCTCTTTGCCGAACGTGGTGATGTTGCTGGCGTTGCCTTGGCGGTTGGCTATGAAAGCCTGTCGCAATTTACCCGTGAATACGCGCGGGTATTTGGTGCTCCACCTGCCCGCGATGTAAGGAGTCAGCAAAAAATAGGATGAGTTCAGCCATTCGAATCCGACCTGGCCGGCGTGGATCAAATACTGGTGGCGGCCCAGCGCATTGAAGCCGGCAGCACCGAGCCCGCGGACTTTGACACCGTGGGCGACCGCTGGGACGCCCGGGAGCGTCTGCACGACAGCTCGGCGCACCATGGCCTTGGGCATGTCGACGCCAGCACCCCTGCCCGTGCGCTCAGCGGCGGTGAAGCCGTACGCGTGGCCCTGATCGGCGCCATGTTGTCAGACGCCGGCTTCCTGATCCTGGATGAACCCAGCAACCATCTGGACCAGACGCATCGGCTTGCGCTGCTTGAGCAATTGCAGCACTGGACGCGCGGGCTGCTGGTCATCAGCCATGATCGGCAACTGCTGGACACCATGACGCGCACCATTGAGCTGACGTCCTTGGGCCTGCGCAGCTACGGCGGCAACTACACCTTCCATGCCGCCAGCAAAGCGCAGCAACGGCAGCACGTGCTGCACGAGCTCGAACGACGCAAGCGGGAACGCCAACGCGATGCCCAGGCGATGCGCGCGCAGTGCGAACGCCAGGCACGCAAACAGGCAAGCGGCAAGGCAAGGAAGCCAACCAGGCCAAAAATCCTGCTGGATCGCCAGCAGGAACGCAGCGAGCGATCAGCAGGCACCCTTCGCACACAGCATGCGGCCGCGAAGCGCGAGCTGGACCTGCGCGTGCGTGATGCAGCGCAACGCCTGGAAAACGAAGCCCCCATCAGTCTGCATTCGCTGCCCACCTCCCAGGCTGCGCAACGGCGCGTTGCCGAACTGGACTCCGTACAACTGCCGCACGTGCCGCAGCGCACCCGACGCGTCGATCTGACTCTGTACGGACAGCAGCGCGTGGGCGTAACCGGTCCCAACGGATGCGGCAAGTCCACCTTGCTCAAGGTGCTCGCCGGCATGATTGCCCCCTTGGCAGGGGCAAGCAAGACGGTGCCTGATACGGTCTATCTCGATCAGCGGCTGGCCAACCTGGACCCGGGGCGCAGTGTGCTGTCGCAACTGAAAGATGCCTGCCGCAGTGCGACTGAGGCCGAACTGCGCATGCGGCTGGCACACCTGGATCTGGACGCACGGAAGATCGTCATTCCCAGCGCGGCCCTGAGCGGCGGTGAACGCTTGAAAGCCGCGTTGGCATGTGTGCTGTACGCCGACCCGCCACCGCAACTGCTATTGCTGGACGAGCCCAGCAACCACCTGGACCTGCCCTCGGCCGAAGCGCTTGAAATCATGCTGCGCAGCTATCGGGGCGCCTTGGTGGTGGTCTCGCATGACGAGGTTTTCTTGAACAAGCTGGAATTGACCGACCGCTTGCTGGCAAGCGAACAGGGGTGGTGTTTGGATGCGTGGTGAGGCATTACGGGTCGGCGGCTTGCGTAAGGCGTGCAGGAGCGTCGACGCGCTGGCCGAGCTTGAAGCGGGCCGGGTTGACTCGCGTTCTACAAGAGTGATACGAAGGTTAGCGACCACCTCATCACAGTGTATTGAGGTGGGTATAGCTGTACCCATGAAAAACCAGCGGTCTCGCTCGTGTTATATGACAATCTTCCGGTCTAGGTCGGTGTTTTAACTGGGCATAGCCAAGCATGTCAAAAAAACGAACTGCGTCGACCAGCTCGATGGGCACAGCCGTATGCGCACAGCATTGTGCTGCCTTGAGCGCGCCACGACTAAAGCGTGATGCGGAAACATATACACCGCGGGTATAACCTCCTAGAACCAAGGCTCCTAGAAATGCCCTGATCTGCTCTACCTCCACGGTGCGTCTTTGTCGCTTGACCTGAACTCCGACCCTCGCACCTGAACCGTCCACCAAGACCACGTCGACCCCACCGTCGTTCGAATACGCGGTCGCAAACGCCGAATAACCCAAATCGCCAAAGACGCTCGCCACAGTGAGTTCGAACAATCGAGGGTGCATCGATTCACGCTTCTCGAACTTGCGCATTAGGTAGCGTCGGACCTCTTGCAGGGGAACGCTGACGTCGTCAAGTGCCAGCTCTTCGAGGACAGGCGCCGAAGCCAAAGTCACTGCCCAGTGCTGCCAACGCATCGCAGGCAGAACAGCGCGATCTTCGGCGATCCACCATCCACAAGCAGCGCAGATATGCAGGCAAGCCTTCCTCTCAACAATGTCTCCACGCAATATCACGTGAGGATGCCCCAAAGCAGGGCCATTGAAGTCTGGTATTCGAATCTGCGCTTCGTGGAAAGCCGCGTAGTCCGCGAAGGTGATATCCCACAAATTCGGGTCGTAGTAGTCGTCCATCAAGGCACCACAATAGCTACAGTGAACCGGCTCCTCCTCGTCCACGCTTACACGCCACCAAGGAAGCTCGCAATCTGAACGAAACTCTGAAGAAACGTGCTGCATTGGTCGATTCATGCGCTGCCTCATTTTTTCTATGGCCACACGCTCTTGCAAACAGACCCTGCCCACATCCTAAACATGAGATGAATTGGCCAGAATCACTTTTCCCTTAGCGACCGTTGACGATAACGGACGGCTCATTATTCTCGTAGATCGGCATGTGGGCCTCGATCAAAGCCACGAAGAGCGGAATAACGCTATCTCAGACATGCCGTTGCAGAGCTGACACGTTAAACGATAAGAGTGTACGTGTCTCCGGTGGGCCGGCAGCTCAACATTGCGAAGCTGCAATCTTTATTCGATTGTGAAATAATGACTAAAGAATGCAACACCATCAAGCATGACTCAACCGGTTTCCCCGACGCAGGAAGAACAAGTGCTGGCTTTGGCCAGTACTACCTCTTTGCTGCGCGCTCGAGACCTAACGCTTCGCTCATTGCCGACGGTAACCCTTAGTCGCTTGGTGCTGGCAGGGAGATTGCAACGTGTCGCACGTGGTGTCTACGCCCTTCCCGGCACTCTATCAAGCGAGCATCGGCCCTTGGCAGAAGTCACGCTTCAAGTGCCACGTGGAGTCATATGCTTGCTCTCCGCACTTCGTTTCCACGGACTTGGAACGCAGGTCCCGCGACAAGTGTGGCTGGCAATGCCGCACAACTCTCCTACCCCTCGTGTGCAACGGCCGTTGGTCCACACCGTTCGCATGTCCGGCGCCTCCCTGACTGAGGGGATTCAAACCGTACAAGTGGACGGAGTAGACGTGCGTATGTTCAACGCAGCCAAGACCATTGCGGACTGTTTCAAGTACCGCAACAAGATTGGCATCGACATCGCGCTCGAGGCACTACGTGATGGGTGGGCGCAAGGCAGGGTAACTACGGATGAGCTATTTCAATACGCAGCCATAGACCGAGTGTCGAACGTCATGCGACCGTACATAGAAAGCGTAGCGATATGAACGTCCCCAAAGCCAATCGAAGCGCTTGCGTCCATACAGAAAGCAAGATCAACCCAGAATATATCCAAGGCCCGAATGCCAATTCCAATCATTGACCTGTTCGCGGGCCCTGGAGGTCTAGGGGAGGGTTTCTCGTCTCTCCAAGACCACAAGCAAGAGCCGGTCTTTCAAATAGGTCTTTCCATAGAGAAGGACCCTGTTGCGCACAGGACGCTGATGCTTCGCGCAGTCTTCCGCCGACTGCGAGGCACCACGCACCTTCGGCATTACTACTCCTTCATCCGCGACGAGATTGATGAAGCAACTTTCAAAGGGCTCCCGGCAGTTGCGGAGGCGTATGCACACGCCGAGAAAGAGGCGCAATGTCTGGAGCTAGGCAAGGCGGATGAGGCGAGCATAGACGCCGACATCCGAACAGCGTTGAATGGCAAAAACACGTGGGTTCTCATTGGAGGCCCACCCTGCCAAGCGTACTCTCTGGCGGGACGAGCAAGGCGAGCGAACGACAAGAACTTCCTCGAGGACGAGAAGCACTTCCTCTACAGGGAGTACCTGCGGATTATCCAGGTTCATCGACCAACAGTGTTCGTAATGGAAAACGTCAAAGGTCTTCTGTCATCGCACCATTCGGGCAGTTCTATGTTCGAGAGGATCCTGGGTGACCTTTCAGCGCCGGCGCCAGGCGTCGAGTACGAGATTCGCTCCTTCGTGAAACGAGGCGACAGCGAAACGCTGGAACCGAATGATTTTGTCATCGAAGCCGAGCGCCACGGAATTCCGCAAAGTCGACATCGTGTGATCTTGCTGGGCGTCAGAAAGGATGTCGGCGCGTCTCGCCACGAGCTTTTGCCTTTCGTCTCGGAGCCCGTCACCGTGAAGCAGGCCATTGATGACCTTCCCCGGATTCGCAGCAGGCTTTCCCGACAGGACTCAATCGAGACGTGGCGCGAGGCTGTGCTTGCCGGCCCTTCTTACGTCCAAGGATGGGGAACAGAGGGAGAAGAGGCGATGACCGAATTGATGCGCTCCTCGGCACGGGCGGCACTCGGCACGGAAGTTGGAAAGCCCTTCATGCAAAGGACCGAGCTCAAGCAGCCGAAGTTCAAAGAGCAGACTGAACTTCATAGGTGGGTGCATGATCAACGGCTGGGCGGTGTCTGCCAGCACGAGGCGCGCGCTCATATGCCTTCCGACCTCGCGCGCTATCTATTTGCAGCGTGCTTCGCCCAACTGCAAGGTCATTCCCCCCGGCTGAATGTCTTTCCCCCGAAGCTCTTGCCGAATCATATCAATGTCACGGCCACGGATCGGAACACCGAGATCATTCCGTTCAAGGACCGCTTTCGTGTGCAGTGCGCCGGTGAACCTGGCTCGACGGTCGTATCGCATATCGCCAAGGACGGGCACTACTACATTCACTACGACCCAATCCAGTGCCGTAGCCTTACTGTGCGTGAAGCTGCTAGGTTGCAGACCTTTCCTGACAACTATTTTTTTGCAGGCAATCGGACGGAACAATATGTACAGGTCGGCAATGCTGTCCCACCGCTTCTAGCGCACAAGCTCGCCAAGATCGTACGGGATCTACTAGCCGAACTGAACCGGGAGAGCAAGCGGAAGGTGAAGTTGGTGATGCCGGCAGACGGGTCAATCCATGGAAGGCAAGCAAGCTTGGATCTCATGCAAGCGGAATAGTCAGGTGACGTTCAAATCGGGACTGCTTCCTGGCAACCACTCGACTACCGCTCTCCCAGCGGCAGACACGGAACGCTTCACCGCGCACTCCCAAACGATGGCGACACGCCATCCGCTCTCTTTTAGCAGCGTCACGTCCCGAGCGTCGCGCAGGACGTTGCCCGCGAATTTCCGTTGCCAAAAGTCGCTGTTCGCCTTTGGATTGGTCGTATAAACGCATCCTTCGTGACGATGCCAGAAGCATCCGTGCACGAACACCACAGCACGAAATTTCGGGAACACAAGGTCGGGACTGCCGGGAAGGTCACGCCGATGGAGTCGATAGCGGAGTCCAGCGGCGAACAGTTCCCTGCGCAGGTCGAGCTCCGGACGCGTATTCTTGCCCCGAATCCCGGACATCATTCGACTGCGTTCAGGGGTGGTCAGTAGGCCCATTCTCCTTCCTAAATTTTTTACCCAATGAAGCGACCTTTGAGCAGGTTGCAATATTGACAAGACCAACATTGGTCTGATGCCTAAATCGAGCTCACGAATGAGATGCCAAGTGCCTAAATCTTTGCTGTGGCAGTGCCTCCAAGACGCAGGTGCTCGCCGCCCGCTCGACGCTCAGAGATGACAATGGCGTTCAGGCCTCTCGGCAGGGCTTCTCTGGGCTTGATGCCTCTAACGCGGCGAAGCACAACCTGTGCCCGCGTAGGTATGCGGGCCGCGCACCTACCATAATAGAAGACGATTACTCGAAAGCCGGCTATCAGCCGTTAGACGGATGAACTAATAACAGCACGCGCTTGGACTGGGTTGAGAGGTCGGTCGTATATTGCGCTAGCACTTGCGGTATCGCAATCGGCTTGGCCTCACGCCTCGCCCAAACGCCAATTGACCTGCACCGTTCGTCGTCCTAGCCTTTCAGCTACAGCCGGCCGCCTGCGTCATTCCACGTATATCTGCCGTGGCAACTCTGACAAGCGCCGCTTGGCGCATCTTGCACATCCAGCCGGTCGACGTACCAGACTAACTCTGCTCCCATCGCCTGCGCAGTGTGCGGATGGTCGCGTCGACCCGTAGGCTCTTCCTCTCAGGTCCACGCAACGCAACCGAACCTTCCGGCAGCCCGAAAATTTCTTCAATTTTGCGGCAGATGCTTCCAACGCTGGCATCCGAACGCGCCGCACGAAAACGTGCTGGCAACTCGATGCGCCGCTGAGGAGCAGCCGGATCGTCGACAAGAATGCCCTCCCCAACTTCGTCTCTGTCACTGTCGTTCGCGTCATACGGGTTCTTTTCGATTTCGGCCTCACTCCTCTCTTCATCAGCCGCGCCGTGATTTTCATATTCGGTTCCCGCCGCCCACAGCGAGCCATCGTTAGGACGCCATACCTCGCCGTCCTCCAAGTGATACTGCCGAATGGTTTGAGATTCGACGATTTCATCGCTATATCGCACTCTGACGCCTGGCGTCGCCAGAAAGGTCGTGTAAAGTGCCTCAAGCACGCTTTGCCTGCCCGCAACGCCAAAGAATGCGCAATATGCCGGGTTTCCGAAATTTACGCTCGGACCTTGCCGTACATATACGGTTGCACGAACGTGCGGAGTTCTCGCAGCCAGCGGCACAAGGGCCATTTGGACCAAATCGGCATAACCGAACGCATCAGAAGGTAGTGAGTCAATGTCGATTTCCACACTCGGCATTGGCTTGTTGGTCCGGACAAAGTGGAGTTCACTGGGAGTTCGCGTGATCAAGAATTGCTCCGCCGTTGGATATCGTCGCGCAACGTTCAGAGGCGCGATGGAGGTGTGTTCAAAGGCGAACGATCGAAGATAACGTTGACGATCGTCGCAATAAATAGCCGCTCGGCGGACACTGAAATCGGCCGCTGTTTGCTCCCGAAGCTAACGTGATGGTGCACGCGTAAACGGTGGGCGCATGCTGAACGGCAACGGAACCGTGCCCCTAAACAGCCGACAAGTGCAGGCTTGCGGGTTCTAAATCATAAACGCAGGGCAACGGAACATTCAGAACGGCTCATTGGCAAGTCCCGAAAGGTCCACTTGGTATTCGATTTGGACAATGCCTGCAGGTAGAGCACCTCCACCAAAGCTCGCCGGCGTAATGCGTGGGAATGCGGCATCTACCGGAAAGAGGCGGCAGTCTAGAAGGTCGAACATCTCTTTGCGTACGGAACTCCCTGCTTCGAGGCCGCAACGAATGAGAAGTCCCTCGAGGTGGTCGCGTGTCATGCCGGCTGCTACAAGCCGATTGCTGACGGAATCGATCGACATGCTGCCCAACGGTGACGGCTCGAAACGGTAATGTAGAAGAGCGAGCGGCTTGCTGTCTGACAGGGCCAATTGGAACTGGCCAGCAACGTGTATTCGCGAGTCATAACGACTGACTGTCGATTTCACCTCATATCTTGCAGTCGGAGTGACGAGATCAACGGTGCCCCCTAGAGGACCGCGCCACTCGACCTGTTCTCCCTTCGCAAGCAGCCGCTCGAGCGCCAGCATTTCTCCAAGCGTGCCGTGAGCTGTCTGGGTGACGACCGCGTTCCCGAGCAGGTGTCGCCACCTTTCCCACCAACCCAGGGGGTCGACTGTTAGCGCCACGCGCAGAGCACAATCGTCCCCAGGACTTACCATTTGTGCGCACACGACAGCGAACTCGTTGCGCAATGCCTCGATCGAACATTCAAGCCGTAAAAGTCTGCAGGGCTTTCCCTTGACCACCCTATCGACTGTCCTCAGCTTGGCTCCGGCAAATCCCTCGGCGACTTGTGGGCCGTCCGGTAATTCGATAGCGACCCCGAACGCCCCATCTTCGCGAAACACCCAGGCTGGTGCCGAATGGGGCAATGCGGTGATGGCGAGAATACGGCCGTTCGCATCGAGATTGGCTAGCCCGTGGCGGATTTCTTTCAGCACGTCCATTTTCGGTTATTCCTTAACTGCCGCGTGGAGTCTAACGTACGCGTGCAACTCTCGAACGTAGCCCTCGACACCACCATCGCAGAACCAAGGCTCGCTCACGAGTACTCGCGCTGTATTAAGTTTCATGAGCGAGCGAAACTGCGCTTGAGTCATTTTCTTCTGGCTGCGCTCACGGAACAACGTCCGGCTCAACTCAATGCGAAAGCCCCCCCGTCCTGGTCGTTCGACAAGCTGGACGATCGTATCAGTAGTTACGTCCGACAGCACGGCACGAGTCGGCTCCTCGGCTCCCTGCCAAGTCAGATGCACTAGCCACCAGACAGCACGCATCCAAACCCGGCTACGGCTGTTCCAGAAACGGTCTTCCTGCATTTTTGGCCAGCGGGCGACCACCAGATCGGGAACCACCTTGAGCGACAAGAACCGCCAAACTCCGTCGTCCGCTGCCGAGCGCACGTCCATTCCAGCAGCATGAAGAATCTGATAGAGAGCAAGTCCCGCTGCAACATCGTAGGCACCAGCACCCGAATCGCCCCCTTTACTGAATGCTGGGATAGCGCGCAGCAAGCGTTCGCGGAGCGCAGCAAATTCCGGCGTGAGTTCGGGAGAAGCGAAGGTGCCGCTCGATGCCATTTCTTCGAAACGGCGTCGTGCCAACGTTCGGTTCAACGTGGTCCACTTCATGCGATCCGTTCCATTTCTCGCGCTCGCCGGTCGAGCCAACGCTGCGTAGACGCAAACAAAGCAGGCGCAGACTGCATGTCGAGTTCGCCCGAGCGGACGAATGCAGCGGCGGCTTCGGCGATGCTGGCGAAGTCGACGGCGTGAACCTGACCACTGACGATACTGTCGAAATCCATCCCCAGCTCGCTTCTGACCTCATGCACGAGCAGCGCGATCCACGACGCCAGCACATGTCGCATCAAAGGGGTTTGGCGGCCCTGGACAGACTGGCGGTCGCGCAGCTGACCGAACAGCTCGTGATCGCGGTTCAGCACGAGCGCGACATATTCGATTTCGAAAGGCTCCTCACGGGGATCGCTCCAAGCGATGCGCATCTCCCATAAAGCTCCCTCACTTCCAAGTGCCTCTTCTTGTACGGGGAACAACGACCCATCGCCATCAACGACAACGTAAATGCGTCCTGACAACGCCCCTAACCGCAGGCCCATTTGCCGCGCCAAGCCAAGGTCGCTGTCCGCTTGAGTGCCTGGATCGCCCAAAAACATCTGCACGACTACCATACCCGTACCGCGAACGGTGCCGGCTGGCAGCGTAAGACTCAGACGGAACTCCAATCCTACATCCGGCAGCTGTGAACGCGTCAGACGTGCTACAGGGCCAAGCCTGCGCGCTGCCGAGTCCTGCGATGTCCACTCAAGCGCGATCAACAGCACGGCATCCGCCGCGGCGATCCCCCCTTGTTCGAAAAGCGGTGCAATCCTAGCAAGATCGCCAAGCAGACACTCGATAGTGAGGTCATGTACGTCCGGGTTCCAGTCGCTGTCGGTGCCGAGCGAATACTCACCGCTACCAAGATGACGCGCGCCCGGATCCGCTTCGGTTGAACTGAAGTCGACCCGCATCTTCAGCCGGAAATTCTCTGCAAGGTTTGCCGGCAGAACCCGGTAGGGGATTAGAACAGTCGCGCTCATGCGTTCGCCTTGCTCGGAAGCGCCAGTCCAGCTGTGAGGACCGCCCGCAGAGACTTTCCAGTATCCGTAGCGTAACCAACCAAGATCGTACCTCTGACATCCGCCAGCGGCGCGCCGCCGACCGGCCGCAATAAGGCACCTCCCGCCCGATCCGGTCCAAGCAGTACCGAATACTGAGTGCCGCCCTCAGACCGCTCCAGAGTGCCCTCGATGATGCGGAACGGAAAGACTCCGAGTCCGTTCTCCTGCCACTCATGAGCATTGACGGGACCACTCTCTGAGTCCACCCCTATCGTGATTTGGCGCGGGACAGACATGTCCGCGGTGCCCCACGCCAGCGACCAATCCACTTCTATGCCGCCTTTGACATGCCGGATGGCCAACACGTCAAGCGCCGGAGCCGAGAGGCCGCTTCGTCCGCGTTGCCCACCACTGACCGAAGAACCCACCGCGCTTCTTTTCCCTGCCCGCCCATCAGTTCCCATGCCGCGCTCTGGCAAGACAAGATCCGCCAAGTTGCGCGCCATGCGGATTGAGTGGCTAACCACGACGACTGGCGTGGGTCGACTTCCGAATTCGCGAAGATGCTTTCCGCAATTCAGGCGAATTTTTTCGACTATCTTCAGTCCGTTGATGTCATGCCATGTGGCGTGGTCGGCACGCTCGCAGCTGCGAAGGTAGGATTCAAGGCTGACAGGAGCAAAGCCAGACGTCCGTCGCCCGCTCTCCGCCAGGATTTGATCATGCGTGGGCACGAATACGGCAATCAGATAGCGGCCGTCAGGAACGCCCGGCAGTCCACCAGCCCACCCTCGGCTCTCCGTACTGTCCTCCCAGGAAATAGACATGCCAGGCTTGCGCATGAAGGTTACCAAGGGACGGTATGGTGGCATGGCATCGGGGCGTCCGAGGACACAGGTGCCCGGGTCCGGCCCGTTTTCTGGCGCGCCCATTCCAAGTTGCTCGCGGGTCAGCAATGCTGCTGCGAAATGACCGGCAGGTCCGGCGTTGGCGAAGACGTTACGCGGAGAAATCGCCTTGCGGAGGATCGAATCGGCGGACACGTTCGCCAACAAAAGATAATCATCTTCGCTCGGCGCCCCGCTGACTGCCCGATTGTACAAAGCCTGGGTCGCACGAAAAACCGGCAGCATGGTCCTGCTGCCGATGAACTGACCATCTACCGTAGCCGTCAGCCGCGCACCAGTCGCGAATAGGGGGTTGTCGAGCCGAGCGCAGAACCAGCGTTCCAGCGACACCCTGATGTATGCCTCGTAGGTAGCGCACCACCACGGACGCCGCAACGGAACGCCGGTGTCGTCCTGCTCCTCCTGCGCGATCAGGTCATCACGCAGGAAGGGGATAATGATCGCTGTTCCTGTTTCAGTTCCTTCGAAAGGCACGACTTTAAGCAGGCCCAGTATTCGCCTGATACGGTGAGACGCGGTGATTGGCTCCCTCCCACTTGTCGATCCCCACCAGCCGATGCCGGTTCTGGAGTCCTTCTGAAGCCGATCGCTTCTAGTTTCATCCTCCACAAGACTGGCAACAAGACGCTCTTGGTAGCCATCGCCCAACTTGATGCGGCTGTAATAGACAACGAACCCTGCGCCCATGCGGAAATAACATGTCTTGCCTAGTCCCCAGGAGCCACCTGCGCCGTCATCGCTTCGAGTTCGACCGATCTCGAAGACCAACTTGAGAAGGTTGCCATGCGACGCACCCACGCCCAGCTGGTCGAAGGAAAGTGGACCAGTCAATCCTTCCGTCCTCGAATCGCGAATCTCGATTAACCTTCCCCCCGACGGGTACCGCGCCCTGAGCGCTCGTGAATCAAGACCGTCAGAAAATAGAGATGAGACCGTCTCGGTCGAATGTTCTCGCAGCTTGAAATGCACTTGGACTTCGCCTCCGGCCTCCTGGTCCACAGCGGCGTCGAGCGCATTCTGCACGGATTCACGCACAAGCAGATCGAGTCTCGGCATGTTGTCGTTCTGCATTGCCCGCAGCAAAAATGCGCCCGATTCCTGCATAGGCTGAAGCGAAAGCCCGTGGTAAGTCATCATGGAGCAGTTGCCGCGCCGGAGTCTGAAAGATCGTCATCGGTGGCGAGTAGTTGCGGGGGAATACGCACCGTAAGGCGAGTGGCAAAGCTCCTCCTTCTGTCCTTCACCCCGGGCAGCCACAGACTGATGCCGACGATGTTTTCTTCCGCAGCGAGCTTTCCCCGGACCTTTCGGCTCGTCGATTCGACTGCCAAGCGCTCAGGCTCACTGTCCTTGTCGATGAGGTAAAGAAGCAGCTGGGGAATCCCGCCAACTCCACCATCGGCGCGCAGACGGTCGATATCCGTATTACTTGGTGTTGACTTCTCTTCGCTTTCCGGTGGCGGGCCGGCATCGGCAAGGAGATCACGCGGGTCGCGCAAGGCCCCAATCGAAACCCCACCATCGCTGCGGTTAGGCAAAAGACGGCTGCGTGATACCAAACCAACCCGTCCAGCTCCCGGCAGCACCCAGCTGCGCTCGTCTTTCGGTGCACTGCCCGCAACAACCACATTCCAACTGATATATCCTGCTTCAACGGCTTGGAGGTGCAGCCACTCGAGGAATGGCGTGATGTCGGCGAAGAACTGACTGCCATCATGGAACTGGAACTCGCGCAGGAAATCGCTCACCAAGTCGACGCCTACGTGAGTCCACACGAGGGTATTCCCCTGCCCCGCGGTATTCGTGCCCGCAGTGGCCAAGAAGGCCTCAGCACGGAGACGGTTCTGCCGATGGATCTCAGCCGCCCCTGGACCGTCATGGAACAGCGTCGTCTGCCGATTTACGCCAGAGAAATCGTACTCGGCCGTGACCGTGCTCTGCATCCGATTTTTTGCGGTGGGTCGCAGCCATGACACACTCGGATGGGCGCGAACGCGTGGACCGTATTCTGAAGGACGTGCGCCAAGATACATGAAGCGTTGAAGGTCGTCCCGAAGGTCCTCTTCCGCAGCGGTCATGAATTCAAATTTCGCACGAGTGCCTTCGGGCATCCATATGCGCGGCAGCAGCTCATACCCCTTGCGGTATCCAAACCAGCGTCCCATCTGCATCAATGAATCCGCCTGCGCCGAACCGCGGAGGAAAAACGTACTGACTAAGTTCTCGATCGTTAGGCCGCGCGACAGCGTGCCGCCGCCGATCACAATGAAGGCGGTTGCAGTGTCAGGGACCTGCGAGTTTTCTAGATCAGGATAAAAGAGGCGCCTAACCTCGTTCTCGTCTGTGATGCCATTGTTCGCGCAGTTGTCCACACAAACATGAATTCCTGAATGATATTTCCGCGCATACTCTTCGTCGAGCTGGATTGCAGTGATAGTCGAAAGGAGCACAAGCAGCTGATCTGACAAATTCGCAAAAGCGGGATAATCATGCAGTCCTTCAAGTCTGCCGTACATAGGAAAACGCGCTGCAAAGCTCTCCGGGTCCAAGTCAGCCGTACGCGCAGCCCAAACAGCTGCGCAGCGCGTCAGAAACTCAACTTCCCCAGACTTGCAGAATTCCAGGAAAGTGCGCAGAGCGGCTTCGACGTTAGCGTGATGCTTTTGGGCTGCGCTAGTGTGGATCAGCATGCTTACCGGCTTGCGCAAGCCAGCGTAGCGCATTGCCGCAACGCAGCAGAGAAACCAGAGCGTTGCCTCTTCGAGGCTGTTGGGCAGTGAAACTGAATCGCCCGAGTGCAGCGAGCGGAGCGCTGTCAGTTCGTCATCAAGCACTGTCCGCACGATATTCAATGGCAATCGCCCGGCCTCTTGCTGCCCGAAGATTTGCAGGGGACCAAAATGTTCGTCCGACTGCTGTAGGGCGACGATGAAGTCCTTGGGATAAAGCGACTCACCGGGCCCTTCGTTAAGAAAGTTTGCGGCCGGCGTAGCGGTGTACGCGATATAGTTGACGCTCTGAACCGGGAGGTTGACCAAATCCACAAGTAGACCGTTGATCCGCGAGCGTTCCTCACGAGAAACATTTGCGGTGTTAATCCCGCCTTGGTCTGCCTCGTCGTCGATGACGACGATCTTCATCTGTCCCATGCAAAGCTGGTTTTTTTTGATCCAAGCGATCAGCGACTCCAGGCGGGAAGCATTCTTCAGACTGACAACTAGATGACGGTCATTAGCTTGGGAATGAAACTGCATGTCTTGCGCCCTAGCGCCGGCAGGACTGAACTGCGAAGGGTGCTCAATGACCTTCCAGCTGAGACTCCCTGGGTGGTTCAGATCTTTCACCAAACGGTTGCGCGTCTGTACCCGAAGGTTTTCCAACGTGCCGCTCAAAACGATGAACAGGTTATGCCGGTAGTCGGCAGACATCGAAACCAAACCCGCCATGTTAGCCGTCTTGCCTGACTGCACGTGGCCGACAACAAGTCCTTTCACAGGCTCGTCATCCGCCGTGTTAAGACGCATGCGCCGAAGGATGTGCAGCGCCGAATCTTCGATGTTATCTATCGACGCCTTTTTCCAACCCTGCGCCGCGAGATGAGTGCGGTACATCTGCCACGCTGTGTGAGCACTCTCCGGCACCCTAATGTTGGGCTCGGCCTCGTCCTCTCCCACCACAACGAGAGGACGCGTCGCCGCTACGGACATCTCATCTGCGATCTGCTTGGCGATGACGATATCCCGCCATCTTGCAATTCTTTCAGCAGAATTTGTGCCAAGCGATGGCCAAAACTCCATTTCTTCCTGCTCAACAAGCCACTCGTCTAACTTTTCGGGAGTGCGGTTAAGATTGTATAAGTAGTCCCAGTCACGTCCGTGCTGACGCGCCCGTTCTATGTACGCACGAAACGGGTCAAATTTTGGATCAGTAATGTTGTAAGACATATTAGCTATTTTGAAGGGAATCATTTCGTACCAGGTACTGGTTTCGTCTACGACTCGCCAGCGCTTCGCTACTACCTACGGCAACGCGACGGCCCGACTAAGGTCGGAGACCGCACGATATATCTAGGGCGAATTTCAGAACAGTCAATATTCTTTTATTATTGCAGTACCGACGACGGTGAGATCAAGGATTGAACGCGAGCAACCACGACCTATACTAGCTCACACAGTGATGCACATAGGAGCATGCGCACGGCCGATATGGGTGCACGTTCTCGACGACTAATTTTGGAACACAAATGCCAATTTAGCAACGTCAATTATCATCGAAACAAATTAGATTGCTAAGTGCTAGGCAGTTGCTCATACGTATTGTCTCTCGGAGAGCTTGAAGCCGCAATTTCCTGGGCCTGCGCTTTCACAGGGGCATCGGTTCGCAGAAAGCTTTTGTCGCTCGCCATAAAACGTCGACCTCCCCTCACATCTCGTGTAAAGAAGCCGTCGGCTGGGCATATTTGATAATACGCCGATGCAAGTCAGCCTCGGGCACCCTTAACAACGACACCGTTCTCACGTTAAGATCGCTGATTTAATTAGTGGTGCTCAGCCTATGTGAGCTTCGCAGCTGCTGTAGTCGAAAAAAAGCCCCTGCAGTCAGGGGCTTAGCTCATTTTATATACCTACCCGCCACCCCGGGCCGAGCTTCTATCACTCCCACTCAATCGTAGCCGGCGGCTTAGAACTCACATCATAGACAACGCGGTTAATCCCCCGAACTTCATTGATGATCCGCCCCGAAACCTTCCCCAACAGCGAATACGGCAACTCAGCCCACCCAGCCGTCATAAAGTCCGACGTCTCAACCGCGCGCAGCGCCACGACATAGTCATACGTCCGCCCATCACCCATCACGCCGACGCTCTTCACCGGCAAGAACACCGCAAACGCCTGCGACGTCAGGTCATACCAGCTCTTCCCCGTCGCCGGATCGATCGTCCCACGCAGCTCTTCGATGAAGATCGCATCGGCGCGACGCAGCAGGTCTGCGTATTCCTTCTTCACTTCGCCCAGAATCCGCACACCCAGACCAGGTCCGGGGAACGGATGGCGGTATACCATCGACGGCGGCAGGCCCAGGGCGACGCCCAGTTTGCGCACTTCGTCTTTGAACAACTCGCGCAGCGGTTCCAGCAGGCTCAGCTTCAGCGTGTCCGGCAAGCCGCCCACGTTGTGGTGCGACTTGATGGTCACGGCCTTGCCGGTCTTGGCGCCAGCGGATTCGATCACGTCGGGGTAGATCGTGCCCTGTGCCAGCCACTTGGCGCTCTTCAGCTTCGTCGCCTGGTCCTGGAACACTTCGACGAATTCACGGCCGATGATCTTGCGCTTGGCTTCGGGGTCGGTGACGCCGTGCAGCTTGCTCATGAATTGCTCGGTCGCGTCTACGTGGATGATTTTCACACCCATGTTTTCGGCGAACGTTTGCATCACTTGCTTGCCTTCGTCCAGGCGCAGCAGGCCGTGGTCGACGAAGACGCAGGTCAGCTGGTCGCCAATGGCGCGGTGGATCAGTGCAGCAGCCACGGACGAATCCACGCCGCCGGACAGGCCCAGGATGACGTCATCAGTGCCGACTTGGGCGCGGATCTTTTCGATCGCTTCTTCGACGTAGTCGGGCATGTTCCAGTCGGTGCCGCAGCCGCAGATGTCGTGCACGAAGCGCGACAGCATGGCCATGCCCTGCACGGTATGCGTCACTTCGGGGTGGAACTGCACGGCGTAGAAGCCGCGGTCTTCATCCGCAATGCCGGCGATGGGGCACGACGGGGTCGATGCCATCAGCTTGAAGCCGGGGGGCAGCGCGGTGACCTGGTCGCCGTGGCTCATCCAGACCTTGAGCATGCCGTGACCTTCCGCGGTGCGGTGGTCTTCGATGCCTTCCAGCAGTTTGGTGT
>Ga0308159_1002548_pt1 | contig 20765 bp, 20 predicted proteins | sample PhyCR1_FD_201040 | JGI IMG/M metagenome (GOLD analysis project Ga0308159, IMG submission 201040) | Phyllosphere microbial communities from UC Gill Tract Community Farm, Albany, California, United States - DLSLC.R1 | ecosystem: Host-associated > Plants > Phyllosphere > Unclassified | place: USA... | reverse complement strand
GCGCTCATAGAACGCCGTATCCACCTGCAACGCCGAACCTTTGCTGACCTGGTACGCGGCGGGATAGTCTTTGTACATGGGGCACTCCTCCATCAAGGTTGATCAAACAAAGCGAGAGAAAGGTGTTCCGAGTCATCCAGGTACAGACTCATCGCCTCGCTGGCGGCCTGGGTTTGGTTGCGGGTTAGCAATGTGTATATCTCATGGTCACGCTCCAGCCAGGGTGATTGGAAACGTTGCTCGTCAGGCGCGGCGCAGAACGCCAGGCGCAACTGGGCAATCACCTGGGCGAAGAACTCGTCGAACAACGGGCTGCCCATCAACGCGACGATCTGTTGGTGAAACGCCAGGCTGTGAGTCGCCACAGCCCGCCAGTCTTCGCGCTCCCAGGCCAAGTGTGTAGCGTCAATGGCGTTTTGCATATGTGTCGATTGAGCGTCCGTCAGCGGGCCGCATTGGGCTATGGCCTGCAATTCCAGGGTGCGGCGGACGACGAAAAGGTCGCGCACTTCTGCTCGCTCCAAGCGCCGAACCATGACGCCCTTGTTGCGGACATAGCGAGTAAGGCCCTCCTGGCCGAGACGATGCAGCGCCTCGCGAATCGTATTGCGTGATGCGTTGTAGGCCTTGACCAGATCGACCTCGATCAACGGCATGCCTGGTAACAGCCGGCCGCCTATGATGTCGGCGCGCAGCTCCAGGGCGATTTGGTCGGCTAAAGATAAAGTGAGTGGCATTGTTACCTCGAGATTGTTGAACAATCACTGAGGAAGAGGTAACCACGTTTCGTGCCAATGCTGCGTCAGTGAGGAAATCGCAAGGTCCGTTAGTTAAAGGAAGGGCCAGTGTATGACCGGCCCTCCGCGCTGTTTTCAGATCCTCAATTAATAACCAGCCTATCGCGATTCTTTTCCAGCAATGCCTTGCCGATGCCTTTCACTTCCAGTAACTCATCCACCGCCGTGAACGGGCCGTTGCTCTCGCGATAGGCGATGATTGCCTTCGCCTTGGAAGCACCAATGCCGAACAGATCGCGGCGCAGGGTTTCGGCGTCGGCAGCGTTGAGGTTGACCTTGGTGGATTGCTCGGGCTTGGTCATTTGGGTGGAGATCGGGGTTGGGGGTTCTGGCTTGATGGACGGCGCGGCGGTGGTGGCGATGGAGAGGCTGGTGAGGAAGGCGAAAATTAGGGAGGAAATGTAGAGGTTTTGCATTGGTGACGCTCCATGACATCGGTAAGAGAAAAGCAGCTTTTCCGAAGCTGCTTTTCTAACTTAGGTGATGTTTGGGAGGTGTCAAAGATGGGTGAGTAACAGGGTGTTAACTCACGGCTCCAGGCGACGTTGCTGGTAGATCCAGTCGACGATTTCGCCGTCAGGGGAATAGCCGCTGACGGTGTCGCGCAAGAGTTGGCGCACGCGGGTGTAATCGTCCTCATCCACAGCCGTAAGCAGCTCCGTCAGCTTTTCTTTGAGAGTTTCCCATGACAAATGATCTTCGTTGGCACTCATGATCATTGGGTGCTGGGTAGCGACAACGTTGTCACCAATCAGCAACTCTTCGTAAAGTTTTTCACCGGGACGCAGGCCAGAGAACTCGATTGCGATATCACCATGAGGATTCTTTTCGGAACGAACACTCAGGCCGGAAAGATGAATCATTTTTTCGGCCAGCTCGACAATCTTCACCGGCTCGCCCATGTCCAGCACAAATACATCCCCTCCCAAGCCCATAGAGCCTGCCTGGATTACCAACTGGGCCGCTTCAGGTATCGTCATGAAGTAACGGGTGATCTTGGGATGAGTGACCGTCAGCGGGCCACCAGACTTGATCTGCTTGTGGAATAGCGGAATTACTGAGCCGGAGGAACCCAACACATTGCCAAAACGAACCATTGTAAAACGGGTTTTATTGACTCGTGAAACGTTCGACTTATCACCGAACAGTACGGGAGCTGGTTCACGGCTAAGCGCCTGTAAGGTCAACTCGGCCAAACGCTTGGTACTACCCATGACATTCGTCGGGCGCACCGCTTTGTCGGTGGAGATCAAAACAAAGTTGGAAACGCCAACCTGAAGCGCAGCCTGGGCGGTATTAAGCGTACCGATCACATTGTTCAGCACGCCTTCGGCAATGTTGTGCTCAACCATCGGCACGTGCTTATAAGCCGCGGCATGATAAACAGTGTCTACGCGCCAGGTTTTCATGACATCTACCAGTTTTGACTGATTGCGCACGGATCCGAGGATCGGTAATAGCTTGACTGGCAGCGACTCACGAACAACGCGTTGCTCAAGTTCCGAAAGGATGCTGTACAGATTGAATTCACTGTGCTCGAACAACAGCAACGTCGTAGGGCGCAATGCGAGAATCTGACGGCACAGTTCAGAGCCGATGGAACCACCCGCGCCGGTCACCAGTACATTTTGCCCCTTGATGCAATGCTCCAGAAGTTCCGCCTGAGCAGGTACAGTATCGCGGCCCAATAAATCGGCGATGTCGACTTCCTGAATGTCGTCGACCTTAACGCGACCGCTGGCCAAGTCCATGAAACCTGGAACACTGCGCACGTGGAGCGGGAAGCCTTCGAGAAAACCAAGAATTTCACGGCGGCGGCCACGGTTTGAGGAGGGTATTGCGAGCAAAATTTCTTGAGCGCCAGTGGCGTCAATCATCCGCTGAATATGCCGAGGTTTGTAGACCTGAAGACCCGATATCACACGGTCAGAAATGCTGTCGTCGTCATCGATAAACGCAACCGGTCGCATGACTCGCCCCATGCGCAATGCAGCTACCAACTGGTTACCAGCAGCTCCAGCGCCATATATGGCGACTCGCGGCAGGCCGTCATCACGATTCGTGAAAGGTACGTGTTGAGCGGCCGCAAACCAGTCACCCAGAAAGTACTGCCGCATGGCTAAGCGCAAGCCCCCAATCATTATCAGGCTTAACCACCAATAGTTGAAAATGATCGAACGCGGTACAACGTTCTGGTGGTTGCTATACCAATAGACGACCACTCCCAAGATTAGCGAGGATAGGCTGACGGCTTTAATAATAGCTATTAAGGCATCATTACCAAAGTAACGCATCACCGCCCGATACATACCAAATCGGATAAACAGCGGAATAGTGACCACCGGAGCACTAAGAAACAACCACAGATGCATCGCTACAGGGTTGATCATATCGTCCACTCCCAAGCGAACGACAAAAGCCATCCACAGAGCAAACCACACCAGCAGCACGTCCGCGATGACTTGCAAAATCCGCTTCCGCCGACGAGGTAGGCCCAGCAAGTACGACCGTATTATATTCATAAACCCCTTAGACACTTCTGTCGCTCCTGATGCGGTATAGCTCTGCGTTACCATATTTAAACAATTGAAACGAGCTGGTGAGCGTTTGACACACACAAGCTCAATAATCAAGCGGTTTTTTCCAGCTCACCCGCCCGGTACTTAACCGCCAGCAACAAAAGCGGAATGTACGCAATTGAAACACCCACCAGACCATTTAGCTCCAGCATTGCAACACAAAGTGCGATTGGAATCAGCCAGAATAAATTTATCGCTAGGACGGAAAGCGTTACTGCCAAATGGCTTCCAACCTTGCGCGATGCATGCTGATAGGCATGACTGCGATGAGCCTCGTAGACCTTGTCCCCGCGCATCAATCGACGAATTAGGGTAAAGGTGGCATCCACAATAAAGACGCCGAGCAGTATCAACCAAACCCAGAGCAAATCAGCACTTTGCCAAGCGGCCTGCAGGGAAAGCACACCAAGGATGATACCTAGAAAACCGCTACCCGCATCTCCCATAAAAATTCTTGCGGGAGGAAAGTTCCAGTAAAGAAATCCTATCACCGCCGAGCTCAATAATAGAGGCCCCCAGATGAGCGCCTGATAGCCGTTCAGCCAATAAACAAGGCAGGCGCTTAAACACGCACATAGCGCCTGAATACTGGCCAATCCGTCAATGCCATCCATGAAGTTATACAAGTTGAGCATCCAAACCAGATAAAAGGCTGCAAGGATGTTGCCTAGCCAACCAAGGTCAACATTTCCCAAGGGCAGCGAAAGTACGGGTAAGCCTCCAAGCCAGTAAAGAGCCCACGCTGCAGCCCCAAAGTGCCCGAGTAAGCGCCACCGCGCAGCAATATGACCATGGTCATCAAGAAATCCAAGCACGGCGACTGCCGTACCTGAGCCTAATAACATCCAAGTGATGGGGCCTGATATCTCGTCACCAGCGAACAAAATAAGCAGCGCCACCAGGAAGCTAACTACAATTGCTACGCCACCACCACGAGGAGTAGGAACTGAGTGGGAGCTACGCGCATTAGGAATATCAATAAGGCTCCGAGCGAGCGCATAGCGTCGTAAGCACCAGGTCAAAAGAAGAGCAAGGACTGCGACAGCAGGCACAAGCCACAGCAAACGATTCATTAAAAGCTCCAATTAATGCCACTGACAGGGCCTGATATTTACTTCAAACGCTCCTGAAAACTTTCGGCCGTCTTGCGCAAAGCGCTGGCTACCGTCGAGGGTGGCGTCCATCCTAACATTCGACGTGTCTTTCCTATATCAACTTGTAGCGAACCGCACAAACGCTGGCCAATAGCCTTACGACCGAGCATCGCAGCAGCCAACTGTAACAAAACCGCTGGAACAGGAATTAGTCGCGCTGGTTTACCCAGTGCGATCCCCATGCGCGTCAGTAGATCAGTCGTGGACATATCATCCCCGTCACTCACTAAAAATGTTTGATTGGCCGCGGATGGATGGTCCAGACATGTCACAATCAAGTCGACCAGATTATCCAACGCAACCAGACTTCGCTGATTGTGAATAGCACCAAAAGGCAGAAAGACACCTTTATTGAGCCAACGCATCATGCTTAGAAAATTCGCCTTGACACCCGGTCCATACACAAGAACAGGACGAATAATGACAACCTCCATCAAAGTTCTTTCAGCCAGCAACCTCAGTTGCTGCTCGGCCTCCATTTTAGAGACGCCATACGGATCACAAGGTGCGGCAACGTCGTCAGCGGTATAAGGTTCAGACAGTCGAGTTCCCTCACCATTGACCTTTATGGAACTGATAAAAACAAAACGCTTAACGCCTGCGCGTGCAGCCTGTTCCGCTAGTTTCAACGTGCCGTCGACATTGACCCTGCGATATTCAGTCAGGGGATCATCGCAAGCATCGGACATCACATGAACCCGCGCCGCGCAGTGAACAAGCACATCTACCCCTTTGAGGGGAAGCATCTCACCGCTGAGGTAATCCGCACTGGCACGCACACGCACAGCCTCTGACGGCAAGGAAACTCCTTCACGACGAATCAGCGCCAGAACTCGATATCGTTCGTCAGAGGCTATTCGATTTACCAATGCAGCACCGACAAAACCGCTTGCTCCAGTAACGAAAACTGTCTGTTTTGGCTTCAAACCGCGTGCTCCAACTGCTTATATACATCCAAATGCTGCTCGACGATTTTTTCAATAGCAAACGCGCGCACTGCTAGTTCACGCCCCGCTGCCCCCATCCGATGGCGCAAGATTGGGTCCTCAATCAATATCTGTAACTGATTAGCAAGAGCTAGTGCATCGCGAACAGGCACTAGAACGCCTGTTATATCTGGATCAATAGCATCTCGACATCCAGGAACATCAGTAGTGATAACCGCCCGACCACAGGCTGCAGCCTCAACCAGTACCTTGGGCAACCCCTCACGGTAGGACGGCAACACAACAATATTTGCCGCTGCAAAAAGATTAGCAATATCATCGCGGTAACCCAGCAGTTCGATCATCCCTTCATCGCGCCATTCTTGTAGCTCCTCAAGCGTCACCGTGGCTGGATTTTCGGGATCGACATCCCCGATCAACTGGAAACGGGCTTGGACACCACGCCCAGCCAATATTTTAACCGCATTAACGTATTCCAATACTCCTTTGTCACGCAAAAGCCGAGCAGCCAGACAGACTATCGGAAGCCCTTCAGGCTCGGGAACAGCCGCATACAACGAAAGATCGACCCCAGAGCCACGAATCATCGCAACCTTTGATTCGGTAAGCCCCCCGAAGCTCAACAGTAAGTCACGGTCATCAGGATTCTGAAAAATAGAACGCAGATTACGCTTCCCTAATGCCATTCGATAAAAAAGACTGACGACCTTACGAGTAACTGAGGCCCTGAGCCCTTTAGAAAGGAATACAAACCCCAAGCCAGAAATTGCAGTGACAACTCCCTTCACAGGCGCGAAACGAGCGGCCACACCGCCATACAGAACGGGCTTGATAGTAACCAAGTGCAATATGTCAGGCTTCAATCGCCATAGCAGTTTCCAGATACTAAACATCAACCCCAGCTCAGCCGCCGGATTTCGACCACTTCGCGACAGCGGTAATGCGTGAAATTCGAAACCTTCGCGCAGAATAGTCGAAACTGCCGGACCATCCATGCAAGCCACATGGACTTGATAGCCCGCCATTTGCGCACCCTTGGCAACGGCCAAGCGATGAGAGAGAAAGAATCCCGGATCGTTGACGATGAACAACAACCGTTTGATCATTTCTGTTCATCCAACCAAGCTTGGAACATCAAAATAGTCCATAAGTGCGCCTGCCAACTCCCTTTACCTTTGAGATGTTCAGCCCACATCTCTCTGATCGGCCCCGGTCGGAAGTAGCCCTCCTGAGCCAGCCGCGTTTGATCCAGTAGCGACTCAGCCCACTCCCTTAATGGCCCACGCAACCACTCGCCCAACGGTACCCCAAATCCTTGCTTAGGCCTCTCTATCAAACTTCTTGGCACATGACGATGGAGGACCTCGCGCAGCAGCCACTTACCTTGACCATCGCGGATCTTCAAATCAAGTGGCATGCGCCACGCCAACTCTACAACTCGATGGTCCAGCAAAGGTACACGCCCCTCGATACTCGCCGCCATGGTCGCTCGATCCAGTTTGACCATAATGTCATCTGGCAAATAGGTTTGAGCATCCATCGCCATCATCCAGTGCTCGAAACCATCGGTTTGCGGCCAGTTAGGCGCATCAGTAAATAGGGTTGGAGGCTCAACTCCATCTATCACTACGCTTGCAGGATCTGTCCAATGACTGTTGAGCTGTAGATAAAACTCATGGCCGTTAGAAAGTGTCAGCACGTTGGCTAGCTTATGGGCCTTCTCACCCGGGGTGCTCAAGCGAAGTCGACTAGGAAGCACTGGCTTACATATATTGAATAAACGATCCCACCCGGCGGGGGAAAAGGAACGCAAAGCAACTGCGGCAGCTTGACGCGCTGCGGGGGGCAGAGACTGCATCCTGCTCCACACGTTCTTGGCCGTTAAATAACGGTTATAGCCACCAAATAATTCGTCTCCTCCGTCACCACTCAACACGACTTTAACGTGCTGCGACGCCATTTGACTTACAAGGAATGTGGGAATTTGAGAGCTATCACTAAAAGGTTCGCAATACATTGAAGACAATCGCGGGATTAATGCCAGTGCGTCCTCAGGTTTAACATATAGCTCTGTGTGATCGGTCTTAAGATGCTTAGCCACAGCTTTAGCGTGAGTAGCCTCGTCAAAAGCGTCCTCCCTGAAGCCAATAGTGAAAGTTCGCACAGGCACGGCGCTTTGAGCTTGCATAAGCGCAGTAATGGTACTGCTGTCGACCCCACCGCTGAGGAATGCGCCCAATGGTACATCCGCCAGCATTTGATCACGGACGCTTGACATCAGTTGGGACTCCAGCAGGTCTATAGCCTCGACAGCGCTGCCAGAAAAAGGGTTTCTCAAACCTTCAGCTACAACATCATTTATTCGCCAATAGGCTTTCGACGTAGCAGCTTTAGCCACTTTCAAATCAGAGAATGCAAAAGACACATAGTGCCCGGGTTGAAGCTTCCCAATTCCCTTATAGATACTATAAGGAGCAGGGATACAATTGTGGCGGAGTAGCAATGCAAGCGAATTGCGATCTACTTCCCCGTGAAAGCCAGGATAAGCCTTGATCGACTTAAGCTCGGAAGCGAAAAGAAGCTCATCACCTTGCCACCCATAGTATAGGGGCTTTTCACCCATCCGGTCCCGAGCCAAGATTAGAACGCATTCTTTTCTATCCCAAAATGCAAACGCGAACATACCGACTGCTGCAGCAAGCGTTTTTTCCACCCCCCAAAATGCCAAGCCCGCGAGCAAGACTTCTGTGTCTGAATGCCCTTGCGGCTCCCAAAAGATCTGAGGATCCTGAGACAGGAGTGTACGTAACTCAGCGTGGTTATAAATCTCTCCGTTGAAGGCAATGACATAGCGACCGCAGCTAGAATGCATCGGCTGACTACCCGTAACGGAGAGATCGACAATTGCCAGACGACGATGTCCAAGTGCGAGCCCACCAGTCTCGTCAACCCATACACCGTGGCCATCAGGACCACGATGTGTGAGCGCCGAACACATGAGTTCAGCGGCGGGAACCGCTTCAAAATTTTGATTTTTATTAAAAAAACCAGCTAGTCCGCACATACAGTCCCTTGCAAACTTAAAAGTATGCTTTTCATTTCTCTAACCCGAAACCCGAAAATAGCGCCAAATAAAAACCAGCACTCATCGCACGAAAAATCATAGTAGTCAATTAAATATTTGTGAAAAACTACACATCCTTCACACCATAGATATCGAGCCAGCGCTCAATAGCACTTTCAATGCTATTATTTTGAATAATGCGCTTGCGAGCAGCAATCCCAAGCCTAGTTGCTTGAGTATGCTCCAAAGACAACGCCCTATGTACCCCCCGCGAGAGGGCAAAAACATCACTCGTTGGAACCAAAAACCCATCATCTCCCAGCACTTCCCTTACCCCACCACAGTCAGTAGCTACCACAACTTTTTCTGTCGCCATGGCTTCGCCCACTACCAACGCAAACCCTTCCCAGGCAGAAGAGAGAACAAACACATCGGCGGCTCTTAGCAAATCAGGAATGTCGTGCCGTACACCTAGAAATTCAACATGATCAGCGAGTCCTAACCCAACAACCATATTATTGAGCGTTTCCCTCAGAGGACCATCACCAACAATTATCAGCTTTGTATTAGCGTTTTTTTCTCTAACATCGAGAAAAGCATTAATTAAATTTGGATAATCCTTTGACTCATAAAGCCGACCAACAGCTATTAAAATCTGCTTTTCTCCAAAACCAAATTTATTTCGATATATTTGACGCCGCTCAGCATCTGGGTAAAATTTCCGGCTATCTATTCCATTCAATACGGGGATCATCTTGCCCTTGGGAACTGCATGCCGCTTCTCAAAAGCGCAGACAGCATGTTGACTCACGTTGGTGAATACATCACCCAAGGGGTTAGTCAGCCGATAGGCTAGCATCCTTACCGCTCCCCCTTCAAAATTACTATGCGCGGTGCATATTAAACGTGGAATTTTTACGCTCAGTCGTGCAATGCGGGAAACCAAATTTGCATGCAACATGTGGCTATGCACAACATCTGGGCGATAGCTGATAATAAGCCTACGCAGCCTGATAAAAACAGCAGCCAGACTAAAAAAACCTTCCAACTTTAAGGACACCAACGACACGAATTTATTCTTTGGAACAATAATGGCGTCACCTGCTAAGTAAGCTATACATACTTGATGTCCGCGATTCGAAAGTTCATCGGCAAGGTTGACCACGACTGCTTCGGCGCCACCAACGCCCAGCCCAGTAATAACAAATAATATTTTCATTTTTTTATCAACGAACGATTTAGGGAGCTATTTTTGAGAGAATAGAATGCGTAAATCATATAAAAAACCGCCATCCCTTGTGAGTTATTATAGAAAAAAGTTCCCTTTGCATGAAATGCGAGCATCAATGCAACCAAAAGACAGGCAAACACTCGATTCACCGTCCATAGCTTAAATAACATCAACACGGGAAACATCATAATAATTAATAGATAAGGTACACCACCGAAAAACACATTACGTAGATAACCCACATCACTCCCTCCATAATATGCCCCACCCTCTATAGCACTATGGATACCATCACCAAAAAATAATGTATCTAAGCTAGGAATGAAAAACATATCACTCATGAGCACTTGTATTGAATTACTTTCTTTCCCTTTGACAAACAATTCGAATAACCAAGCGTTGTATTTATCGAGGCCAGGCATTGTAACAAACGCTAGAAGCGACAGTGCCATAACGAAAAACATTTTCCAAAACGACGAAGGACGCAATATAAATAGCATCACACCTACAAAAACAAGCGCCAAGATAGACGTCCTGGCAGCGATAAACCCAGCAGCAAATATCGCAACGAATTGAACTATACGTAAAACAGAGACTCGTTTATCTGCAATCAAAAAACTATAGCTCAGAAACAAAAAAGCCATACCATAAGCTGAACCTACTGAGAAAAAACCGGAGCCAGAAATAAAAGCGTTACGGTAGGGAATGAAATTTTCATTAATTGATGAAAACTGGAACAATCTAATATAGTTCAATAAAAACGGTATTGAGCCTGCGACAAAGCAAATTAACGCATTCGTAAAGAAAACGTTAGCTGTCATACGTGGCGTCTGATTTCCAGGAAAATCGGATACAACCCAATATAAAAAAACGGCGAAAAATAAAATCAAACTTTTGGCCACAGCCAAAAGCATACTTAACTCAACTGCACCACCTAATATAAGCCGAAGCAGGACATAAATAACCACTATTCCATGAACCAAAAATAGTGGGGAGAACACTTCCAACATTAAAGAAAGACGCAAAAAATTAGGCTTAATCAGAAAGATTAAGATAAATATAGGCAACATTATTACCGAACTACCGACGCCGTCAGGTAGACCTGGAACATGAACATCAAAAAACAATAGAAAAAAACTTATAAAATGAAAGAAAAACATCACTGTTCTCCCTCCAGATGCTTGACCAAGTGACGCTTACTAACTAAAGATTTAGCCAAATACTTAATGAATTTCAACTGAAAAACAACCGCAGGATATGTTCTTATTGCCAACATGAGCTTATACAAAGAACTTTTTTTATCATACAACTGCCAATCAATTGCAGCCATCAAGACCGCGTTCGCATATGCCCTGCGATATCCAGGAGAGAGCTTAAACATTTCCAAAATTGCGTACCGGCCCTTCTCCATTTTTCCAATTTGACCTGACATGTTTCCGGTATGTCTGCGATAAGCAGTAACAACGACCCCTAGGTTATCCAACGTGGCGCCCGAAATCGATAACTTCAGCCACATGTACCAATCTTCTATAGCTAAGCCTTCTGGGTACCCACCAGTTTTCACTAATGATTTCAGTCGAATCATTTGCGTTGGAGCAGGAAGACTATGACGATGGAAAAAAATATCATCAAACTCATATTTTCTAGGCGAATGTACCGAACTACGTAAAAGGGTACCGTCACCAGATATGGTCTCTACGCTACCAAACACTGCAACACACGAAGGATGCTGATCAAGGTATTCTACCTGAAGGGCCGTCTTCCCAGGTTTGAGGATATCATCAGACGCAATAGCGGCATAGTACTCACCCTGACACCAATCAATAGCTTCATTCAATGTCGCACAGAGACCAATATTTTCTCGAGCGCGAAACTCAAATCGTTTAAAACGGCCTTTGCAGATATGAATGAGCTCTTTGATTTTTTCGACTGACGCATCTTTAGAGCCGTCATCTATCACAATCAATTCAATGTTTTCATAGCATTGATTTACAACGCTCATTATCGAGTCTTGAATATAGTCCTCATGGTTGTAGCAAGGAATCACAACTGAAACCAAACTTGGACCCTTTGAAGTATTTTCCATGAGAACCGTTAACCCTTAAAGATATCTAACAAGTTTAGCAGGAACGCCAGCATATATAGCATTTGCCGGCACATCATTCACCACAATCGAACCAACACCAATGACGGCATTATCACCGACACGCACACCCTTTAATATTTTCACATCGTTACCGATAAAAACCTCATTACCAATGACGACATCAATGCATTCATAGTTATTATTTCTTCGATTTTGCACACTAATGCCGTGAAAATCCGAGTCGGTAATGAATACCTCACTACCTATCAAACAATTTTTTCCAATTGAAATCAGTCCTTTATCTGCAATCAGAGTAGCGCCATTATTAAAAACCGTGCCTTCTTTAATAAAAATAATAGCCTCGATGCTTCGCGCTTCAAAATAGGCGGTGCCCGATAAAAAACCTGGAGACGGCCATACTCCAATTGTGACGGCAGCAATCTCAATCCTACCCTTACCTACAAACTGTGCAGGCTGGCTAAGTTTTACGTTACGAAGCGTCGGAGACCCCGTAGAAAAAAACACGCGATAAATAAATATCCGCAAGTTTTGATATAGGCGAATAGATACTGTCGCCCCAATATCGCGCAATGATCGACGTCGAAAAATGTTGAGCACATTTATCATATCAAAACCTTTTTGAGTTTAAGGATCACAAACATTGCAACCAAATGAAGAGCATAATTTATTGCGTAAGCGATAGTCGAACTTTCAATACCAAACTGTTCGAAACCGACAACTAAAAAATAAAAAGAAACGGAGAAGAATATCTCTGTTAGCATATAAGTCTTCCACAATGCCCTGGCCGTTAAGATATACCCAAGAATCCAGCTTGCGATTTTTAAGGAGTCACCTATCAGTTGCCATGCGAAAAGATCTCGCATTGGCATAAAGTCACTGGAGAAAAGCGTAACAATTATAAAGTCGCGCAGAGCATACACACACAAACCTGCAAGAATCGCCACAGGCACAATTATTTTATAACCTTGTACAACCTCATTAGTTATAGAGGCCGATGTTTTTAACTCTGATAATTTAGGCAAGTAGTAAACGCTAAGTGTCATTGTTACCATCATTAAATACGCACTGCTTAGCCTCCACATAGCTTCCCAGTAACCGGCAGCATCCCAACCAAAGGTCGTTCCTAAATGGTCGCGTATAAAGATATGACTTATAGGTACGCAGACAGCAGAAGTGAGCGCCATTGCGGTATACTTTGAAAGATTCAAGGCAACTTTTTTATCAACCCTCCCAATTATATTACTAAAACTAAACCATGGCGTTTTTAGGCAAAGATACAACGTAACGAATAACGTCAAAGACTGGTAAATGGCAAGCGCCAACAGCGCACCAAAAAGCCCTAACTGTATCGCCATGACTGAGGTAACTGCTAGTGAAAAAAAACTACCCGCTATATTTGCCAACACATATCTAGCGATATCTTTCTTGCCATTCAAAATTGCAAGTAAAAGCGTATTAAACGTTAGCATTATAAGTGTAACTGCAAACCATACAAATACACTACTGTACTTCTCGTCTTGTAAAAACCAAATGGATAGCCTTTCACTTAGTAAAAATATGATTAAAGAGGTTAACAAGGTTCCAATTGCCGCGATACTGCCGGCAGTGCGCCAGACGGTGAATTGCTTTGCCTCATCGCCGGCATATTCCGCGGTGTACTTCGTTACGCCTGTATTAATCGCACCGCTGGCAAATGTAGTTATCATTTGCATCGCATTTTGAAACTGTCCCAACGCAGCATAGCCAGAAGGCCCTACGTAAACTGCCAGTATCTTATTAAGGCTCAGCAGAGTAAGCAGCTTAACAAGAACTGCTATCGCGTTAAGTAGACTGGTTTTTATCAACGTCATGATAAGATCATTTCAGCCGAAAATTATTACAGGCCAAAACAACTTTCGCGGCATCTTCCAAACTCAATACAGGACTTATGGGTAGGCTAAGTACCTGTTCATGTAATTTTTCAGTAACAGGGTAGGACCTCGAATTCCAAGACTCATAGGCATTTTGCTTATGCGGCGGAATAGGGTAATGAATTAACGTTTGGATACCAAACGAACTAAGATGTTTTTGTAATTCTTCTCGAAATTGTGTTTTAATAACAAAAAGATGCCAAACGCTGTTGTGTTGTTTTTCACCGTTAAATGACTGCGTATCTGGGGTTGTCAGCAGTGAGTTTTCGATACCCTCCAAGTATACTTTTGCAATCTTTCGGCGATGTTCAGTTTGCGCATCCAACTGCTTAAGCTTGACACTCAAAATAGCAGCCTGAATCTCATCCAATCGACTGTTTAAACCTTGATATAAATTTTTATATTTTTCATGAGAGCCATAGTTTCTTAGCGCTCGAAGTGTAGAATCGAGTTTATCGTCGTTCGTTGTGATGGCCCCCCCGTCTCCCAAAGCGCCTAAATTTTTCCCTGGGTAAAAACTGAAACCTGATGCATCTCCCCAAGCTCCTGCTTTACGACCGTCGATAGAGGCACCGTGAGCTTGCGCTGAATCTTCTAAGATCAATAAACCATTCTGCTCCGCAATTGACTTCAATGCAGACATATCGCAAATTTGACCATACAAGTGAACTGGCAATATTACGCGAGTTTTATCTGTAAGTGCAGCCTCAACGTTGCGAGGGCAAATATTGAACGTATGCTCATCAGGCTCGACTAGAACTGGTACTAAATTGTTTTCTGTAATAGCGAGAATACTAGCGATATAAGTGTTAGCGGGGACAATGACCTCATCACCATCTTTAAGCTTCCCAAGCACTTTCCATGCCCGCAAAGTAAGTATTAGTGCATCCAACCCATTGGCGACACCGATACAGTGTTTTACACCGCAATACTCAGCAAAACTTTTCTCAAAATTTGAAAGCTCCTTCCCCATAATATACCAGCCAGAGTCGATGACTCTAGTGCAAGCATCAATTAACTCTTGCCGTGAGAAGGCGTTTATGTTTTTCAGATCCAAAAATTCGATCATGATTCTAGATACCTAATAGTTTTCGCCGGGTTACCTACAACCACCGCGTTATCTGCTACATCTTTAGTTACTACTGCACCAGCACCTACCATTGCATTACGCCCAATAGTGACGCCAGGTAGAATTGTTGCGTTTGCCCCAATGCTAGCGCCTTGCTTGACAATTATATTCTGAAACTTTTCGGGGTAAATTTTTGAGCGCGGCATGACATCATTGGTAAACGTCGCATTAGGACCAATGAAAACATCATCTTCAACTCTGATGCCATCCCAAATATATACACCGGATTTAATAGTTACATTATTTCCGATCACCACATCATTCTCGACTAGGGTATGCGCACATATATTACAATTAGAGCCAATCGAAGCACCGGCAAAGATCACGCTAAACTGCCAGACCCTCGTATCATGACCAATTTTGTCACTTTTTACATCTGCAAGCGAATGAATCTTAGGCATGATTTAGCACCTCCAGAAAAGTACTGTATTCACGAATATAATCGGCCTCTTCATAGTAATCACTGGCCATTACCAACAACACGCAATCTTCCGAGAAGTGATGCATCTCATGCCAGATCATATTGCTTATTTTGACTGCTTTTACAGGGGAGTCGAGCCATACTTCCTCCTTATTTAAGCCGTCGTCGAGAATCATCAAACACTTTCCGGAAACGCTAACGGCTACTTGTTGCAGTTCCCTGTGAGCATGAAAACCTCGGGATACTCCTGACTTGGTACCTGTCAGATAATATACCCGCCTGATTTCAAAAGGAATGTTTCTCCCCCCTTCGCAAACAGCTAACTGACCGCGATTGTCACCAAGCAAGTCTAGAGGAATCAATTCGATTAAACTCACACAAGCTCCATAATACATATTCAAAAATAAATGAATGAGATTTTATAAATGTTGCTATGCTTGTAGAAAGCTTTTGTACCAAGGCATAGTTTTATTAATTCCCTTTTTAAAATCAAACAATGGATCATAACCCAACAGGGCGCGGATCTTTGTTATATCCGCCTGCGAGTGACGTACATCTCCGGCCCTAGCGTCCCTATAGACAGGTGCCTTTTCGTAAGAAACACCATTAGACGAAAGCTCTTCTTGGATACACTTATAGAGCATATTCAAAGTAGTACGCCCGTTCACCGCTACGTTATACACCTGATTACGGGCCTGTTCATCAATACAGGTGGCAGCCAATATGTTCGCTTGAACAGTATTTTCTATAAAGCAAAAATCCCTGCTTGTCTCGCCATCACCATTAATAAAAACGCTTTCATTTTTGATCATTGATGACGTCCACTTGGGAATTACAGCAGCGTACGCACCATCTGGATCCTGACGTTTACCAAATACATTAAAATAACGCAAACCGATAGTATTGAACCCATAACAACGAGCGAAAACCTCAGCATAAAGCTCATTCACATATTTCGTAACTGCATAGGGAGAGAGAGGCTTTCCAATCGTATCTTCAACTTTAGGCAGACCTGGATGATCACCGTAAGTTGAACTGCTTGCAGCGTAGGTAAAACTCTTGACGCCGGCATCTCTAGCCGCGACTAACATATTGAGGAAACCATCTATGTTAGTAGAATTGGTTGTAATTGGATCATTCAGGGATCGAGGAACTGATCCTAGCGCTGCCTGATGAAGAACATACTCTATCCCTTCGCAAGCACTTTTACATGTTTCAAGAGAGCGTATATCTCCCTCGATAAATCTAAAGTTACCCCACTGTTCTTTGGTAACAGAATCTCGAACCTCGTTCAAATTACGAAGATGTCCAGTTACAAAGCTATCCAGCCCTACTACATTTTGGTTCAAACCAAGCAGAGTTTCTAATAAATTCGAGCCTATAAACCCCGCCACGCCCGTGATCAACCATGTCTTCGGAGAAGCGGGGAGTGTATTAATCAATATCTCGTAGCGGGTCATTTAATTAAGCTCACAGTTAATAAGATCCTAGTATAGAAAACACACACCTTTTACTAGAGGCGAATGTCTGACTCTTCACGGCTTAACAAATACTTAAGATCGTACAGAATATGCTCCGGCTTACCAAACTTACGAATATTGGCGACGCCTAGCTCACGAAATTCATTGTGCGCCACGGCGAGTACCACACCATCATAAGCACCATAGGCAGGTTCAATAACAGGCTCAATACTATATTCATATTGAGCCTCGGCAACGCTAACCCAAGGATCATATACGTCGACAGCGATATTGTATTCAGCCAATTCTTTAACTATGTCGACAATACGGGTATTGCGTAAGTCCGGGCAGTTCTCCTTGAAAGCCAAGCCCATTATTAATACGCGCGCGCCATCAACATGTATGCGCCGTTTTAGCATTGCTTTCACTAACTGAGACACAACATAAGCGCCCATACCGTCATTCAAACGCCGGCCGGCTAGAATAATTTCAGGGTGATACCCAATTGACTGAGCTTTGTGCGTCAAGTAGTAAGGATCCACACCGATACAATGGCCACCAACTAGCCCCGGGCGAAAGGGTAGAAAATTCCATTTAGTGCCCGCAGCCTGAAGTACCGCTTCTGTATCAATACCCATTTTGTTAAAAATAATAGCCAACTCATTAATGAGTGCTATATTCAGATCACGCTGAGTATTCTCAATAACTTTCGCAGCCTCAGCCACTTTAATACTACTTGCCTTATGCGTACCAGCAGTGATAATTTGATTATAAAGGGCATCCACTAAATCGGCGATCGCGGGCGTAGACCCAGACGTTACTTTCTTAATTGTTGTAACGCGATGTTCCTTGTCGCCAGGGTTAATCCGCTCCGGACTATAGCCTGCGAAGAAATCGACGTTAAACTTAAGGCCAGATACACGCTCAAGTACCGGGACACAATCTTCTTCCGTCGCACCTGGATATACAGTCGACTCATAAATTACGAGGTCGCCCTTCTTTAGAACCCTTCCAATGCTCTCAGATGCTCTGATTAATGGTGTGAGATCCGGCTGATTATATTCGTCTATTGGTGTGGGCACCGTCACGACAAATGTATTGCACTCTGCGAGTGCTTCTAACTGATCGCTAAAACTCAATTGAGTTGCTTGGGACAACTCTTGGTCACTGACCTCTAACGTGGAGTCATGACCCGCCACCAAAGCCTTGATACGAGACTGATTAATGTCAAACCCAATCACCGTCCGGTGCTTGCCAAACTCTACGGCGAGGGGCAGACCAACATAGCCAAGGCCGATAATGGCGAGCTTGATATCTTCCAGTTTTTGCATGTTAACGCCTACGTAATCAAAGAATCCAAAATTTCACTGAACAGGTCCAGCGTAAATTGCATCAGGCATACCACGGCTGCCTTTAGGTCCGTCTCATGACGTGCCATCCGCAGCATGCTTCGAACTAATCCCTCAGCTCCACAAATTGAGGCACTTACCGATAAACATTCGGTGCAAGGACATGGCTTGGTCAAATACAGCTAATGCTTGAGGCCGCGCAGAACAAGCTCGTCGCCCGATCCTTAAACCCAGACCGATCTCACACCGAATTGCTATACGAAGCGTGTAAGCTTTTGATTTCTAAATCACCGCCCCATAAGGCAATAAGCCATCACCCTTGGTTCCAAACCGTCACTCATCGCGCGGCAGCAATCGGCAACACCATAGCTCTCTAATATACTACGTAAGCTATGGGTATTGGCTGTCTGAAGCAATGTCTTGAAGCCTTAAGCGGCTCAAACGCCCTACCAATGATCGCGCTACCTTATGCACAAGACCCGAGATAATAACGCAGGGCGAACCGTAATAGACTAAACGTCAGTTCGGCACCCACCATCCACGCTCATACGACCCCAGGCAGCTCAGTCAGCCGCTGACGAAACACACAACGCCGGCTGGTTTCTTTCTTACTCAAGGATCGGACACTATTCATCGACGCAGCTCTACCTGTAAGCTAGGTGCTGCGGAGACCACCTCAGTTACCGTACTTCTACCACCGCGACTGATAAGTGCAAAGCGTACAAGCGCCACCATTACGCCCAGCATAAACCCCAAGATCAGGCCCAGTGCGACAATCAGAGATCTTTTAGGGAAGATCGGGCTCAACGGCTCTAGCGCCTTTTGATCGATTGCCACCAATTTGAGTTGATTTACATCAATCCGCAAATTACGAAGGCGAGCCTCCTCGGTACGCAATGGCTCCACGCCACTCAAAAACGTATCTTCGTTCGCACGACTTCTCAAAACTTCAATTTGACGATTTGCTTGCAGCAATTGCAATTCTTTGGCAATTTCTGCAATACGAACATCCGTGAAATCATCTGACTTACGTTTCATCAGTGCCGCGCGCTCCGCCTCAAGCGCCTCTACGCCCATGAAATACAGTGGGATAGTCTGGTTATTGATTTCCGTCCGGATTGTGCTCACTCCCCCTTCTCGACCTGCTTCACCAAGAGAGGATGGTGTAGAAGGCTTCTTGATGCCAAGCGCCCTAGCGATGCCGATGGACTCGTCTAGCTGAGCGATGCGATCGGTACGTTGAGCTTTAAGTCGAGTTCTCAACGCTTTTAATTCATCTTGTAACATCGCCCGTCTCAGTACATCCTTCTCGCTCAAAGTAGCAATTTTTCCTTCTTTATCAGCTTCATAACCAGCCCGAGCCGCGTTCATCTTGCCACTGAGTTCGACCAAGCGATTTTTGATAATCACCCCCAAATCCGCTGCAATCTGCGCACGCTCTATCTCGATGGCGTATTCGATAAAGCCATTCAAGATCGCAACACCATCAACACCTTTTGGATAATTCATCTCTAGCTTGATATAAGAGCTGAGCAAATCCGCCTTTCTTGGATCTGGGAGGATGAGACTCAGAGACCTTCGATTGAACTCCTCAAAGCTTTGCTCGAGTGTGCGTCCGGGCCGCTCGAAAGCCTTGAACAATTTCTGATTCGCACGAAAAAATCCTAGACGAGTCTCATATGACTCAAGAGAAGCACCTACCTTAATAAGCGCATCGCCTGGAGGGAGCTTATAAATCTCAGAGCGATTGAGTGCATCCAACTCATTGATCGCTGCCGGGCGGAGTACGCTGCTGACTCGATATTCAGGAGTGACTGAGAATGCATAGGCAATTGCAATTACTCCTGAAATCAGAGTAAAGGCCATGACAAGCATTTTCTGCTTCCATATTGAGCAAAAAAAATCGAGAGGTTTGAGGTCTACAGACGAGGGAACTGAGGGCGCGCGGAAGCTACTACTCACAACAAAAACCTGCCTTCAAAGAGAAACTGCGGGCTCGTTATGCAGACAAAATTGCGTTTTTTTATTCTAATTGGTTGGCCGCCAAAACCCAGCGTCTCTGCCAAATTTTGAGCGCACAAAATGCCTGTTATCGAGAACAGATTCCATTCTGCCATCTCTTTGGCATATTACAAGTCTTGACATGTCTGTCAGGCGATTCTGATTTTCTAGAAGAACTGTCGCAACCAACAGGGCTAGGTAGGTAGGCAGTTCAAAGCACGGGACATGGCATGGTTTCTGACAAACGGTCGCCAATATTGCCCTTCCCATATTCCTAAAACTAAACCCTAAACCACCGCCTTACCCCGACGCCTACGCACAACCACACCCAACACAGGCCCAATCATCATCCCCAAAATCAAAGCCACCACCACAAACACCGCCACCGGCATCTGCGCAGTACTCCACCCCAGGAACGACAGCGCCACGCCCTGCTGGTTCTCCAGCACAAACGCCAAAACCATCAACACCGCCAGCACTGCAATCAATACTGCAACAACGCGCTTAACCCCACGCATACCCTTCTCCTTCCCCAAAAACACTCAGACGCCTTCTTCCTCTTCTTCGTTCACCCGATCGCGCAATTCCTTGCCCGGTTTGAAGTGGGGAACGAATT
>Ga0308159_1002546_pt1 | contig 20790 bp, 17 predicted proteins | sample PhyCR1_FD_201040 | JGI IMG/M metagenome (GOLD analysis project Ga0308159, IMG submission 201040) | Phyllosphere microbial communities from UC Gill Tract Community Farm, Albany, California, United States - DLSLC.R1 | ecosystem: Host-associated > Plants > Phyllosphere > Unclassified | place: USA... | reverse complement strand
GGCCGTCCTCGCCGCGACCGAGCGGATCGTCGTGGGCATCGGCATCCTGCCCGCCGCCGCCCGCGCCGCCGCGTTCACCGCCATGGAGCTGGGCACGCTCGCCGAGCTGTTCCCCGGCCGGGTGCACGCCGGCATCGGGCACGGCATGCCGCACTGGATGCGCGGACTGCGCATCTGGCCGGCCAGCCCCCTCACGCTCCTCGAGGAGCAGTTCGACGCCGTCCGCTCCCTGCTCTCGGGCGAGGAGACGACGCGCGACGGCCGCTACGTCGCGGTCGACTCGCTCCGCCTCGAGACCCCGCCGACGGTGCTCCCGCCGCTGCTCGCCGGCGTCCGCGGACCCCGCTCGCTCGAGCTGGCCGGCCGCATCGCCGACGGCGTCGTGCTCGCCGAGCCGGTGACTCCGGAGTACCTCGCCACCGCGCGCGGGCACCTCGGCACGGCCGGCCGCGTGGTCGCCTACAACGTGGCCGCGGTCGACGACGACGCCTCGGCGGCGCGCGACCTCGTCCGCCCCGGCCTCGAGTGGATCGGCGAGCCGGACTGGGCGCCGCACATCGACCCGCTGCCCTTCGCGGCCGAGTTCCGCGCCCTGCGCGAGCGGAGCGCCGATCGCGCCGCCTTCGTCCGCGACCTGCCCGACGAGTGGGTCGACCAGCTGGCGGTCGTCGGCACCCCCTCGGCTGCCCGTGCACGGATCGCGCAGCTCCACGACGCCGGCGCCGCGAGCGTCGTGCTCATGCCCTCGGGGCCGGACGCGATGGCGGCTCTGGATCGGCTCGCCCGCGTGCTCTGAGCACCTCCGGACCCCGGGAACGCGGTCGGCCCGCGGGATCCGAGGATCCTGCGGGCCGAAGCGTGTTCTGCGAGCCGGAGACGGACTACGCCGACATGCGCGCCTTGAGGTTCTCGTCGAGCGTCGCGAGGAACTCCTCGGTCGTCTGCCAGCCCTGGTCGGGGCCGACGAGCAGCGCGAGGTCCTTCGTCATCTTGCCGGACTCGACCGTCTTGATGACGACGTCCTCGAGCGCGAGCGAGAAGTCGATGAGCTCCTGGTTGCCGTCGAGCTTGCCGCGGTGCGCGAGGCCGCGCGTCCAGGCGTAGATCGAGGCGATCGGGTTCGTCGAGGTGGGCTTGCCCGCCTGGTGCTGGCGGTAGTGGCGCGTGACCGTGCCGTGCGCCGCCTCGGCCTCGACGACGGAGCCGTCGGGCGTCGAGAGGACCGAGGTCATGAGGCCGAGCGAGCCGAAGCCCTGCGCCACGGTGTCGGACTGCACGTCGCCGTCGTAGTTCTTGCAGGCCCAGACGTAGCCGCCCTCCCACTTCATGGCCGAGGCGACCATGTCATCGATGAGGCGGTGCTCGTAGGTCAGACCGGCCGCGTCGAAGCGCTCCTTGAACTCGGTCTGGAAGATCTCCTCGAAGATGTCCTTGAAGCGACCGTCGTAGGCCTTCAGGATCGTGTTCTTGGTCGAGAGGTAGACCGGGTAGTTGCGGGTCAGCCCGTAGTTGAGCGACGAGCGCGCGAAGTCGCGGATCGACGCGTCCTGGTTGTACTGGACCTGGGCGATGCCGTCGTCGGGGGCCTTGTAGACCTCGAACTTCATCGGCTCGGAGCCGTCCTCGGGGGTGAACTCGACGGTGAGCGTGCCCTTCCCCTTGAAGACGAAGTCGGTGGCGCGGTACTGGTCGCCGAAGGCGTGGCGGCCGATGATGATCGGCTTGTTCCAGCCCGGCACCAGGCGCGGGATGTTCGAGATGATGATCGGCTCGCGGAAGATCACGCCGCCGAGGATGTTGCGGATCGTGCCGTTGGGCGACTTCCACATCTTCTTCAGGCCGAACTCCTCGACCCGCGCCTCGTCGGGCGTGATGGTCGCGCACTTGACGCCCACGCCGTGCTTCTGGATGGCGTGCGCCGCGTCGATCGTGACCTGGTCGTCGGTCGCGTCGCGGTGCTCCATGCCGAGGTCGTAGTACTCGAGGTTCACGTCGAGGTACGGGTGGATGAGGGTGTCCTTGATCTTCTGCCAGATGATCCGCGTCATCTCGTCGCCGTCGAGCTCGACGACGGTTCCCTCAACCTTGATCTTGGACATTGCTCTCCCATGGTCTCGTGAAGCGCCCCGCCTCTGCGCGGGACGGGCGGCTCTCGGCCGCGTCAGACGGCCTCCGTCAGCTTACCCGAGGGGCCAACTGTCTCGACGTCGAGAGAGTTCCCGGGAGCGGCCGGGTCGCCGGACGACACCTCGTCCGCCGGGAGGATGCCGCCCGACGACCGGCCCGCTAGATTGACCGCATGAGTGCACTGCGTCTGGAAGAGCTGTCGGCCTCGAACATCTCCGCCGTCAACGGCCTGAGCCTCAAACCCGGCCAGGAGCAGTTCGTCGCGCCCGTCTCCTACTCCGCCGCCGCGGCCGTGATCGATCCCGGAGCCGCCTGGCAGCGCGCGATCCTCGACGGCGACGAGCTCGTCGGATTCCTCCACGCGCACTTCGACGAGAACGCCGCGGAGGAGTTCCGCAGCTGCATCTGGCGCATCAACATCGACGCGGCGAAGCAGGGCCGCGGAGTCGGCACCTTCGCCGTCCGCGCCGCCGCCGACGAGGCGCGCAGCCGGGGCTTCGACACCCTCACCGTGATCTGGGAGTCCGGCGAGGACGGCCCGGACCAGTTCTTCCGCTGGGTCGGCTTCGAGGTCGTCGGCGAGACCCCGTACGGCGAGAACATCGGGGCTCTGAAGCTCTGACCCTTCGGGACCTCCGGGACGGATCGTCCGAGCGGATCGACCCAGGAGCCGGAGGCGCACCCGACTTCGTCACGGCCGTGCTGGCCGTCGTCGAGTCGATCCCTCGCGGGCACGTGATGGCCTACGGAGACGTCGCCGCGGTCCTCGGGACCCGTGCCGCCCGTGCGGTCGGCACCGTGATGGCCCGCTACGGCTCCGGCACCGCGTGGTGGCGCGTCGTCCGCTCCGGCGGCGCTCCTCCGATCGGCCACGAAGACCGCGCCCGGGCGGAGTACGAGCGGGAGGGCACCCCGCTGGTCGAGACGCCGAGCGGCTACCGCGTCGATGTGCGGACCGCTCGCTGGACCGGTCCGCCCGCCGACGCCTGGACCCACGAGCCCGCCGGCCCCTAGACCAGCGAGTCCCGCCAGGCGGCGTGCAGCACGGCGAAGCGGCCCTCCCCGGCGATCAGGTCGGCCGGAGTCCCGTCCTCGACGATGCGCCCGTGCTCCATCACCAGCACCCGGTCGGCGATCGCGACCGTCGACAGCCGGTGCGCGATGATCACCGCGGTCCGATCGGCGAGCAGGGTCTGCAGGCCCTGCTGCACGAGCCGCTCGCTCGGGATGTCGAGCGAGGACGTCGCCTCGTCGAGGATGAGCACCGCGGGGTCCGCGAGGAACGCGCGCGCGAACGAGATCAGCTGGCGCTGCCCGGCCGAGACGCGCCCGCCGCGCTTGTTCACGTCCGTGTCGTAGCCGTCCGGCAGCGACACGATGAACTCGTGCGCCCCGACCGCCTTCGCAGCGCCCACGATCTCGTCGTAGGTGGCCGAGGGCCGGCCGATCGCGATGTTGTCGGCGACGGACCCCGAGAAGAGGTACGCCTCCTGCGTCACCATCACGATCGCGCGGCGGAGGTCCTTCGGGTGCAGCTGCCGCAGATCGACGCCGTCGAGGGTCACCACTCCGTCGGTCGGGTCGTAGAAGCGCGAGAGCAGCTTCGCCAGGGTCGACTTGCCCGCGCCGGTCGATCCGACGAGGGCGATCGTCTGCCCCGCGGGGATGTCGAGGTCGAAGCGCGGCAGGATCTCGCGATCGGCCGTGTACGCGAAGCGGACGCCCTCGAACCCGATGCGCCCCCGCGCCTCGTAGAGGTCGACCGGGCGCGCGGGATCCGGCACGCTCGGCTCCTCCGCCAGCACGCCCGAGATCTTCTCGAGGGCCGCCGCGGCCGACTGGTAGGAGTTGTAGAACATCGCCATCTCCTCCATCGGGTCGAAGAAGCGGCGCGTGTAGAGCAGGACCGCGAGCAGGGCCCCGATCTCGAGCCCGCCGTCGAGAACGCGGATGCCGCCCAGCAGCAGGACGACCGCGACGGTCACGTTGCCGATCAGCACGAGACCGGGATCGAAGGTCCCGAAGAGGGCGAACACGCGCTTGTAGGTGACGCGGTAGCGCTCGACGAGCTCGCCGAACACCGACTCGTTGCGCGTCTCGGTGCGGAAGGCCTGCACGGCGCGGATGCCGGTCATCGTCTCGACGAACTGCACGATCAGCCTCGACGACGCGACGCGGGTGCCGCGGAACAGCGCCTGCGACCGCTTCTGGAACCAGCGGGTCAGGATCGCGAGCGGCACGAGAGCGCAGGCGAGCACGAGACCGCTCGGCGGGTCGAGCGAGACGAGCGCGATCGCCACGAAGCCCATGTAGAGCGCGCCCTGGACGAGCTGGTTGATGCCCGAGTCGAGCAGCTCGCGGATCGAGTCGAGGTCGCTCGTCTGCCGCGAGATGATGCGGCCCGAGGTGTAGTTCTCGTGGAACTCGAGGCTGAGCCTCTGCGTGTGCAGGAACACGCGCTTGCGCAGGTCCAGGAGGATCGCCTGGCTCACCCGCGCCGACAGCACCGTGTACCAGGCGACCAGGAGGGCGCCGGTGAGGCCGGTGAGGATGTAGGCCCCGACGGCGAGCAGCAGCGGAGTCGCATCGCCGTCGAGCACCGCGGGCAGTCCGTTGTCGATGCCGGCCGCGATCAGCGCCGGTCCGGCGACCTGCGCCGCGGTGGAGACCACGACCACCACCGCGGTCAGGATCAGTCGCACCCGCAGCGGCCGCAGCAGCGACCCGAGGAGTCGCAGGGAGCGACGGCGCATCGCCGCGGACTCCGCGCGCGTGAGGTCGTCGCGCTCCTCGAGGGAGCCGAGCGTGCTCATGAGGTCGTCTCCTGATCGATCGGGGCGGGCCGGGAGCCGACGCGCTCGGCGCCGGGGGCCCTGGACTGCTCGTCCTCCTCGAGGCTCGAGACGACGAAGCGGTAGTGGGGGCTCGTCGCCAGCAGCTCGCTGTGGGTGCCGACGGCGGTGACTCGCCCGTCCTCGAGGAGCGCGACGCGGTCGGCGAGCGCGACCGTGGACGGACGGTGGGCGACGATCAGCGCGGTCGTGTCGCCGAGGACGCGGCGCAGGCCCGCCTCGACCCGGGCCTCGGTGTCGACGTCGAGCGCCGACAGCGGGTCGTCCAGCACCAGCACGGACGGTCGCGCGGCGATCGCCCGGGCGAGGGCCAGCCTCTGCCGCTGCCCGCCCGAGAGGCTCATCCCCTCCTCGCCGACCGTGGTGTCGAGGCCGTCGGGGAGGGAGTGCACGAAGTCGGCCTGGGCGATCTCGAGCGCCTCGAGCAGCTCCTCCTCGCTCGCCTCGGGACGCCCGAGGAGCACGTTCTCGCGGACGGACGTCGAGAAGAGCGTGGCGTCCTCGAAGGCCATGCCCACGTGCGAGCGGAGCTCCTCGCGGCGCAAGCGGCGCACGTCCACTCCGTCGATCTCGATCGAGCCGGCGGTCACGTCGTAGAGGCGGGGAAGGAGCGCGGTCAGCGTCGTCTTGCCCGACCCCGTCACTCCGACCAGGGCCATCGTCTCGCCCGGCTCGACCTCGAGGTCGACGCCGTCGAGCAGGTCGGCGGTGCTGTCGGGTGCGTCCTGGTAGCGGAAGTGGACGTCGCGGAACACGACCCGGCCGCGCGGCTCCGAGATCGTCTCGGGCGACTCCGGATCGGTGATCGTGTTGCGACTGTCCATCACCTCGAAGTAGCGGTCGACGGCGGTGCGCGTGTCGAAGGTCATCGACAGGAGGAACCCGATCGACTCCACGGGCCAGCGCAGCACCGTGGCGGTGGCGAAGAAGGCGAACAGCTCTCCGACGCTCAGCTGACCGTCGGCAGCGAGGAACACTCCGCCGAGCAGGCACAGCGCGAACGCCACATCGGGCACGAGCAGGAGGATCAACCAGATCCCCGCGATGGCCTTGGCCTTCGCGATCTCGGTGCCGCGCAGCAGCTCCGCCTGATCGGCGAAGCCCTCGAGGGCGTGCTTGCCGCGGCCGAACGCCTTCAGCACGCGGATGCCGTGGACCGACTGCTCGACGGTGGTCGCGAGATCGCCGGCCTGGTCCTGGCTGCGACGGGCGATGCTCGAGTAGCGCTTCTCGAAGAGGAAGCCGTAGATCCAGACGGGGATCGAGCAGACGATGAAGAGGACGCCGAGGATCGGGTTCCAGTACACCAGCACGCCGAAACCGACGAGGATCGTCAGGGCGTTCACGACCAGCAGCACGAAGCCGAAGGCGATCCAGCGGCGGATGAGGCTCAGGTCGCTCACGGCGCGGGACAGCAGCTGGCCGCTCTGCCAGCGGTCGTGGAACGAGACGGGCAGGTCCTGCAGGCGCTGGTAGAGCGCGGTGCGCATCCGGGCCTCGACCCGCGTGCTCGGGGTCAGCACCATCCGGCGGCGGAGGGCGATCGCGACCGCTTCGAGCACGCCGAGTCCGAGGACCAGCAGCACGGGTCCCATCAGCGGACCGAGATCACCGGAGCTCGCTCCGTCGGTCAGCGGCCCGTCGACGAGTCGCTGGAGGACGATCGGGATGGCCAGCGAGACGAGGCTCGCCACGAGGGCGACCACGATGCCGAGGCTGAGGCGCGGCAGGGTGTCGCCGACGAACGGCAGCAGGCGCAGCAGCACTGTCAGCGTGCTGGGGCGCTGGGCTGTCGGGGACGACGGTGCGGACGGGGAGGAGGGTGCGGACACAGGAGTGCTTTCGCGGCGAGGAGCGGAGGGCGCTGTCGGGCGCCGGAGAGGACGAGTGCCGCGGAGTCCGGCTCCGGGCAGCCTTGCAGGCTATACCCGGTCTCGCGGAGGTGTCCACCCTGGCCGGGGGACGCTGTCGCGGGATGGCGTCCTCGGTGGGTCAGCCCGCCCCCCGCACCGAGCCGCCGCTCCCCGCCGTGTCAGCGCACGCGCACCGACAGGCAGGTCACGCAGCCCTCCAGCTTCTCGAACTCCGAGATGTCGACCGCGACGACGGTGTAGCCGAGCCCGCGGAGGAGCTCGGCGCTGCGGGGCGCCGAGGCCGCCATCAGCAGGGTGTCGTCGTCGAGCACGACGACGTGCGCGCCGGGCTCCTCCGGCATCGGCAGGAAGGAGGGGAAGAGCCGCGGCTCGTCGACGACGGGCTCCCAGCCGATGACCGTGCCGTCCGGCAGAGCCGTGACCGCGCTCTTGAGGTGCAGCGCTTTCGTGAGCGGCACCGCGACCACCGTCCATCCCAGCGGGCGGAGGATCGAGCGCAGCGCCGCGACTCCCTCGGCGTTCGTCCGCCCGCCGCGGCCCACGTACACGGTCCGGCCGATCTTCAGCACGTCCCCGCCGTCGAGGGTGGCGGGCGCCTCCAGGCGGTGCACGGTGAGGTCGAGCGCACGCGCCGCCTCCTCGGCACCGGCGCTCTCGCCCCGGCGCGACTCGGCACCCGAGCGGGCGAGGACGGCGTGCGAGCCGAACACGACCACCGCGTCCTCGACGAAGACGGAATCGGGGTGCTCCGGCGCGAACGCGGCCTGGACGATCTCCCACCCCGCGTCCTCGAGGGCGTCGACGTACTCTTCGTACTGCGCCTCGGCGGCCACCTGGTCGACGGGGACGCGCTCGAGGTGGGTGAGCTCTCCGTCGCCGAGGTTCGGGGTCGGCAGGCGGATGATCGCGATGCGGCGCGCGGGCGCCTCCCGCTCCTCGCGGACGGGCGCCAGCGACAGGGCGATCCGGCGGCCGAGCGTGGCGGCCGCGACGGTGAACGCCACCAGGAAGAGGAGGTTCAGACCGCCCAGCGTCGCCAGGATCGACATCCAGACGGTCCCGTCGATCGGAGCGCCGCTCGCGGACGCCTGCACGAGCGTGCCGGAGAGAGCGCCGACCACTCCCGCGAGCAGTCCCGCGATCGCCGCGGTCCACCGCCGCGCGAGCAGTCCGGCGACCGCCAGGACCGCCAGCACCACGAAGGCCAGGACGGTCGAGAGCAGGAAGTAGGCGTTCACCTGCGCCAGCGACGAGGGCTGCAGCTGGTTGCCGACGAAGAACGCCAGCAGGTTCGCGCTGTGCGCCGCGACCGCTGTCGCCGCCGCCGCCGCGATCGCCGGCAACACCCTCCGTCCGAGCGTGGGGGCGTTCACGATGTCGGGCGTCGAGTCGGTAGGCACCCGCCGACCCTACGCGCTCTCCTCCGCCCCTCCCCGTCCGCCCCCTCGACACCTCTCAGACGCGCCGCCGCGACTGCCGCACGAAGCACCGTCCTGCCCGTGCCTCACGACCGGGCGCGCGCCGGGCCCCCGCCCCCGCCCGAGCACCGCTTCACGACCAGTCGCCCTCGCCCGCGCCTCCGCCTCCGCCTGGACGCGATACGCCCTTCATCCACCGACCTGCGCCCGGATCGCGACCACTCACTGCTCGACAGCCGACGCAGCACTCGACACCCTCGAAGCCGAGGCGTTCAGGAACCCGGCGCCCTCGTGTCGAGGCACGTCAGCTCGACGCCCGCAGGGCGAGAACACGGAAACTCGACGCCCGCAGGGCGAGAACACGGAAACTCGACGCCCGCAGGGCGAGAACACGAGAACTCGACGCCCGCAGGGCGAGGCACACCCCGACTCCCGACAGGCTCCGAGTCCTGGATCGGTCGATGCCCGAAGGGCGAGCCCGCTCAGCGGGAATCGCGTGCCAAGCGATTCCCGCGGCGGGCGACGCACCCCGCTCTCTGCAACGCACCCCGTCGCGAACCCGACCGCGCCACGCCGCGCGAGGAGCGGCGTGGAAGAACGCACTCACTGAGCGCGAAGCGCTCAGTGAAAGAAGTGCCGCTCCCCCGTCGTGTACATCGTGATCCCCGCGCGCTTCGCAGCGTCGATGACCTCGGCGTCGCGGACCGATCCGCCGGGCTGGACGACGGCCTTCACGCCGGCGGCGAGGAGGACCTCGAGGCCGTCGGCGAAGGGGAAGAAGGCGTCGGAGGCGGCGACGGAGCCGGGGGCGCGGTCGCCGGCGCGGGTGACGGCGAGGTGGCAGGAGTCGACGCGGTTGACCTGGCCCATGCCGACGCCGACGGAGGCGCCACCCTTGGCGAGGAGGATCGCGTTGGACTTCACGGCGCGGCAGGCCTTCCAGGCGAACTCGAGGTCGAGGAGCGTGTCGGCGTCGGCGGGCTCCCCGGCGACGAGCTCCCATCCGGAGCTGACCTCGCCGGGTCCGCCGGTGAAGCGGTCGGGCTCCTGGATGAGGACGCCGCCCGAGATCTGCTTGAACTCGGTCTCGACGGGGGCGTAGAAGGAGGGGAGCTGCAGCAGCCGCAGGTTCTTCTTGGTCTTGAGCACCTCGAGCGCTTCGGGCTCGAAGGCGGGGGCGACCAGCACCTCGGTGAAGATCTCCTTGACCGTCTCGGCCATCGCGAGGGTGACGGGGCGGTTCGCGGCGATGACGCCTCCGAAGGCCGACACAGGGTCGCACTCGTGTGCCCGGCGGTGCGCGGAGGCGATGGGGTCGATGGCCTTCGTGCTCGCGATCGCGATGCCGCAGGGGTTCGCGTGCTTGATGATCGCGACGGCGGGGAGCACGAAGTCGTAGGCCGCGCGGACGGCCGCGTCGGCGTCGACGAAGTTGTTGTACGACATCTCCTTGCCGTGCAGCTGCTCGGCCTGGGCGATGCCGGTGCCGTCGGGCGACACGTAGAGCGCGGCCTTCTGGTGCGAGTTCTCGCCGTAGCGGAGGACCTGCTTCAGGGTGCCGCGGATCTCGACGGCGCCGCCGAACTCCGATCCGTCGCCCTCCTGCCCGGCGAACCAGGCGGCGACGGCGGAGTCGTACGAGGCGGTGTGCGCGAAGGCGCGGGCCGCGAGGGTGCGGCGGGCGGCGAGGGTGGTGCCGCCGTCGGCCAGGGCGGCGACGACTCCGGAGTAGTCGGCCGGGTCGACGACGATCGCCACGTTCGCGTGGTTCTTCGCCGACGCGCGGACGAGCGCGGGTCCGCCGATGTCGATGTTCTCGACGACGGTCGCGGGGTCCGCTCCGCCGGCGACCGTCTCGCGGAACGGGTACAGGTTGACGACGACGAGCTCGAACGCGGCGATGTCGAGCTGCTCGAGCTGCTCGCGGTGCGAGGCGAGACGGAGGTCGGCGAGGATGCCGGCGTGCACGGCGGGGTGCAGCGTCTTCACGCGGCCGTCGAGCGACTCCGGGAAGCCGGTGACGGAGGAGACGTCGGTCACCTCGTGGCCCGCGTCGCGGATCGTCGCGGCCGTCGATCCGGTCGAGACGAGCTCGACACCGGAGGCGGCGAGCGCCGCCGCGAGCTCGAGGAGCCCGGTCTTGTCGCTGACCGAGATCAGCGCTCGGCGGACGGGGACGACGTCGCGGTCGTCGTAGCTGCTGGGGTCGTGGGCGGTGATGCTCATGCTCGGGCGAGCTCCTCGAGATCGACGGTTCCGTGGGCGATGTCGAGCACCGTCTGCACCAGCAGGCGACGCTCGATGGTCTTGATGCGCTCGTGCAGAGCGTGCTCGCTCTCGCCGGGGAGCACGGCGAGGCTCTCCTGGGCGATCACGGGGCCGGTGTCGACTCCGGTGTCGATCACGTGCACGGTGACCCCGGTCTCGGTCGCGCCGGCCGCGAGCGCGTCGCGCACGGCGTGGGCACCGGGGAACAGCGGGAGCAGGGCGGGGTGGGTGTTGATCATCCGCGGGCTGAGGGCGTCGACGACGACGGGAGGCAGGATCCGCATGAATCCTGCGCAGACCACGAGGTCGGGCTCCCACTCGCGGATGCTCGCGAGCAGCTCCTCGCCCCACGCGTCGCGGGAGGCGAAGGCGTGCGGGGTGACGGTGAAGGAGGGGACGTCGAACGCCTCCGCGTGCCGCAGCCCCTCGGCGTCGGTGTCGCTGCCGACGGCGACCACGCGCGCCGGGAAGCGGTCGTCCCGGGTCGCCTCCAGGAGGGCGCGGAGGTTGGAACCGCCGCCGGAGATCAGTACGACGAGCTTCAGCACTGCGCAAGTCTAGGGGGAGGCCTCCGCCCGGGACCACCGCGCTCAGTCGCGCGGGGGCCTGCCCGCGGCGAGGCCGAGCCCGGCGGCGAGGGCCAGTTCCAGTGCTGCGATCGCGCCGACGACGAGCGGATCCGGCCCCACGACCGCGAGCCGCCCCGGTCCGGCGGAGCCCGCCGCCGCCCAGGCGAGCAGCCCGAGGACGACGCCCCCGACCACCCCGGTGCCGGCCGCCGCGACCGCGCCCCAGCGCAGCAGGGAGCGGCCGGCGAGCGCCTCGATCAGCGGGCGGCGGACGCGCCATCCCGCGAGGAACCCGGCGAGGATCGGGACGAGGAGTCCGAGGAACCCGAACGGCAGGTCGCCCTGCGGCAGGGCTCCGAGGAACGGGATCGACGGCACGGGCCCGAGCAGGGTCCCGGCCGGTCCGACCGACGAGCCCGCGCCGAGGGCGAAGCCCGGCCCGATCAGCCAGCTCGCCGCCCAGATCACGAGGTCGGGCACGAAGGCCAGCTGCCCGAGCGTCAGCACGAGCCCGCCGAGCGCCTCCGAGCCCAGACCCTCGTAGAGCGCGACGACCGAGGTGTACCCGACGACGAGGAGCACGGCGACGAGCACCGCGGCAGCGCCGACGACGCCGGCCGCCGCCAGCGCTCCGGCTCGCAGCGACGTGAGCACGAGCGGGAGCGCGGGCTCCGGCAGCCGGGCCGCCGCGTCCGAGACCAGCTCGCCGAGCCGGTCCCTCTCGCCACTGCGGGCGGAGTGGAGGACCGCTCCGATCGCGACGCCGAGACCGAACACGAGCGGCGGCAGGACGGCACCCTGCACGGGGGCGATCGTCGCCGACTCCGTGGCGGACCCGAGCGTCACCAGGAACGCGATGGCGAAGTAGGTCGCGATCGCCGCGGTGAACCCGATGAAGCGGAACGGCGACTCCTGCGCCCGTCGACCGGTGCGGGCGCCGAGGAGGATCGCGAGCAGCGCGAAGGCGAGGGGCGCGATCGTGACGGTGAAGGCGTCCGTGCCGCCGGGCAGCCCCAGGGCGAGCGCCGAGTCGGGGGCGAGGCTCGCCCGCAGGTCGGCACCGTGGCCCATCAGCCAGGCGTCGGCCGCGAGGCGCCAGAACACGGCCCAGTCGACGGCCGTGTCGTACTGCACCGCCCAGAGGACGGTGAGCGGGACGAGCGTGATCGCGATGCCCAGGAGCGCCGAGAGCGCGGCGTCGAAGGCGGCGAGGAGGGCGACGGTGATCCGGTTCATAGGCGCGACGAGCCTACCGGCGGGTCCGCATCCGGTCGCGGCGCGGCGCGCGGCCTCCCGCCCTCCTGCCGCGCGCGCCGCCACGCCCTACTGTCGACTCGTGACGAGGACACCGGCGGAGCGGACCGAGCGCGGCCTGGACAGGCTCGTGAACTTCAGTGACGCCGTCACGGCGATCGCGATCACGTTCCTGGTGCTGCCGCTCGTCGACGTCGTCGAGGAAGGCGGGTACGACGACCTCGGCCCGCTGCTCGCGGACCACTCCGGCACGCTGGCGGCGTTCGTCGTGACCTTCGCGGTCATCGGACGCCTGTGGCTGGTGCAGCACGCCGTCTTCGAGGAGGTGCGCGCCTACTCCCCCGCGCTCGTCGCGGTGAACTTCGTCTGGCTCGCGGCGATCGTCCTCCTTCCGTTCGCGGCGAACCTGCTCTCGACCGTGTTCACCGACGATCCGTCCGTCTTCGCCCTCTACATCGGAGTGGTCATCGCGGCGAGCGCCGCCACCCTCGGCATGCGGCTGCTGCTGCGCCGGGACCCCGCGCTCGGCGCCGGACCCCCGCAGCCGCTGTCCCGCCCGCTGATCGTCCTCGGGCTGCTCGGCGTCGCGCTCGTCCTCGCGGTGGCAGTGCCCGCGGTGAACATGCTCTGGCTGCTGCTGCTCCTGCTCCTGGAGCCGCTGGACCGATGGGCGAGGCGCAGGCGTCCTCGGGCCTCTGCCCGTCCCGTCCGCACCCCTCGGGGACTGGACCGCCTCGTCAACTTCTCGGACGCGACCGTCGCGATCGCCATCACCCTCCTGGTGCTGCCGCTCGTGCAGCTCGCTCCGGAGATCGCCGAGAGCGGAGGAGGCGTGGCGGCGCTCCTCGACGACCACCTCGACCAGGTGCTCGCCTTCGCCCTGTCGTTCGTCCTGATCGCCGTGTTCTGGATCCCCCACCACCGCGTCTTCGAGCGTGCCGACGACTACGACGGCCCGCTGGCCTGGCTCGATCTGCTCTGGCTCGCCGCCGTGGCGTTCTTCCCCTTCGCCACGGGCGTGATCGCGCTGCTCCCCGACTCCCGCGGGACGATCGGCCTCTACGTCGGGACCATGGTCGTGATGAGCGGCGCGCTCGTGCTGATCGAGAGGCACCTGGAGCGACGCCCGGAGCTGCTGCGGGACGGCGTCGCCGGAGCGCCCCTGCGCCGGGCGCTCGTACCGTTCGGTCTGCTGGTGCTCGCGTTCGCGCTCGCGATGGCGGCGCCCTCGCTCTGGTGGCTGCTGGTGCTGCTGCTGCAGCGGCCGGTGCAGGTCCTGCTCGAGCGGAGGCGTCCCGCCGGCTAGCGCTCGGGTGCCCAGCCCAGCTCGGGTGCGATCCGCTCGGCCACCGTCCGCAGGATCCGGCGGTGCGACTCCACCCCTCCCACCGCGGGGAGCGTCAGCGTCAGCGAGTCCGCCTCCGCGAGGGCCGGATCGGCGGCGAGCGACGCGACGATCTCCTCCGGCGAGCCGAGGTGCAGCGGGCTGAAGCGCATGGGAGCCGCGATGATCGAGCGATCGGCCGTGCGCGGTGTGCCGTCGTCGTTCATCCGCGCGAGGTAGCCGTCGATGAAGGCGCGGTGGGCCCGCTCGTCGGCGTCGTCCAGGAGCGGCAGCACGATGCGGCCCGCGGTGACGCGCGACGTCCGCTCCGGATGCGCGGCGCGGAACGCCTCGCGGTAGGCGCGGATCTGCACCGCCTGCTGCTCGGCGAACGGCAGCCCGGTCTCCTCCGTGTTGAGGGTGGAGACCTGCAGGTGCATGCCCTGCTCACCGGCGCGCACCGTTGAGGAGACGGTGCCGGCGCCGTACCAGATCCGGTCCGCGAGTCCCGGGGCGTGCGGATGCTGGATCAGCGGGTCGCCGACCGGCACCGACATCAGCGCCGACTCCGCGAACCCGAGCACCTCGCCCGAGAGGGCCTCGCGCAGCCGGCGGATCCGCTCCTGAGCCTCGGCGCGGAACTCGCCCTCGCCCTGCCCGAAGACCCCGTCGAAGACCGACGCGAGGTGCGCGAATCCGCTGCTCACCCCCAGATCGAGGCGGCCGCCCGACAGCAGGTCGACGGTCGCCGCGTCCTCGGCGAGGCGGATCGGCGCCTCGTACCGCGCGCCGATGACGGCGGTGCCCAGGCGGAGGCGCCGCGTGCGCTGCGAGGCAGCCGCGAAGAAGGTCATCGGCGAGGCCAGGAAGCGCTCGAAGTGGCGCACCCGCACCCAGCCGGTGCCGTAGCCGAGCTCCTCGGCGAGCTCGAAGAGGGCGAGCCCGTCCTCCAGGCTGCGCGCGGCGTCGCCCGGCTGCTCGGGCCCCTCCGGATACGGGACGAAGGTGAGGAAGTCGAGGCCGAGTCTGCGGGTCACACCGCGACGGTACCCCGGAACGCGCGAACGGGCGGGATCGCTGCCGGAGCAGCGGATCCCGCCCGTTCGGACGGCCCGTGGAGCCTAGAGCGACGCGTAGACCTCGCGCAGCAGCGCGGCGGTCTCGGACGGCGTCTTGCCGACCTTCACGCCCGCGGCCTCGAGGGCCTCCTTCTTGGCCTGCGCGGTGCCAGCGGAGCCCGAGACGATGGCGCCGGCGTGGCCCATCGTCTTGCCCTCGGGAGCCGTGAAGCCCGCCACGTAGCCCACGACCGGCTTGGTGACGTTCGCCTTGATGAAGTCGGCCGCGCGCTCCTCGGCGTCGCCGCCGATCTCGCCGATCATGACGATCGCCTTGGTCTCGGGGTCGGCCTCGAACGCGGCGAGCGCATCGATGTGCGTGGTGCCGATGATCGGGTCGCCGCCGATGCCGATGGCGGTCGAGAAGCCGAGGTCGCGCAGCTCGTACATCATCTGGTAGGTCAGGGTGCCCGACTTCGAGACGAGGCCGATGGGGCCCTTGCCCGTGATCGTCGCGGGGGTGATGCCCACGAGCGACTCGCCCGGCGTGATGATGCCGGGGCAGTTCGGGCCGATGATGCGGGTCTTGTTCCCCTTCTCCTGCGCGTACGCCCAGAACTCGGCCGAGTCCTGCACCGGGATGCCCTCGGTGATGACGACGAGGAGGCCGATCTCGGCGTCGATCGCCTCGATGACGGCGTCCTTCGAGAAGGCGGGCGGGACGAACGCGATGGAGACGTCGGCACCGGTGGCCTCGATGGCCTCCTTGACGGTGCCGAAGACGGGCAGCTCGACGTCGCCGTGGGTGACGGTCGTGCCGGCCTTGCGCGCGTTCACGCCGCCGACGATGTTGGTCCCGGCCTTGAGCATCAGCGCGGTGTGCTTGGTGCCCTCGCCGCCGGTGATGCCCTGGACGATGACCTTGGAGTCCTTGGTGAGGAAGATCGACATGCTTGTTCTCTGATTCCTTGAGTCGTCGGGTCCGTTACGCGGCGGCGAGTTCGGCGGCCTTGTCGGCGCCCTCGTCCATGGTCGCGGCGAGCGTGATGAGCGGGTTGGCGGCGGCCTGCAGGATCGCGCGGCCCTCCTCCACCTTGTTGCCGTCCAGGCGGACGACGAGCGGCTTGGTCGCGGTGTCGCCGAGGATCTCGAGCGCCTGCAGGATGCCGTTGGCGACGGCGTCGCACGCGGTGATGCCGCCGAAGACGTTGACGAAGACGCTCTTGACCTGCTCGTCGCCGAGGATCACGTCGAGGCCGTTCGCCATGACCTGGGCGGACGCTCCGCCTCCGATGTCGAGGAAGTTGGCGGGCTTCACGCCGCCGTGGCGCTCGCCCGCGTAGGCGACCACGTCGAGAGTCGACATGACCAGGCCCGCGCCGTTGCCGATGATGCCGACCTCGCCGTCGAGCTTCACGTAGTTGAGGTCGTTCTCCTTGGCCTTCGCCTCGAGCGGGTCGGCGGCGTCCTTGTCCTCGAGCGCAGCGTGCTCGGGGTGGCGGAAGCCGGCGTTCTCGTCGAGCGAGACCTTGCCGTCGAGCGCGACGATGTCGCCCTCCTCGGTGAGGACGAGCGGGTTCACCTCGACGAGGGTCGCGTCCTCGCCGGTGTAGACGTCGTAGAGCTTCACGAGGACCGGGGCGACCTTGCCGATCAGCTCCTCGGGGAACTTCGCCGCGCGGGCGATCTCCTCGGCCTTGGCGAGGTCGATGCCCTGGCCGGCGACGACCTCGACGCGCGCGAGCGCCTCGGGACGCTCGACGGCGAGCTGCTCGATCTCCATGCCGCCCTCGTAGGACGTGAGCGAGAGGTAGGAGCGGTTGGCGCGGTCCAGCAGCACCGAGAAGTAGAACTCCTGGGCGATGCGGGCACCACCGGCGACCATGACGCGCTTGACGACGTGGCCCTTGATGTCGAGGCCGAGGATCGACTTCGCGGCCTCCTCGGCGTCGTCGGCGGTCTTGGCGACCTTGACTCCGCCGGCCTTGCCGCGTCCGCCGATCTTCACCTGCGCCTTGACGACGGTCACGCCGCCGAGCTTCTCGGCCGCGGCGCGCACCTCCTCGGGCGTATCGGCGACGATGCCGGGGAGCACGGGGACGCCGTACTTCTCGAACAGATCACGGGCCTGGTATTCGAAGAGATCCACGCTGCATTCCCATTCCGCGCCGAGCGCGCTTGCGTTTCGAGTCCGATGCGGCCCGTCTGCGCCGGAGTCTCGGCACAGTCCTGGGCCGCGACAACTCTACTCCGCACGCACTGAGCGCTTCCCGCGCCGCGTAGCGTGGTCGCATGCCCTCGAGTAGCCGCTCCCGCCCGGAGCGCGACGTGTTCCGCGAGGGCGTCTTCCTGATCGCCGGCGCCCGCGCGATCCTGCTGCAGATCGCGCACCCCGCTGTCGGCGCGGGCGTCGCCGAGCACTCCGACTTCGTGCACCGGGCGCTGGGGCGCCTGCACGGCACCCTCTCCTACCTCTACGCGCTGCACTACGGCTCCCCGGACGACGTCCGCGCGGTGCGCCGCCGGGTCAACCGCGCGCACGGCCCGGTCCGCGGCCCCGGGTACAGCGCCTTCGATCCGGAGCTGCAGCGCTGGGTCGCGGCGACCCTCACGCAGTCGATGCTGCAGCTGTACGAGGGCGCGTTCGGGCCGATGACCCGGGAGCAGGCGGACGATCTCGTCGACCGCTCGCGCGTGGTCGGCACCTCGCTGCAGATGGCGGACGCGGCGTGGCCGGCCGACCGGGCGGCGTTCGACGCCTACTGGGACGAGCAGGTGGAGCGCCTGCGCGTCACGCCCGATGCGCGCCGCGTCGCGCACGACCTCCTCGGTGGAGCGATCGCCGCGTGGTACCTCCGCCCGCTCGGCCCGTACCTCCGTCTGATCACCGCTGGGCTCCTCCCGCCGGCGCTGCGGGAGCCGTTCGGCTTCCGCTGGAGCGAGCGGCAGCAGCGGCGCTTCGACCGGGCGCTCGGCATGACCTTCGCCGTCTACCGTCGGCTCCCGGCGGTCGTGCGGACGTCGCCGAGTCGGTTCTACCTGGCGCAGGTGCGCCGGGAGTCCTCCCTCTAGAACCCGGCCGTGATGCTCCAGCCGGCGTAGGCGGCGAGCTCGAGGCCCAGCGCCTGCGCGGCGGCCTGCGCCTCCTCGACGCCCCGCTCGTCGCGCACGTCGACGGCGATCGGCACGCTGTCGCCGAAGCCCGCGACCGAGACCCGGGCGCTCGTCGGCCCGCTGTAGAGGGGGACGTGCGCATCCGCGGTGCGCGCTCCGATCACCCGCGACCCGGTCGCCTCCGCGATGACCGCGAGGGCGAATGGAGCCGTCGCGATCGCATCCGTGTACAGGGTCGCCTCGCCTCGCATGCAGACGACCCTACGGCGCCCCTCGGATCCGGCTCCAGCACTCCCGCCGAGGCCTGCGGTGGAGGAGAATGCGGCTCGGAGCAGCACTCGATGAGGAGGCGCAGCATGGACGCGGTCGTGGTCGGAGTCAGCGGATCGGATCGGAGCACGGACGCCCTGCGCTGGGCGCTCGACTACGCGCGGGGCCATCGGCTGCCCGCGGAGCTCGTGAGCGTCGTCGAGCCGGCGCGCGGTCGGATCGCCGAGGCGGCCGCCGAGCAGCGCCGCGCGGCGGGTGCGGTGCTGGAGGAGGCGCGGGCCCTCGCCGAGCGGGAGTACGCCGGGGTCCCCGTACGGGTGAGGCTGCTCGACGGCGATCCCGTGCACGTGCTCGCCGACGCCGCGCCCGCCGGCGCCCTACTGGTGCTGGGCGCGCATCCGCTCTCCCGGCGCGGACTCTCGGTGGCCGCGCCGGTCGCCGTCCGGGTCGCCGCCGCATCGCGGTCGGCGGTGGCGCTCATCCCCGGACCCGCCTCGACGGGGCGCAGCGGAGTCGCGGTCGGCGTCGACGGATCCGAGGTCTCGCTCGAGGCGATCAGGCTCGCGGCGAAGGAGGCCGACCGGCTCGGCGAGCCCCTGCTCGCCCTCCACGCCTGGCAGCTGCCCGGAGCGTGGGCCGACTCGGTGCCGGTCGAGCGCCGCGTCATCGACGCGATCGAGGAGGACGAGGACCTCGTGCTCGCGGAGTCCCTCGTCGGCCTCGGCGAGAGCTGCCCCGACCTCGAGATCCGGCACCTGCTCGTGCGCGGCAACCCCGTCGAGAAGCTGAGCGAGGTCGCCGCGGAAGCGCGGCTGCTGGTCGTCGGCAGCCACGGACGCGGCGCGTTCCTGCGGCTGCTGCTCGGCTCCGTCAGTCACAGCCTCGCGCTGACCGTGCCGGGTCCCCTCGTGATCCTCCGCCACCGCGCACTGACGCGCTGAGCATCCGGTGGGATCCCTTGAACGGGGCACGCGCCGGTCCTACGGTGAACCACCCGGCATCCGCCGCGGCTGTCGACGACGACGGGAGCACCCATGAGCATCGCCGAACCACGACCTGCGGAGGCTCCCGCGGCCCCGCCCGCCCCGACCGGCTTCGGCACCCTCTCGGTCGCCGCGATCCTCGCGGAGGCGGCGCGACGGACGCCGACCACGATCGCGATCCGGGTGGGTCCGCTCGCCCTCGACTACGCCACGCTCTGGGACCAGACCCGGGCCTACTCCGGAGCCCTCCGCGCCCACGGGATCGGGCCCGGCGATCGCGTCGCGCTGCTCGTGCCGAACGTGCCCGATTTCCCGCGAGGCTACTTCGCCGTCCTCGCGCTCGGGGCGGTGGTCGTGCCGGTGCACGCCCTCCTCAAGCACGACGAGATCGCGTACGTGCTCCGCGACTCCGGCGCCTCGGCGCTGATCTGCGCCGCACCGCTCCTGCCCGAGGGGGCGGCCGGGGCCGCTCTCGTCGACGTCCCCGTGCTCAGCGTGATGGTGCCGGACGGCACCGAGTCGCCGTTCCCTCGTCTCGAGGACCTCGCCGCCGAGGCCGCTCCGATCGACGGATACGTCCCGCGCGAGCCCTCCGACACCGCGACGATCCTCTACACGAGCGGCACGACGGGCCGTCCGAAGGGAGCGGAGGGGACGCACTTCGCGATCGTGTCGCAGTCGGACGTGCTGCTGATGAACACCTTCGACCTGCACCGCGGGGACGTCGTGCTCGGCGCGCTGCCCCTGTTCCACACCTTCGGGCAGGTCTGCGCGATGAACACGGCCTTCCGCACGGCGGCGACGGTGGTGCTGGTGCCCAAGTTCGACGGCGACGCCGCTCTCGAGGCGATGATCGCGCACGAGTGCACGGTGTTCGAGGGCGTGCCGACCATGTACGTGGCGCTGCTCGACGCCGCGACCAGGCGACCCGACCGTCCGCCGCTGCGCTACGCGGTCTCCGGAGGAGCGTCGCTGCCGCTCGCGGTCATCGAGCGGTTCCGCGAGGTGTTCGGGGTCGAGATCTACGAGGGCTACGGACTCACCGAGACCTCCCCCGTCGCCACCTTCAACCACGTGGGGGTCCCGCCGCGCGCCGGCACCGTCGGCACTCCGATCTGGGGTGTCGAGGTCGAGGTCGCCCGGCCCGAGGTGACCGATCGGATCGAGCTGCTCCCTCGCGGCGAGCTCGGCGAGATCGTCGTGCGCGGCCACAACCTGATGAAGGGCTACCTCGGCAACGCGGCGGCGAGCGCCGAGGCCGTCGTCGACGGCTGGTTCCGCACCGGCGATCTCGGCACGAAGGACGACGAGGACTACGTGCGGATCCTGGACCGCACGAAGGACATGATCATCCGCAACGGCTACAACGTGTACCCGCGCGAGGTGGAGGAGGTGCTGATCGGCCACCCCTCCGTCGCGAACGCCGCGGTCTTCGGAGTCGCGGACGAGAAGCACGGGCAGGAGATCGTCGCCGCCGTGGTCCTCGCCCCGTCGGCCGAGGTCGGCGCCGACGAGCTGATCGCCTTCGCGAACGAGCACCTCGCCGCCTTCAAGTTCCCCCGCCGCATCGAGTTCGTCGACGCCCTGCCGCTGGGCCCGAGCGGGAAGGTGCTCAAGCGCGAACTGGTCGCCCGCTACTCCTGACCGCCCCGCGAGATGCCACTCCGGTACGCCCCTCG